>Ga0315294_10006009_pt1 | contig 13333 bp, 18 predicted proteins | sample YL17G13_40_MG_FD_203626 | JGI IMG/M metagenome (GOLD analysis project Ga0315294, IMG submission 203626) | Sediment microbial communities from Yellowstone Lake, YNP, Wyoming, USA - YL17G13_40 | ecosystem: Environmental > Aquatic > Freshwater > Lake > Sediment | place: USA: Wyoming | collected... | reverse complement strand
TCTTAGCCCAAGACATAAATGCGGGAACAAATTCCCCCCTTTTCATTAATATACTCATATCACTTCTTTTTAATTGAGATCCCAATTCATCATTATTCATTGGAGACAATAATAATAAAAGTTCTTTTGTTGTCCATTTTTTTGGATGTTTCTCAGTTTCACCAACCCATCTTTCTTTCTCCTTTGTTTGAATGACATCAACTTTTTCCTTTAGTAGTTCTGACAAAAATTTGCAGAATTTATTAAAATAATCTTCATCCATGTAAACTGGTGCCTGAAAATCTACCTTGCCAAATTTGTTGTAATATACTTTCATTTGATATAAATCAGAACTCTCTCCCAATAGGGTAAAAATAGCAATAAAATGGGGTTTTTAACCCTTTCTTTCTGCAACCTCCCTTAATTTATCAGCAATCCAAATCATACCTTCCGTATCCAAACAACAATACTTCTCTAAATCTTCTCTAATCTTTTTAACTTCTTCAGGCGAAGCCTTTGTTCCATCATAAGCACCATGAACTGAATATAAATACCTTAAAGATGCTGTTCCACCCTCAGCTATTTCCATTCCTTGATAACTTTTACCTGTCAATGCAGGTAACACCTTTTTAAGTGAACAACTGCCTTTTTGCTTTGGATTATAATAAGAAAAATCTCTAAAGGGTTTTAATAAATCAACCATTCTCTTAATTGTTTGGTTTACCCAAGGTTTATATTTAGGCAAAAATTCAGCTATTTCATTTAACTTTCCTTGTTCAAACCCTTGATTATAAACAATAATACTACCTTTAGTCCCCAATAAATTTTTTAGTTCTTTGATAAATTCATCTCTCGGGTCGTCAGTTCCTTTAGTTAAAAAAGAATAATGTTTTGGTTTAGTTCCTTTCTTATCAATTGTATGTAAAGAAAATTGAAAAGGAATTTGTTGATATGGTTTTAAATTATCATAAAGTGGAATCACTGTCCCATAGGTTTCAAAATCTAAAAAATATAATGGATATTTTAATGTTTTAAGAAAACTATTAATTCCTTTTTTATCAATATGAATTTGATTATTCTTTTCACATTTATGTTGTATCTTTTGTTTATCATTTAATTTAAAGTCTGAAGGGATATCACTTACAACTTTAACGCCTGATTCAAATAACTCAAACAATACCTTTTTCTTACCATAGTATAAATTAAAGATATTAGGTTCAGGCAAGAAACTCCAACAATCATCTAATAATGGACATTCATATGGATCTTTACAACAGAGATTTATTTTTGTATTGGGTATGTCTTTTGAATCAATAACTTTAAACATCTCTTTTATTTTTTCATCAATCCATTCAATTCTTTCATTAACATTCAAAGTTATATCTTCTTTTTTAAAAAAATCTTGGGGTTTAATGTCACCTTTTTTTATATATTCATTATTAACATACATAAGAAAACATTTTCTTATTTTGATCCCTGATTTTTCATAACAATATTTTTGAAAGGTAACATCATCTATATTCTCATCTTTGACTTCTGTTGAACTTTTTACTTCTATTAAATCAAAAGTGTCTTTTTTAATTGGTTGTAGTATATCTGCTCTTGAATATAATCTATCAAACATAAATCCAGCTTCAAAAATAGGTTTGCCTGATGTTAATAGTTTTTTAGATTCTTCTAAATTTTTCTTAAAATCTGATGTATCAATATCAATGCCATTTGGAAATAAACTTTTTGCAAATTCTCCAACCAAATGACCTTGGTCAAATTTATGCTGTGTTTGTTCATCTATCTCAGGAATCTTATCTTTTTGATGAAATAATATCCATAAATGTTTAGGACATTGTAAACCAACCATATATTTTGATTTAGTTAAAAGTGGAGCATAATTATTAATATTATTAATTACCATATCTTAAACACCTCTGAAATACTTAGGAAAAGATACTTTTAATTCTTGCTATCCATAACATAGTAATTTGTTTTTAACCTTTTTATTGTACTTTATATAACTCGTCTTTTAATCTGTTCTAATAATTCGAAAAAATTATTAGTATTAAAAAATCCACCATAATCATTCCTATAAAAATGAAAACTGCGGTCATTTCCATGGGAATTATAATTTGTTTTATTTAACTTAACTAAAATAAATCTAGGTCTTAACTCACTAAAGTCTATAATTATAAAAAAGGTATTATCAAAATCTATTTGCTCTAATATTTCTTTATTAACCCTATGCCAGATAAGAGTTAAATCCTTTACATCTTTTTTTATACCTGCCTCGTATATTGCAAAATATTTTTTTTTATTTCCGTTAATCACTTCAAAAAGAGGTGTTTTTTTACCCCCGCAAATTAATTTATTAACCTTATAATTTCTTTCTAAATTAATTACTAAATCGTTAAGCAAAATATTTTTTTCCATTTTTGGTCTTATTCTTTTCCCTTTATAAACTTATCGAAATTTCCGACGATAAAATGGGCTTGCAAGCTTGTAAGCCTACAAGCTTATAAGCTTGCAATTTATCACTTAATCACTAATCATCAGCATACCCGCACCACTCACATTCTCCATAAAATAATTATTTATTCCTTATTTCGAATTAAATAAGCAGAAATTATAGGACCGATTATTACTAATGTGTCTAAAATTATTAATATCCAAGTTATTACATTTTTATTTAACTATTTGCACCTACAACTTGCATTTTCCTTACTCTATTAGTCTTATAGGTTATATCACATTTCCAACCTAAATCTTCTATATAAATTCATCTTCGTTAAATTCTTTAACTAGCTATAAGAATTTTATGAATCAATTAAAAAGGTTCTTAGCCCAGCCAATTTGTTTTATGAATTTATCCAGAGTTTCTTTTTTGCATCCAAATTTTTCTTCATTTTTATTTTTACCCGGTTTAAATTCCAAAATTTGTTTACATGAGCATCCATAAGTGCTTGTCAAATTATATTGACTATCTTTAATCACTTTTCCTTTATTAGTTAATGTTTCAAATATCTTGTCGCCGTCTATATCGCCATAATGATTTTTTTCTAATTTGGCAAAATTTTCAGGCAAAATTGTATTTAGGCATTTATCTTGATTGTCTGGAACTCCATCATTGTCTTGGTCTAAAATAAGAGGACTGCATGAAGCTATATTACTGCAAGAATTAGCGTTTGCTGGGTAAAAATTATCATTGACGCAGATTTGACAGATATCATGATTGCAGGTGAAGACAGGAGATTCAGGAGCAGGAGGAACACCTTGGTTTCTTGTGAGACATAAAAGTTGATAAGCGCTTAAATAATTTACACATAATAAAGTTAAAAGCATCAAACCTGATAAAATAATAAATAGTTTTTGAATTTTCATTTTAACATAAACTCCTTATTTCAACTTTAGGTAAACAAAACTCATTACTCTTTGTAATACTATCATCATATCTACAACAGATAGTCATTTCATGTGATTTAGTATAATCTATTTTTTCAAGACTCATCTTTAAAGAATTATCATTTCCTTGTGCAAAGTGTTGGTTAGGATATTGATTAACTCCATCAAAAACATTGCAAGAAACCCAAGTAACACTATCAAAATTAATTAATCTATAATATAATTTGAGTTCATCTGGTTTAGAACCCTTATTGCAAACAACACCACTATACTGCGGATTAAGATAAGAATATCTTAAAAAAACAAAGTTATCTGAAGAAATATTAATATTATTATTTTTATCAGGATTATAGATCGCTTTTCCTGTCAAAGACATCACATTAAACAGAACTAAAACTATACCGATTACTATGATTACTCCAATTATCACCTTCCACAGTGTTCTCATCTTGTAATATACAGTATATTACGGCATTTATTAAGATTTGGGTAATATATTGTATATTACATGGTAACCAACAAAGAAATCATTGAAAGGTCTGTAAAGCAACTAAATACCTATGGAAATGGGATTGGTGTGTTAGTGACTAGAGAAGCAAAGGCGATAGGGCTTAAAAGTGGAAGTAAAGTCCAAGTGAGTGCAGTTAAATTTGGAAAGAAAGAATACATTGTGATAGAGAAATTTCCATTAGTTGAAGAAGATAGATAATCACCAAATCCTAAAAGCTTCATCTATTAGGTTCTCATTAGCTGTTTGTTCTATTTCCATTGTTTTTGATTCTATAATTTCATAGCTTGTAGGAATTCCTTCTTTTGAAAGAACTTTTATCCAAGAACTACAACCTAAACTATTATTCTTATTTTCTTTAATAACATCACTTAGCCATCTTAATTGTCGTTCAATTTCATCTTTTTCATCAGAGTCATCAGAATCTAACTTTTTGTTTAAGAGTTTATTATATTCTCTTCTTTGGTCTATAAATTTTTCACTATCAATATTTTCTTTTTGTTCTAATCTGATAAAGTAATTATCAAAACAAAAAAGTCTTATGAACATCCAAAAACCTTTATGATGTTTTTTCCATACTTTTAAAATAAACTCACCAGTTCCATAATTTTCTAATAATGTTCTTGCGAGTTGAACATCTGTTTTAATTTGATTAAAAAATCTTATAGAGTTCTCATAGTCTATTTCACCAACACATCTTCTTGGCATTGAGTAATTATATTTATATGGAAGTGGTGAAGGTTCATAAAACAATTTAGTTATTTTAATTTTGATTGGTTGCATTTTGATTTTGAAGTTTTTTTCTTTCAACATAATTATTAATCATTTCAATATATTCAGAGTCTAAGATTTTTTGGCTTCTATCATCTAACCCATCTTTGTATTTTAGAACATATTCAAGAATAAGTTTTCTAATTATTATACTCCGATAGCCATTTTCTTTTTGAACCTTTGTAATTTTGAAGATGCTTTTATCTGAATCATATTTTATCAATATGTCAAAAGCTGTAAGAATTATCTTGAAATCTCGGTCTATGTAACAGAGTATTTTTTTAAAATCTTGAGTTGTCGAAGGCATTTTGATTATAGAGTATTAAATTTATAGAATTAAAAGGTTTCTACTAGATATCCACCATAGTGTATATACACTATTTTCATTGTGGCCCACATAGTATATTATATCACTTAGATATCCATGAACTCTCCTTAATTTCCTTTGTATATAGCCATTAGATTCACTTTTCTAACCCCCCTATTTAATTAATTCATTGACGCTATTAGAAAGGTTTAAACGCCTTTTGATGTTTAACTTTTAAATATAAGTTAAACATTACAGCAACGCTATAAGGGGAAACACACTAAAAACTATTTAACATTGACAATGTTTTTAAAATGGATAATAATTTAATCACAACACAAGAAGAAATTAGAAAAATAAAAAAGCCAAGATTACAATTACAAGCAACAGACAAAGAAGGATTAAGTGTTGGCATGCGAATCACTGGAAAATCATACTCTGTAAGAACAGACAGGCACAGATGCTTCTTTCCAGATGAATGGAATAAGTTTTATAATTCTCTAAGAGAAAATAATAAAATCATCTTTGATGTTTTGATTAATACTGGTGCAAGAATAGATGAAGCATTGCACATCAGACCAAAAGATTTTGATTGGGAAAGAAATAACTTAACTCTATATGTTACTAAGACTAAGCATGTCAAAGGCGAATACAAAGGCAGACCAAGAAGCTTTGTGATTAATCCACAATTTTCAAGACGTGTAAAAAAATATATCGAAGAAAAACAAATAGCGAGTGAAGAATCATTATTCTTAGATAAAAAGACTAATAAGATATTAACTACACAAGCAGTATATCAATTGTTAAGAAGAATGTTAATTAAAATTGGAATAAAAGATTATTATAATTTCTCATTGCATAACATTAGAAAAACACATGGCAATTGGCTTAAAGCATTGGATATTCAATCAGATGAAATATGTTTAAGATTAGGACACGACCATGATACATTCTTAAAACATTATGGTTCAGCATCTATCTACAATCAACAAGATAAAATATTAATGTTAAAAATCTTAGGCAAGATTTACGGATTATAAATCTAATGAGATTGAAACAACAAACTAAGTATCAGAAAGAAATAGAAAATTACATTTCAACTCTAAAGCCAGAAGCTGTTAAATTCATTAATAGCAAAAGAATGATTAATCTTTGTAATCGTGTTATAAAACTAAATTCTAAAAATCCATTTCAAGAAATTATTATTCGTGACATCTTAATTGAAAAATATGGTCTGCTTATTAATGGTCGTATGATAAGACAATTTTTAGAAAGCAAGGAAATAAATTTTAATAAAAGAAAATTTGAAAGAAAAAAGAAAAGAAGACAAATTAAAACAAACGAAAATATTCTTTCAATTAAATATTAATTTATAGGAAAACAATAAAAACCCGTCGGTGTTAATCTATTTTGGGAGGTTTAAAATGCAAAAGAAAACTAATGAATTGTTGGAACTTTTAAAAAAGTTAAAAAAACAGAACCCTCATTTGTCCCCTGCTCAATTGAGAAAATTAGCGAAAAAACAATTGAAAAACAAAAGAAGAATGTTGATTGAACAATTGAAAAAAATGAAGAAACAAAAGAAACAACAATTCAAAGAAGATGTCGAAGATGACATTGAAATAGAATAGTATTTTTTTTCATAGTTTAAAATGAATCAAACAATCTCAAAGACTTGTGAATGTGGTTTTAATGAATGTTTTAATAATAGTTGGCTTGGGCAATATTTAATGTGAGTTAGTGTTGGATTAATTTTTAGTATTTTATTAATAATAATTTTATTTATGATAATATTTAAACTATTATCTAAAGATAAAGATGTAAATAATAATAATAATAATAATAAATAAAGGGTCTAATTAGACTCTATTTTTGGACCCAAATAGAATGAAACTTTAAAATCATTATTGTTAAATTCCAATTTTAACGGAAGATTTTCTCCAAAATACATTTTGCAGGTTATATCTTTTTTATCTGATAAAGAATTAATAATTCCACTTAATGAAGGAAGATAATACTCTGAACTAAAATTGCCACCATTATTTTCTATTTTAATTCTACTATTAGAATCTTCAGCAATTTTAAAAAACCCCTTCTTATTGGTTTCAGATACATCAAAAGATATCTTATTTTCAGAAATTATGAATTTTATATTTTCTCCAATTAACTTTGCATTTTCAATAATCTGAGATAGAATTGAAAAAGGAATTAAAATGGAAGTTTTAAATTCATAAACTGGTTCCTTTATATCCTTATATTCTAAATCTATCAAGGGTAAACTATATTCTCTAACCGTTTCACCATTAATATTAATCAGCAATCTTTTATCATCTTCAAGAGAAATACTAAAAGATTCATTTTCAGTTGTTTTGTTAAAAATTTCATGAATATTTTTTAGTTTAATAGCCACTTGCAAATCCCCCTCAGTATTATATTCTTCAAATTTTTCTTTTTTAACTATAACTGAAATAAAAACAGTTTTAGATAAGTCATAATCGGCTATGCCTATACCCTTTTCAGAAAATAATATTACTGTTTCTTCTAAAAAAGAATTTACTATATTTAAAACACTTTTTATAATATCACATGACTTGTTGGCTATTTTCATCTTCAAATAAATCTTTTTCTTTATGTTTAAAATCTTTTAGACTTTGAATTTTATTTTTGTTTAGCTTATCTCTATGAAGACCTTTTTTTATCTGATATGATGCAACTTTTTCGCAAAAATAACTTTTAACATTTTTTGATTGACAACTTAATTTTATTTCATATCTTCCACCTTTATTTTTAGCCATATTAATATTTACTAGCATTTCTAATGCTTTTTTTGCCCAATCCTTTTTAAATTTGTATTCGTTATTGGGATTTTTCATTAAATTATCAGTATAATAATCATTCACTATATCAGCAACTTCTTCTACTGAAACGAGATTATTCTTTTGATTTAAAATTTGTCCAAAAATATTTTGCCACATTACCATCATAGTATATTCTATGGGTGGTTCTTGATTTGTAAATAAATTTCTTTCTTTTTCAATTATAAGTTGCATTTCATTTATATCTTGTTTAATACCATCACTTATACATTTATTAAAAACAGGTACATTTTTGGAGGTTAAATCACCATAAATCTGCTGAATTAGTAAATTTTCTTGATTTGGATTTTTTAAACTTGGAACTAATGACCATTGCCAAATAAGAATCTCTTTAGTAAAGTTTAGTTTTTTATCTTTAATTGATTCTTTTAAGACTCTCAATACCCTTCCAACATCTTCAAGATAGGGGGACAAAACTGTAACTTCATCATCTACATATTTGGATTTGGTATTCCATCCTGATAATTTATCATTATATCTTTCTAATTCTTGCAAATTTTTGAAAACGTCATTCTCATCAGAAAGTGAACTTTTTAATTCAATTGGAACACCTAATATCTTAGAATTATTATCATCTATTTGCAAACACATATCCGGATTTAATGGTTCGTCATTAGGTCGTTTCAGAATAACTTCGGCACCAATAAATTTTGTTTTCAAATTTTTATTTTTTTCTAAATAAAACTTTAACCCTAGGATACATTGTAATGACTGATAATATCTATCAACATCTCTTATTTTTTCTGATTTAACTATATTCAAATGTTCAGGGTCAATTGTGAATTTCATTATTTGTAGTATTATTGGTATCTTTAATTTCTAATATATCTTCATATTCAATAAAATTTTCTGTAAGAAAATGTATAAATCTTGTAAGTGATGAATAAGTTGCCTTTAATTGAGGTATTAAAAGAATTTTATCTGAACCTACACTCCTTAGAGAAAAAGATGAAGAATCAATACTATCTCTTAAATACATATATATGTGGGGATTCCCACCATGAACAACTGAAAAATTACATTCCTTATATTTTTCAATGGTTTCTAATAATTTTTTCTTTGTTTCTAAATTTTCTAGAATATTCCTATCATATTGTATAACTATTGGGGTCGCAGGTTTATCTTTTTTTATTTCTTTATTACTTAATATTTTTAGGTCATTTTCACCTTTTTTTATTATTATATTCAAAACTGAATAAACTTCATTAATACAATTTAGATTACTTGAGATATTACTTCCTCTAGAAATGTCCATCTTTAATACTCTTTTTTTATCATGGTTATAGGCTTCTACACGAATCCAGTTTATTGATAAGGCTTCTTCCCTTGCGAGATTAAAACATTCCCTAAAAGGAATTAATTTATCTCCCCATTTAAGAATCTTATCGGGATGGTCGCCAAAAGGTCTAGTTCCTGTGCAAAGTTTACTTAATAAAGGATTTTTTAGATAACCTTCCAATAATTCTAATATTTTAAATATCTCTTTTGAAGTTACATAAATTCTTGAAATTTTATCATAAAGATAACTTTGCATAAAAGGATGAATTACTCTATCCATAAAGTGTTTAGTTTCTGGACTTATAATAAAGATTATTTTTGCATTTAAATTATGAATCAAGAAAAAGCTTCCTTTTACAACCTTTGAATTCTGATGTGTAAATTTTTCAACATCAAACTTAAATAGAATTATCTCTTTTGTCCTTATTATTTTTTTTACTTTAAAATCAAAACTAAAATAAGGAAAATTTCTTTCAAGAGTATCTTTAAAATATTCTTCAATATCAATCTTTTTTTCTTCAATATAGACACTTGCAACAAAATTATCTAAATTAGAATTTATGATTGTTTGAATTTCAGATGGAATTTCGAATTTAAGATTACCTCCCATGATGTAAAAATTAGGATAAACATGATTTTAAAGGTTTTGTATAGTATAATCTATATCAGAATATTAATTAGAGTAATATAAAAGTCAGGTGATTGGGCCCAAAATCACCTAGCAATAAGAGGCTATATAAGAGAATATGATTTGGTTAAAAAATGTTTCCTATAAGTCATAATAATCAATAACATCAAACTTATTTTCTAATAATCCTACTATTTTATCAATAAATTCCTTCGCTTGACAACGATACTGAAAACCATCTAAATTAACACATTTATTGTTAAAATTTGCAACAATCCAATATGTTTCATTGCCTCTGTCATATTGTATATTAATAAATGTTATTTTTTCTAAATCTACGAGTTCATCATCTTCGGTTCTAAATAAAATCACGTGTTTCCTATCACATCATCTTTTCTTAAAATTCTACTTAGATTTTCTTTGTTTATTATTTTTGTAAATTTCTTTAATTCATTAATTAATAATAATATTTTTTCTTTTGATGGTTCTAACAAGTTATGAGTTTTATTTGAATCTGCACCGATGTTTACCCATTTAGGCTGTATATTTTTTATCATTGAAACCATTTCATCTAAATCAAAATCTATTATAGGTTCAATAGTAACCATTCTGCAATCCCGTGGAAATTTTAATAATCCTGTAACTCTATTTAATGGCTTGGGGGCTTTTGAGATATTATAATCTCTGTTTGTTTCAATAGTTGTGCATACCATAAATTTAGATGGAAAGAGTTGAATAAATTTAGCCATTCTTTCAGAGTTCTTACTTTGAAAAAGATAATTATTATTAGGATATTCTTGGCATTTTTTAAGAACTTTAATAATCCATTCATCAGGAACATTTTCAGCAAACATATCAGTTGAACTACCAACAAAGATAAAACTATCTTTTTTTAGATTATCTTTTAATGATTTTTCATCAAGTCTTAATTCTCTTTGTTTTTCAAATCTTTTCCAAATATTCTTCATATAACAATAACTGCATTCATGCATACATTTACCTCTAATAGGGTTCCAAGTGTGAGTTACAAATTCATACATATTACCTTGTTGTTTATTTATCATCTTTTGTTTGGTTTGTTTTAATTTTCATTGTTTATACCTATATATTTAATTTGAATATGATTTCCTTGCTCCGCTGTGATTGTGATTTTTCTATTTGCTAAAAAAAATAATTTTTTGTTTAAAAAAATTTAGCAGTATTGTTTTTTACTAGCTTCAGCTTCTTCCTTACTTGTAAGTTGATATCTTATAATTTGCTCCTTGTTATTTTCTAATTTCTCAACTATTGTATAGTTTAAAAATTTGAATAAACCTAATGTGATGTCAAGACATTCCTTACAAACGAAAGTAAACCAGATTACAGAATTTCTATGTTCTACAATTATATACATTTGTTCATCTTCTTTGCATTTTTTATTGCATAGCTTACAAAGTGCATTATCTGAATGTCTTGCCTTGCCATAGTTTACAGAACGTCTCATTTCTGGTTTAGTAAAGGCAGAACCACTTACTTCAAATGAAAACTGTGCTTCTTTAAAACATTCTTCACAAATTGGCGAACAAGATTCTCCATTTTTATCTCCAAGATTAATTGTATGAAATTTTTGTGGTAAAATCTTACTACAAAAATCACAGGTTTCTGAATAGTCCGATGTGTCGTCAGTTGTATTCTCTATTTCACTAATAAAAAAATAATCATCGTTTTCCATTTTGTTTTTTATTATGGCAAACAACTTCCTTTTCTATTAAAGAGTTAAATCTAGATAGTTCATTCTTTATGTGGTTTTGTTCTTTTTTAGATTGATTGCTAAAAAATTTGCAACATCTTTCTAACTTACTATAAAAATCTTCTAAATATAGAGCATAGCAATTTATGCTACAAAAACACAAATTATGTGAAGAAAAATCTTTAAGCAAAGTAGCTATTACTATTGCAGGAACTTCCATTCTTTTTTTACAACAACTACATCTATCAACTGGAATTTGTATAAATACCATTTATTTCTCACCTCCTTTCATTAATAATAAAATATTAGTATGTTTCATCTTTCAAAACTCCTTTATCAATATCTTTTCTTAAAATTCTACTTAGATACATATGACCTGTTTGTTTGTTAATCATTGTTTATCACATCCTTCTACATCATTATTAATTTGTTCAGCATCAAATTCAGCTATGTCTAATTGTAACGTTGGTCGATATTTTCTATGCCAGCCCTTTAAATTACCAGCCTCAAGTATATTCTCACGGTAAAGAATATTTTTTGCTTCATTGAAATTATTCTTGTCATATCTTGGATTATGTGTTCTCAAATATTCCAAACAGGTTTTTGTTTTAAATTCCGTGATATTACTTGTTTGCATCCATTCTTGTATTACTCTAGCACAATTTGCAGCTTTAACTTGTTCATCAATAATAGTAACTTCCCTAGTAACCACTTTAATATTTGCTGTATCAATTATTTTAATTTCTTGACCACTTTCATTAGTAATTGTATTAGAAGTAGCAACAAATTCTAATTGTATTGGTTTAGCAAGTTCAGAATCTCTCGTTTTAAGATGGTGTAAAACAAATTGAGATTGTATTGCTTTATCTTTCTGCAAACAGATAACACTATCAGCTACATTAACCCATTCTCCGCTAGCCTTAAATTCATCTAACAGTTCACTTGGACTAGGAGTATATTTAGCATTACCTTTTCTGAGATGTGTTAAACCAATAAATGCAACATCATATTGAGTTTGTAATCTACTTAATACCATATTATAAGTCTTAGTTACATTATCAGATTGATTATCATCATAAGAAATAGACCTTCTAATTGTATCAATAATAACTACATCTATTTTATTTTCCTTAATAAAATTTTCTAGCCATTCAACATGTTCTTTAATATCTAATTGGAAACCTTGCATATTGACCCAATAGATATTGACGTTGCTATCCAAAAGATTCATACCTTTTTCAAAAGCTTTAACTTTATCTAGCATTGACCTTGAAGCATTTTCAGCATTAAGATATAAAAAATTGCATTTTTTAGTTCTGAACTCATCTAAGCCAAATAATTTCATTCCCCTTGAAGCACAAATTGATATGAAAATCAATAACATTGTCTTAAAAGAATTTGTTTTTGAACCGACTAATGTAAAAGCAGGTTTTGGAATATAAGGATAGACTAGATATTGTTGTTGTGGAAGTTCTAATTTAACAAAATCATCATTTCTATAGACTCGAAATAATGGTTTTTTGTTTTCAATATTTACTGGGATTGGTTTTAAATCATAAAATTCTTTAGTGTCTGTATTTAAAATACTATTAACTCTTTCAAGCCATTGATTTAATTGTGTTGGATTAAATTCAATCATGCCTTTTTTAGCTTTTTTACGCCAACCCTCAAATTCAGGATATTTATGTTGTAATACGCCTTCAATGAGTGGTTTTAATTCTTGTTTGACTTTTTCGTCTGGCAAATTATATTTTTCTATTTCAAAAGCTAAGTTTGGAAAAAAATCAATGTCAGTATTATTATTTGAAGGAGTTTTTTTATTTTCAGATTTTAGTTTTTTTAACCATACAACTATCGGGTTTGT
>Ga0315294_10006008_pt1 | contig 13334 bp, 10 predicted proteins | sample YL17G13_40_MG_FD_203626 | JGI IMG/M metagenome (GOLD analysis project Ga0315294, IMG submission 203626) | Sediment microbial communities from Yellowstone Lake, YNP, Wyoming, USA - YL17G13_40 | ecosystem: Environmental > Aquatic > Freshwater > Lake > Sediment | place: USA: Wyoming | collected... | reverse complement strand
AGGGATCCGGACATCGTTCAAGCCGCGGGGGCGCAGAGCCAAAGATAAGCCCACAGAAAATGCCTGGTTCAAGGACAAACAAAGAAAGCGAAATCGGGTGGAAGGCCATATCGGTCATGGGAAAGAAAATAACGGACTGGCTCGTGTACGGTATGCCGGAGTTGACGGATCAGAGATGTGGGTGCGGGCGGGCATCCTGGCCATGAACCTGAAGACCGCGTTGAAGCGAACGTGAGGAACCGGAAGAACATAAGAGAATAAATGGAAGAAAGGAATGGATCCAATGGAGAATCTGTTGATGGTAGGATAAATATGTACAGTTTGTGGCAGGATAAAAATGTACACTTCGGGCGAGGTTTTCTAGAGGAGTAGGAATGGCGAAAAAGAAGAGAGAGAATACCTCCTTAAGAGATAGGGAGGTAAGCTACATGTATGGCACATCGGAGTGGCAAGAAGTTCGTAGGCTCGCCCGCCGGGGGCTTAAATACCGGACCATTGGCCGGAAGATCGGGAAGGACCGGCGGACGGTCAAGAAACTGCTTTTTCTGCCGGAGGCTCCGAGACCGTCGGTTCGGGCGAGGAGATCGATTCTGGATGATTTTAAACCGATCATTTCAAGCTGGCTTGCAGATACACTAGCCTGGGTTTCCACGGAAAGCAATTCGACTAAGCGAAGGCAAGTTTGCCGATGAATACGTGCTCCGGCAAGCGCTTTATGCGCCTTATTTTTTGGATCATACTTTCGAAATCCTCTTACAGGTTGGCCTTGAACTTAGTATGTTAGTGTGCTGATAAATAATATATAATATTATATGATTTGTTTGGCCGAATCCGCCCTAGTCGATCCATGGCGGGGCTTGTGAATCGATTTAGCCTTATTTCCCCCATATACAGGCATCCCATCCGTGGTGGTCGCAGATTGTGCTTGACACCGCATATTGTATATGGTATTGTTATATCGTGGCTATCAGAGAACCAAAGGAACTAAGCGATTGCCGCCGCTTCTTTCTCGAACCACGTCACCCCAAGCACCGCATGTATGAGGCCCTGCGCGCCTATTTCGTCGAAGGCCGTCCACCGAAGGAGGTCGCCCGGGCTTTCGGCTATTCCGTCGGTTCTTTCCATGTCCTCTGCCACCACTTCCGAAGAGATCCTGATCCGCTCTTTTTCGCCTCGCAGAAGCCCGGCCCGCGTTCGCAGCCGAAGAAGTCGGCGGCTCGCGAGCTCGTTATCCGTCTTCGCAAGCAGAACTACTCGGTGTACGAGATCAGCCAGTCGTTGAAGGAGCAAGACCGTCCTTTGAGTCCGACCGCGGTGCGGGAAGTGTTGAAGGAGGAGGGATTTGCTCCGCTGCCGCGGCGCTTGGATGAGGAGCGTCCTCATTATCCCCGTCCTACGGTCGAGCCGGTCTCTGACGTCCGCGCCTTTTCCCTCGAGCCCTGCTCCTTTGCGACGCGCTGCGGCGGGCTGTTTCTCTTTGTCCCCGACTTGGTCCGGTTCGGCTCGCTGGCGGCTCATTTGCCGGGCTCGCCGATGATTCCGGCGGAGCACGCGCTGCGCGCCTGCTTGGCCTTGAAACTCTGGTCGATCGAGCGGAAAAGCCATGTGATGGCGCTGGCCGCTGACCAAGGACTGGCTCTGTTTACCGGGCTCAATGCCATTCCGAAAAAAAGTTACCTCTCGGAATACTCTTCGCGCATCGATCACGACGGGACTACGCAGCTTCTCGCGGCTTGGCATGAACAGGTCTCCGGAGCCGGTCTCTTTGCCGGCGAATCGTTCAATCTCGACTTCCACTCGGTGCCGTTCTATGGCGAATCTCCAGGGGTAGAGCGTCATTACGTCTCGGCCCGCAGCCGCCGCCAATCGAGCATCCTGGTCTTCCTGGCCCAAGATGCCGAAGGCCGGGCCTTCTGTTATTCCAACGCGGATCTCCGCAAGGGAGAGGAGTCGGAGGAGGTCTTCCGCTTCATCTCGTTCTGGAAAGAAACGCACGGCGAACCGCCGCGCGAGGTCGTCTTCGACTCCAGGTTGACGACACAGACGAAGCTGGCAAGGCTGGACACGATGGGCATTTCGTTCATCACGCTCAGGCGCCGGTCTCCGAAGATTCTCAAGGACATCGTTTTGCTGCCGCGCTCTGCCTGGCGGGTGATCGAGCTCGATATCCCCACCCGCAAGTATCGCACGCCCCGGGTTTACGAGCAGACGGTTCGTCTCTGTGGCCGCGACTTCCGGCAGCTTTACATCCAGGACCTCGGACACGAGGAGCCCACCGTTTTGCTCACGAACCAGCGGCGGACGTCCGTGAAACAGTTGATCACGCGGTACGCCCACAGGATGTTGATCGAGAACGCCCTCTCGGACGCCGTCCGGTTTTTTCATTTGGACGCACTCTCCTCAGCGGTCGGCTTGAAGGTAGATTTCGACATGGCCCTGCTCGTCATCGCCAGCGGCCTGTACCGGATGCTCGCGCGGCGGATGCGGGGCTATTCCGACGCCCAGGCCCGACACATCTTTCGAGACATCATTGACATGCCCGCCGATGTCCGGATCGAAGGGGGTGAAGTGCAGGTCAGCTTTCACCGCCGGTCTCACCTTCCGATCATCCTGGCTTCGGGGCTGACGGATCATCCCGTGTCAGTACCGTGGTGGAATGGGTTATCGTTGAGACTGACGACCTATCAAGGCCCAAAATACATCAATTCTTAGGCGAATGGTTGTCCGTGGAAATCCAGGCTAGCGATTTCACGAGATTGAGAGAGGTCTTGAGAATTAGTCATGAGAACTCTTGACACGATCATTAATTATGAGCAAGATAATTATCATCTTATGTGCGATAAGAGAACCTATTGTCTTCATAGTTAACTTATGAGTGTGCAATTGTCTGCTTCATTGCGCAGCAAACATTTGAAGGCCTTCGTTAATCCAACCATGCAAACTTAATAGATATGCCTTTTAACTCAATAACCTTTTTTGCGTTTTTTATTATCGTTTACACTATTTATAGAGTGCTCCCTCACAGAGCTCAAAATATTTTCCTTTTGATAGCGAGTTATATTTTTTATGGTTGGTGGGATGTAAGGTTTCTTTTTCTTATAGTTATATCTACCTCTTTAGATTTCACATGTGTCCTTATGATACATGAAGGATCCATAATAAAAAAGCAACGCTACATTATATCTTCTTGGATTGTTCTTAGTGCATTTTTCTTTCTCGTCGTCCAATGGAATAGGTTAACTTCCGAAGTTATCAAATCAAAGTTTGCCTGGAGACAAATGTTTGCATGGAAAACTGGATGGATTTTATTTCTCACTATTGTCATTTTAATAATAGTTATAAATTTGATTTATGGCAGACTCTCTCATTTAGAGATTCCAAAAAAAAGAAAGCTCTTCCTTTTTCTTAGTCTTACTGTAAACTTAGCAATCTTGGGTTTATTTAAATATTTCAATTTTTTTACAGAGAATCTTGAGGTAATAATTCATCGCCTGGGTTTGAATCCTCCGAGCCTTCATTTGAATATTTTATTGCCAGTGGGCATTTCTTTCTACACTTTCATGACAATGAGCTATACTATTGACGTTTACCGTAGCAGACTCAAACCAACTAAAAAATTATGTGAGTACGCCCTCTATGTAGCTTTTTTCCCAAAGCTTCTGGCAGGTCCGATAGAAAGAGCCGCAAATTTTCTCCCCCAAATCATTGAAAAGAGAAAAATCAAAACAGATCATATTATACAAGGTATACATCAGGTTTTTTATGGGCTCTTTAAGAAAGTTGTTATTGCTGATGGTGTTGCAAAAACCGTTAGCGGCGTATTTGGGGCAACCTATCAGATAAGCTGGGCTGATGCAATTGTCGGAACTCTCCTTTTTACTTTCCAGATATATTGTGATTTCTCAGGCTATTCTGACATTGCAATCGGGATAGCAAATCTATTTGGGTTCGACCTAATGAGGAATTTCAATTATCCGTACTTCGCCCGTAATCCTTCGGAATTCTGGGGCAGATGGCATATTTCTCTTTCATCTTGGTTTCGCGACTATGTCTTCTTTCCTTTAGGCGGGCCTTATGGCAGCACATTTCGATGGATAAGAAATGTCTTATTGACTTTTTTAGTCACCGGTCTTTGGCATGGAGCAGCATGGAATTACGTTTTTTGGGGTTTATATCACGGTATTTTGCTCTGTTTGCATAGAATTAAGGAATCATTACGTGTTGGAAGGAAACGCTTAAATCAACCCATAATAAAAATTGTCAGCATTTTAATATTTTTTATCCTAACAAGCTTGGGTTGGATCATGTTTCGTTCACACTCAATTAATCAAATCATGACTATCTTTAAAGTGCTCCTATATGATATTGGGAACCTTAAGCTGAACGCTGAGTTGCCCACTCATACCGCTCTTCTTGGATTTCCACTATTTGTAATAATGGAATTCCTTGGTTACAATTCTCATGGTAAGCGCTTAGATGAAGTGTTGCCTATGCCCATATGGACAGCAATCTATTCAGTGATGATCTTTTTATTTATTTTAGGGCTGGCCAATGTCCCTTCCGGTTTCATTTATTTCGTTTTCTGATTCAAGATGAAGAAAAAAACGAAACGCTTTGCCCCAATTCTTTTGATATGTGCCTATCTTGTAGTTATTGATATCGCGATAAATATTGTCTTTCCATATCCTAAAGATCCTCGAAATATCTCTCCTTCGGCAATGCAACATTTTTTTGAATACGGAAGGTCAATCGAAGGCAAATTAACAAGAATGACCAGAAAAACTAACGACGAATCTGCGCCAATTTTATCAACTGGATGGCTGGATGACTCCCTCAATGAAAGAATACCAAAAAACCAAGATAGCTCTAATAAGCCAGTTGTTACAGTGTATGGAATGTCGCACGCCGTTCTGTTGGCAGAAGACATGGCAAGAATCAATAACTCATTAATAATAAGATCTGTTGGTGCGCCTGGGGCAGTCCCCAGCTGGTCATATGCAGCATATTTATTTGAAAAAGAACACCATTATTCGGACGTCGTGATTCTAGGGATTATGACAAGAGGCGTACATTTGATATGTACAACTTCAGGCGTGACTAACCATTTTGATTCTATTCATCCTTATACATATCCACGGTTTTTCCTTAGCAATGGCAATTTGGAATATGTTCTGCCACCTTTCATCTCTCTTGGCGGCTATAGAGAATACTTCTACAATTCAGAAAAATGGAAAAACTATATCAAATGGTTGCAAGAATATGATAAATATTACGATCCATTGTTATTTAAAAAGACAATTCTCGACAGTTCAAGCATATTTCGAATGCTACGCCGAGCTTATGCATATTCTACGACCAGGAAACAAGAATCTACGGTCTACAATGATATTAAAGGGTTTGACCCCGAATCAGATGAGGTGAAAATACTTCGATCTATCATAGTAGAATTTTCCCAAACTGCGAGCCGGAACAATTCTCTTCCTATCGTATATATTGTCAATAACGTCTTCATGGGCGATCATCTTTTTAGGATATTGGAGCCGACTCTTTTGTCGCATAACGTTCTTTTTCTAAGTACTCATGATATTTGCCCTCCCAATGATCCACGCTACTATGATTCTACTTCACATTTCATTCGATCAATGAACTTGGAACTGGCAAAGGCAATGATAAAGATAATCAAGGAGAACATATCGCTGAAAACATTAAAAAAAGGAGATCAAAAGGTAGGTTGATTATTATAGGTGCATCAATCTCAGAAATCGTGAATATCCTCCGAGAAAATTGCTACAGCAAAGTTTCTATAGTTCATGTCAAGGCAATTTCGCAACTTTGCCTCGATCGTAACCTTCATAATTTAGCTGCACGGACAGCCAAACGCTCAAAATGATCAGCGATAATCATTATTCCCGGCCGCATTGCATCACGTAAAATGTAACTATGAAAAGATTGTTGCCTCATGAATAATATAACCCAAAGCCGTAATTTCAATGGCGGAGGGAATCGTGAGGACAACCATGAGTTTTTCGGCAAGGCGTGAATTGTTGGTCAGAGTTGCTCCCCGGTACCGGGAGGCGTCGCGGAAACAAAAAACTGTGATCCTTAATGAGTTTCTGGCTTCAACCGGATACAAACGAAAATATGCCATCCGGCTGTTTTCGTTTCCTGAGATTCCCGCGGCAAATACGATCAAACGACCGAGACCTCGTTTTTATGAGAGAGCCGTTCAGGAAGCGTTGGAGGTCGCTTGGTGCGCGGCGAATTGTATTGCCTCCAAGAGGCTTGCGCCTTTTCTCAAAGAGCTGGTTCCCGTCTTGGAACACCATGGGTATCTCACTCTTAATGACGAAGTCCGTGGCCAACTGATTTCGATCAGTCCGGCGACGATTGATCGAATCTTACAGCCCCGGCGATGCCAAGCGGGCAGGGCAATGACGACGACGAGACGCGGCCCGCTTCTCAAGCAACAAATCCGGGTGCGGACGTTTGCGGATTGGGAAGAGAAAATTCCGGGGTTTTTTGAAGCCGACCTCGTGAGCCATTATGGCTGGAATCTGGAAGGTTCCTTTCTCTACACGCTGGTATTAACGGATGTTGCCACGGCCTGGGTGGAATGTCTGCCGCTTCTCCATCGGAGCCAACATTCCGTTATCCAGGCTCTTGATCTGGTCAGGCCTTTGGTCCCATTTCCGATCCTGGGGATGGATACCGATAACGGAAGCGAGTTCCTCAACACCGAGCTGATCGCTTATTGCGACCGGGAACACATCACTTTCACCCGGGGCCGAGCTTACAAGAAGAACGATCAATGCTACGTGGAACAAAAGAACGGCTCCGTCGTGAGGCAATTCGTCGGCTATGATCGATTCGAGGGAGTGCGGGGCTATCGCCAGCTGATGGAGTTGTATCGAGCGCTTCGGCTGTACATCAATTTTTTTCAACCGTCCATGAAACTCCGGGAGAAGCACCGGGAAAACAGCCGGGTTCACCGTATTCATGATCAGTCCAAAACTCCCTTCCAACGTCTTTGCGCCTCCGGTGTTTTATCCCAGGATATGCTCGAAAAGCTGAACTCCATCCATCGAGCCATCGATCCGGTTCGTTTGCTCAGGCAAATCGAAACGCTTCAGGATGCCCTTTGGCGGCAGGCCGTTCTTCCTCCGCCGACGAAACCTTCAGATAAGTCGGAAGTCCCGTCTATAGGACACGAAGATCTTACGGGAGAACCGGTGCCGTCTAATCCCTCTATCGATTGTGTTTTGAAACCCGAAACAAGGATCAAGCGCAAGTATCGAAGAACGAAGGCACCCAAGGCCATCCGATGGTGGCGGACTCGGCCGGATCCTTTCGAACGTGTCGGGGATGAGATACGATCATGGCTGAACCAGAATCCGGATCGTACGGCGAAGTCGGTCTTGAGAGACCTCCAGAAACGATATCCCGGCCAGTACGGCGATGGACAGCTTCGAACTTTGCAACGGCAGGTTCAATCTTGGAGAGCTCAATCGCTCATAACTTTTAACGAGGCGTGGAGACAAGGAGATCAGAAAACCTATGACGGGTTGCCCTATGGACTCCGGGGAGAAGCGTTGGTTTATGACTTTGATGAAACTCATCCAATATGAAATTCAAGTTCGGCACGCAGGCGCCGGCCTCGGAAGCCGTGGTTTGACATGGGCCGGGTCGAGATCGTCGTTCCTGCGTCACGTGGTGAAGCCGTTTTTCCGGGATTGCCGCGAAAAATGGCTTCTAGCCAGCGGAATGGCTAAAATGGTCACGACCGGCAGGCCGAGAATGCATCTTCAGAAGGCCCCTAAACTGTTTAAAGAATGGGGAGAGGGTCAGGGTAAGAATTTTGTTGAGGCAAAGAGACGAGCAGGGTAAGATTTATCAGTGAGGCAACGGGGGAATAATGCTTGACGTTCATCACATAAAGCCACTTCATCGATCTGAGGACCTTGTCTTCACGGATTTAGCAACTAAACGTCATAGAGCCCACGAGCGTATTCACGTTGCCTTGACATAATTGCACTAGTCATTGATATAATAATTAGTCTTAAATTATGGCTAAAGCATTATCATGCATTTAGATATTTTTTTACTCTTGGAAATAATGACGGTGTTCCTCATGGAGATTGGTAACTTAACATTTTATGAGTGCTCCTTGAATTACAAGTATGGAGCGTGCCCAAAGATCAAACCTCAATGCTCTATTGTAAAAGAACTTTTCGCTCATGAGAATTGTCGAATTAATAACATCGTTGGACTCTTCTCAAAAGTGACAATGGAATTTAAATAATGCATTAACCAGAGGAAGCATATTGCCGCCAATACTAGCATTAACCCTTTGTATTGCCTTTGTGCTTTTTCTGCTTTGGCTTGAGCGTAAACAGTCACCTGATCTGACCCGTGCTTTATGGATTCCGACTATCTGGATGCTTTATACCGTCAGCAAGCCCTTAGCCATTTGGTTTGGGACGGGCAGGGACATGGAGGCCGGAAGCCCTTTGGATCGAGGTTTTCTCATCGCACTTCTTTGCCTTAGTTTGCTAATACTATTAAAAAGACAGGTCAATTGGTTCAGCGCGATCAGGGAAAATATCTGGTTGCTGTTTCTGATTGGCTACATGCTTGTCAGCATTTTGTGGTCCGACATTCCAAATATATCATTCAGGCGTTGGGTAAGGGAGTTGGATGCGGTCGTTATGAGCTTTCTTGTTTTATCTGAACGGAATCGACGCCAGGCGCTGCAAAGCATATTGAGGAGAGCGATATATATACTCATTCCATTCTCGCTGCTTCTTATTAAATACTATCCTAAATATGGCTGCGATTATAGTCATTGGAGTGGACAGCAAATGTGGATTGGTGTCACACTTCATAAGAATGGTCTCTGCCTTTTGTGTATTATTTCCGCGCTTTTCCTTATTTGGACGCTTATCAGAAGACGGCAGGGACGAGATATCCCTATTGCCAAGTATCAAATTTATGTCGAGGTATTTCTCCTTTTCTTGACACTCTGGATCCTAGCGGGACCGCAAAAGACCTTTACGAACTCCGCGACTTCGTCTGTCGCATTTGCTGTGGGATTGTCGGCCATGGCCGGACTTTTTTGGATGAAGAAACGCGGTTTAAAACTTAGGGCCAACACTTTGAAGGTCATAGTCGCCTTAATCATTGTTTATGGTACGGTTACACCCATGGTAGGGGGATTGTCCCTTTTGGACGTTTCATCCGCCCTCGGGAGGGACGAGACGCTTACTGGACGTCGTGATATCTGGTCGATACTTGTTCCGCTTGCCATGAAGCAGCCGCTCTTAGGACATGGCATTGGGGGCTTTTGGACCGATGCAATGCGCAATCTCAGTGCCAGCCACGCACATAATGGATATCTGGAGGTGCTGCTGAGTTTGGGATTCGTTGGCCTGTTTCTGGTTTTTATGTTCCTGCTGTCCTGTTGCGACAAGGCCCAAAGGGCATTGTCCGATGACTTTGATTGGGGGGTCCTTTTTATTTGTTACCTGTTAATGGCAGTGGTTCATAATATAACGGAGCCTTCAATCAATACGTTGACATCTTCTATGACTGCGGTTATTCTGTTTTTCGCGATTTCTTTTTCGGACGTTTTTTCGTCTTAGCGGCAAGTTTAGTGGAGTTTGGCATCGCCCAGGATGACACATTCTAAGAATATACGGCCGGCGGAGTTTTCCCTGAGATCATGAAAGACCATATCTCAGTCTGCGTTTGTACTTTCCACCGTAATCAGATGCTCGAACGCCTGTTGCGCAAACTGAAGATGCAGGAAACCGACGGGCTATTCGATTTTTCGATTGTTATAGTGGACAATGACACGGCAGGACCAGCCAGAGAAATTGTTACGCAGCTGCGGGCAGAGCTGGGGATGGAGATGGATTACAGTATCGAGCTGGAACAGACGATTCCCGCCGCCAGAAACCATGCTCTGCGGCTTGCTCGGGGGAATTACATCGGTATCATTGATGATGATGAATTTCCGCCGCAGCACTGGCTGATCACAATGTACCGAGCCATTCAGGCGTTTGACGTAGATGGGGCCCTGGGGTCCGTGCATCCTTTTTTTGACCAAAAACCACCTGCGTGGTTACTGAAAGGCCGGTTCTGCGAACGGCAGGTTTACCGGACGGGCACCCTGTTAGAATGGAACCAAACACGGACCGGAAATGTCCTTCTCAAGAAGGAAGTCTTCAATAAGCACCAGCTTCGTTTTGACTTGAAATGGAAGACCAGCGGCTCAGATCGTGCGTTCTTTAAGCAGGCGATGCAGTTGGGATATAGATTCATCGCTGTCGAAGAAGCACCGGTTTACGAGAGTGTGCCGCCCGAGCGCTGGACAAAACATTACTACCTGAAGCGCGCCCTGGTTCACGGCTACAACGCGCACCGAAACAGTGTGGGCGAGTTGCGTGGATTCGCACGGGTGTTGGTGCCCTTGAAGTCAATCGCCGCCTTGCTTGCGTATACCATGGCCCTTCCTTTTTGTGCATGTCTAGGAAGCCATGTGCTGGTAAAATGCCTAGAAAGAGGAGGCCACCATCTGAGCCGGCTACTCGCCATGCTGGGTATCGAGCTAGTCAAGAAGCGGGACTTTTAGCACGGATCGTATTTGCACCATGAACGCAACAGCAGGGACAAAGGCATCAAAGCATCGCCTTCTGAATATCATTACTAAGCTGAAAAATTCTTCATTCGTCAAGAATGTTCTGATCATAATGACTGGCACGGCCTTGGCCCAAATCTTCGGCTTTGCCATTTCTCCCATTATTAGTCGCCTTTATTCTCCATCAGACTTTGGGGTGTTTGGCTCATTCAATGCGGTTCTTGGTATTATTGCAGCTGGATTAACTCTAGATTATAGCCAGGCTATCATGATTCCTGAGCAAAAGGATGACGCCTTTAGCCTTTTCATACTTTCATGTATATCCACGGCCACGATAGGCGCCTGCTGCTTAATCGTTTGCCTCATTGCTCCTACATTTATTCAAAACTTCCTGAAAGCACCTAATGCCTGGATACTCGTACTTCTGGTTATAAGTGTATTGGCAAATGGCCTCAATCAGGCAACCCAAGCTTGGTGTGTACGAACAAAATCATTTAAACATACTTCAGCTTCTCAAGTCATACGCAGCCTTTCAGCTAATGGAACACAGGTTTGCCTAGGTTATCTGAAAGGCAAGGCACCGGCACTAATTTTTTCGTCGGTCTTGGGCGATATGTTGGCGACCCTGAATCTTGCTAAAGTAGTTTTTCGAGACCTCCGGAAGCTACGTCAAAATATCCGATGGAACCGAATCTGGCAACTGGCAAAAGATTACCGCGATTTTCCCATATATTCCGCTTCCACGAACGTAATCAATTCCTTGTCGTTAGGCCTGCCCATTTTTCTGTTAACACATTTTTATGGAATTGCTGTGGCTGGCGCCTATGCATTTGGCCTGCGAATTCTGCAAACCCCGAGTGGGCTTATCTTAAGGGCACTTCGACAGGTGCTCTACCAGAAGGCGTCTGAAACTCATAATGAAGGTGGGCGTCTCGTCCCTCTATACGTAAAAATTACTGGAGGTTTACTTGTTCTAGCTCTTTTCCCCTCGTTGGTTTTATTTATATGGGCCCCACAACTCTTCACATGGATATTTGGGGATCAATGGCACATGGCTGGTGTGTTTGCCCGAAGCCTGGTGTTATGGTTGATGTTTATGTTCTGTAATCTGCCCGCTGTTTTATTTGCTCGAATACTCCGGATGCAACGCAAAATGTTCTTTTTCGACCAAGTTTTACTCGCGGCAAGAGCACTCGTGCTGATTGTAGGGGGTATTTATCTGCCTGCGTCATCTACAATAATGCTCTTTTCTATAGTCGGCGCTGTTATGAACATCATATTCATCTCCATTATTGGCTTTGCTCTAATGAGGAAGGAAGGAGACACAGATATTAAGGGAATTCTAAGCGGAATGAAGGAAGGATTATCATGATTCGTATACTAATCGGCGGTGACATTTGTCCGATGGGCCAGGTTCAAAACGCGTTCATCAAAGATAATGCAAATGAGATATTCCACGATTTGTTAGAAGAAATCTCTCAAGCCGATCTTTCTATAGTGAATCTTGAGTGCCCCCTGGTATCGAAGGAAACGCCAATCGACAAGGCTGGACCTGTGTTGAATGCGCATATTAAGTGTGTTGAGGGCTTTAAAGCTTCAAAATGGAACGTTTTGAATCTGGCTAATAATCACAGTTACGACCATGGCGCCAGCGGCTTGAGAGAAACAATAGAGATTATTAAGGGGGCTGGATTGAATGTTGTTGGAGCAGGAATGAATATTAAAGAAGCACAGGCCCCATTTATCACACAAATTAAGGGCCGGAGAATTGTCATCTATTCTATGGCGGAGCATGAATTTTCAATTGCCGAAGAAGACACACCCGGTGCTAATCCGTTGGATTTAATAAATTTCGTGAATTCAATTCAAATGTACAAACAAAATGGTCTCTTTATCGTGCTCATCCATGGGGGAAATGAATATTACCCGTATCCAAGCCCGGAAATGGTCAGGAGATGCCATTTCATGGTAGATATGGGGGCTGACTCAGTCATATGTTGCCACACGCATTGCCCGCTTCCATGGGAAACATATGCTGAGCGGCCTATTATTTATGGTCTCGGGAATTTGATTTTTGAAGCCACGCGAAAAGAGCCTGATACCTGGTACGAAGGTTACTTGGCAAGTTTAACTGTTGATGATGGGCACGTCGGTTTTCAAGCTATCCCTTACTATCAATCCCGCGAACGCATCGGTGCTTATAAAATGGATGAAAATGAACAAAAACACTTTTTTGATGAGATAATTAGGAGGAATGCCCAAGTCAAAGATAGCGCTTTTATTGATGATCGATGGGCAAACTACTGTCGGCAAAAGAAGGGTCTGTATCTAAACGGGCTCTTCGCTTACAATCGCCTAATGCGAAAGTTTAGTAAGTTACTACTGTCAAAGTTCCACTCCAAAGAAGCTATACTTCAGGCACTGCTTATGGTACAATGTGAAGCACATCGGGAAGTACTGAACACCATATTCAAAATTAAAAGACGTGGATAAGCCTAATGGACTGTACCACAAAAACTAGAGGGGGGATTATTGTCCATATTGGCCAGCTATGTCTTCTTAAAGGAGCATAGGTTATCATTCGTAATATTAGAGCTTGTCCCAAAGTTACGTGATGGCATTTGACAGCGATGAAAAAAAAGGGCTACAACCCTCCATGATGTTCACTACAACACTAGGAGGAGTAGCCCAATGGACG
>Ga0315294_10006007_pt1 | contig 13335 bp, 11 predicted proteins | sample YL17G13_40_MG_FD_203626 | JGI IMG/M metagenome (GOLD analysis project Ga0315294, IMG submission 203626) | Sediment microbial communities from Yellowstone Lake, YNP, Wyoming, USA - YL17G13_40 | ecosystem: Environmental > Aquatic > Freshwater > Lake > Sediment | place: USA: Wyoming | collected... | reverse complement strand
CCGGATTGGGGGGCGGTGTCAAGGAGAAAAGTTGATCTTATGATCATCAGATGATAATATGATTCCAGCCACCGGCCGGCGAGCGGGTCGGGGGCGAATCCCTTCTGATAGAGACCCCGGGAAAGATGTCGGTCATCCCAATTCCCCGGGCCGATTCTTTCTTCTTCAGCGAGGTAGGGGAAATGAAGCCCACCGGATTGCCCATCGAGCGAAGACGTTTGACCGACCAGATCATCGATCAACTTCTGGCCATGCTGGCCAACGGGAAGTTGAAACCGGGAGATAAACTTCCACCGGAACCGGAGCTCATGAAGCAATTCGGGGTGGGGAGGAGTTCCCTCCGGGAAGCCATTGCCGCCCTGTCCCTGGTGGGTCTGCTGGAGGTGAAACCCGGGCACGGGACGACCGTCAGCCTCTCCGGGGGGGATTTTCTCACCAAACCCCTCCGGTGGGGCATGCTGATGAACTGGAGAGACAAGCTCCCTGAACTGGTGGAGGTCCGGATGATCATCGAACATGCTATCGCCGGCATGGCCGCGGAGCGGGCCACCAAGGAAGAAATCGCGGAGATCAAGCACCATCAAACCCAGCTGAGAGCGTCGAAAAAAGTGGGGAAAAAGGCCGTGCAGGCGGACCTGGCTTTCCATGCCGCCCTGGCCCAGGCCAGCCACAACAGTATTTTAGCGCGCTTCCTGGCGGAACTTCGTCACCCCATGAAAAACATGATGGAGCAAAAAGCGTCGGTATTCATGGACTATGACCGGGTTGCCGAACAGCACGAGGCCATCGTCAAAGCCATCGAAGGACGGGACAGCAAAAAAGCGCAATCCACCCTGCGGGACCACCTGGAGTGGGCCGGAGAAAGACTCATGGCCGTCCTGCTGAAAAAGGAATCCAAATAACGCTTGCCGATGTGCCCCCCTTGACGAAGAACTCAGGAAGGACTTGGTAACATTGCTGGGGACATATATAAGTTTATAAGTCGGCTATTCTAAAAGGGAATAACCATGCCTGAAACTTATAATTTTATGTAGGTCCCTCATATATATTTTGGCTGACGGCTGATAGCTGACCGCTCATAAACCTAGTCGAGGAATACAGCCGGGAGTGATGGGGAAAAGGGGACTTATGAAGACATCGGAATTCGAATCTCACCGGGTTGTCTAGATGAAATTTTTTCTTTTTCTATCTATCTTGATTTCTTTCGCATTCGTTCTTATGTTGAATCATGTGAACACCCGCCAAAATCGGCCTTTTTCGACGTTTTTCTTTTTCTTCCGTCTACACAGCGTCTACATGGTGTCTACACAGAATCCATTTCATTTAACAGATTTACTTTCCTCTGGGGCAATGAATAACGGGGGTCAGAAATGGAAAGAGAAACCCAAAAGGAAACGTCGCGTATCAAATTGACCAAGAGGTTAATCGACGCGGTTGATCCGCCGGAAAATGGCGGCCAAATCTTTTTAAGAGATATTGCCCTGCAGGGATTCGGGTTAAGGATCACCCGGGGGGCCAAGACATTCATCCTGGAGAGGCGCATACACGGCCGGCCGCGCAGAATAACCATAGGCCCCTATGGTCCCCTAACTGTCGATGATGCACGCGAAAAAGCAGAAAAAATGATCGGGCGGATCGCCGACGGCAAGGATCCTCCGACGAACAGCTTGAGCGCAAGCGGGAGCCGGTTTTTTAAGACCTTATCAAGATGTATCGAGAGCGGCACCTGCCGCGCAAAAAATCGGCCCACCACGATGAATTGATGATCGACTCATTTCTGTCTGGATGGAAAAGCAGAAAGCTCTCTTCTATTTTCAGAAAAGACGTGGCCATCCTCCACATGGAGACCGGGGAGAATCACGGCCATTATTCCGCCAATAGGCTGATAGCCCTTCTCCGAAAAATGTTCAATCTGGCCCAAATCTGGGGAATCTACGAGGGTGAAAATCCGGCCACCAGAATCCAGATGTTCCCCGAGAAAAAGCGAGAGCGCTTTGTCCATCCCGACGAGCTTCCCCGGCTGATGGAGGCGTTGAAGGGGGAGGAAAATTTCTATATCCGCGCCGCCTTCCTCGTCTGTTTGTTCACTGGGGCGAGGCGAGGAGAGGTTCTCGGGGCCCGGTGGGAGGACATCAACTTGGATGAGGGGGTCTGGCGAATACCAGAAACCAAAGCCCGTCGGTCTCACCTGCTGCCCTTGCCCGGGCCGGTTCGTGAACTCCTGCGAAACCTTCCCGTTATGGCTGATAATCCCTTTGTCTTTCCTGGCCGCCGCGCCAATTCTCACCTTGTCTGCGTCTCAAAGGCCTGGAGCAGGATTCGGACCCGGGCAGAACTGCCGGACGTGAGGATTCATGATCTTCGCCGGACTGTTGGGAGCTGGCTGGCAGGGTCTGGGGCCTCCCTTCCCCTCATCGGAAAGGTCCTGAATCACTCTCAGCCTTCCACAACGGCAATTTATGCGCGGCTTAACATCGAACCAGTCAGGGTAGCACTGGAAGCAAACGCAGAGCGAATGTTGTTGGTGGCGGCCAAGGCGGAGAAGGAAGGCGTCAAGGAAAATCCCATCGCAAGTCAAGGTGATTTGCCCTTCACCAGATGAAAGGGCGGCGATACTAGCCGGCGGGGCCCGGGGAAGGAGGCTTCAGCCTGGCCGGCACTTTTCTATGATTCGCGCTGGCCGTGGTCGAATGGCCCCCCCGGGGGATCGTCCGTCCAGGGGGGTAGGGGGTACAGTCGTCATGAGGGGTGGAATTGTAGATCCGGCCCGGCCCCCATCTGTTCCCCCTCGTACAAGGGGATGTCCTCACCTGTAGGTCCCTATTCGTTCAGTCATCCGGGAATCATGAGGTGGTATATCTAAAGGTACCCCCCGGTCTTTTATAGGAAAGGTACCTCTGATTTTATTTTTTCATTCTGGTGAGGCATTCAAGCCTTCCGGGCTTAGGTTAGGGTGTTGCCTACCCCGGTATCCGGTGGGGGGTATAGCCCAAAATGACCCCCGGGTCTTTTCCACAAATGGGTCCCCCTTTTTATAATTTTTCTGTTTCCTTAAATCGATTCACCGATACTGGGGGAATGATTGAGAAGGTTAGTTAAAGTTATGCCTCAAAATGTAAACTTTCTGGTTAAAAGCAAATTATAATTATGACATCTCAGAAATCCTAACCATCGCTTCTTTTTCTTTGAGAACGGAATTTTTTCACCAACTCGATCAATTTTCCTTTTAGCATGAACTCATATTTTGTGTTGGCTAGATTGTAAAAAATGGCAGCTAGGATGCTCGAAAAAACCCCCAAGGAAAAATTAACAATAAAATTGAACCACTTTTCGCCTTTGTGCATACGCTCATACAGATTTATGATTTGCTCCATAGTCCTTTCTTCTGTGTTTTTCAAATCGCCAGCGGTTTCCTTTAGGAGTTGTATTTCATTTAACAATTTGGAGTATTGGGAGTTTAATTCATTAATTTCCTTTGTTAGCCTGCTTTTCTCTTTAGCCAAGAGCGCATATTCTGGATCTCGTAGTTTTTCTAATAATATTTCGTGTTGTGGTCTTAGTGCTGCTATTTTTCCAATTTCTTTCTGTATTTCTTTAAATAAAGCTTGGGTTTCTAAAGCTTTGGCGTGTTGCCTTCTATAAATTTCTCCCAATTGGGGAGATAAAATCATAAGCTGGATAGCACGTCCATAAAACATGGAGAAGCAAAATAAGAATACGAATAAAAGGGACCAGATTCGGAATTTTAATGGCATGTCAATATTCATCTTACTACTCCTAGCTTTGACTGGGCTGCGATGAACATTTACCCGACGACGACAAGAAAAAATTTCATATTTTCCACAAAGGTTATCAAGGACGCTTTTTAAGAACAAGGAGTCTATCTCCCCATATATACCTCTGAATGCCCCGCATGGTCACGCCAGTTCTTGATGTACTTTTCGGCAAGAGCCTTGTCTTTGATTATGAGAACGTTCTCCGCATTCCTCTTTTCCGCCGCCCAACTTAAATTGAAGGATCCGGTGATTACAATATCCGCGTCAATTATGAAGATTTTGTTATGGGCTTTGCCATGGGCGAAGTCAATCTTCACAGGAATCCCTGCCTTCGCCACAAACGGGGCGGAAGTATATTGGGCGGTCAGGTGGCTCTTATCCAAGATGATTTCAACCTTGACCCCCCTTTCATGTGCGGCAACAAGAGCTTTGGCGATGGGGGCGGAAGTGAAGGAGTAAGCCTGAACCAGGATTGTAGCTTTAGCCCTATCCAGTTCCTTGACTATGACCTCAGTACAACCCGCTGGCGGCGTGAAACAAACGGCCAGAGAAGGACAAACTGGAGCTTGGGGGGGAAGTGGCGCCGGAGTAGTCGCGCAGGAGAGTAAAAAAATCGGTGCCAGGAAAACAGAAAGGCGCTTCATCGTTTCTTCTTGTCCCTGAGCCTTCTAATTTCTTCAAGCAGTTCAGCCTTTTTGATAACCCCCTTTGACTCAAGAAGATTTATCAAGGCCTCCTGAGTATAAACATTGCTCATCAGAACCTCTTCAAAGCTGACCGTTTCTCTTGGGTCAAGTTTTTCAGCCATGGGTTATCCGATTCTATTGGCCGAATAGATCCTCTTGGCGCTTTGGGGTGGGTGGCTTGTGGGCATAGTCGGGCACCTGCGGCAGTTCGTCGGAACGGAAGCACGGCCCCTTTACTACAGCAGAAAGCAACTTAGCCTGGGCCGGATACTCAGCAAGGGTAGCTTCCAGGACCCATAGAAGCTCCAAAAGCTCGGTCGTGAACTCGCTCGTCCAGCGCTCAGGGCGAATGTCATCCAGTGGTGAAGACTTCTTCCCGCCGCCGTGCTTCATGCGATACTTCAGCCATGACTGGACAACCTTCAGCCCTGATACCTCAAATTCATAGACTTCTGGCGAGACGGGGGCAAACTTACCGTCGCCAACGTGCAAAGTTTCAGTAGAGCGATCGTACTCGTAGTTTTCCGGGTAGTTCGCCGGTTCGCCCGGAACGGGTTTTGTACAGCGAGCCGTTCCTTTGGGGATCTGCCCTGCATGGAAGCCCTTGGGCACGAAGCGCTGGCCGTATGTGTGCAGCCACAGCAACTTCGCCCCAACGTCGCACACCCTGGCGAACATGGCGGCATCCTTGGTGAAGGGCACGCGAAGCTGGCGGGTTCCTAGTTCTTTCTCGAAACGTTGGGTAAAAGCTGGATGAGCCAGCACACCATAAATATAGGCCAGGAAATCTTCGTGCGTGACCTTCCGCCTATATGCCCTTGCCAGCATGCCCAACAGCCCAGGCAAGATATTCCCTTCCTCGCCCACGGCATCGCGGTAGAACGGAACAACATCCTTCGCACCCCGCGCTGAATAACAGTCCTTGTCAGGAAGCGCTGCACATGAGGTGATCGCGGCTCCCCTTCCCAACGGTTTTGTTAGTAAACCGGTTAGGTATAGTTGCCTGTCACTGTGAGCAGCCCAGAGAGTCGGCCCGGGCCTGTCTAGTACCCGAGCGTCTGCCAAAACGTATTGTCGGTCAAATGACCGGCAGGTATATCGGACAATTTTGGGAGGTGGAGCTCCTTTAGGCAGTTCGCCTAGCGCCTGCAGATTTTCCCCCGCTGGCGGAAGTTGGCTTGGTGTGTCGTAGACCTTGCGACCCGTAGGCGAGTTCTTGAATAGATCAGTACGTTTGTCCTTATCTGCACTGCAAAGCGTGCGCCAACGTTTTTTCAATGTGTCTGTGTCGGGTGCAATCACCCATGTTCTCCCTGGCATTACCCCCGATTGCTGCCAAGGCAAGAGATCAATCAAGAGCGGCCAGTTAAAGTATTTTCCGCCCCCAGCCGGAAGAAAAGGTGCCTGCCAATCGTCGGGGCAGTCTTCCCATTGAAGAGATGTGAAGCCCTGAATGGCATCAAGGGCCATCAGCTTTTCGTCGCGCTTACCCTCAATACGAGCGAATCTGACCTTGCCAGGAGTATCCTTTTTCGTCTGGCCATAACGGATGGCAACAGCAATTGCTACAGGAGTTTGAATTGCAAAGAGGTTCTCGCTCTTGCGTGAGCCGCGCCCTTCCCCGCCCAGGTCCAGAATCCAGACATCATCGCACACACGGCGCATGTGCTCCCGCATGCCCGTGAAAGCTGGGCCGTCCAGGTAACTTGATGCGCTAATAAAGCTCACAACTCCCGGTCCAGCATCCCCTCCGTGCTCGAAGACCTTCCACAGCGCCCAACGCCAGAAGTAAACGTATAAGTTATAGAGGTTCTTGACGTGTTTCCCGTAGCCGGCCCTAATTGCTGGGTTCAGAAAATCACTTAAAATCGGGGCTGCGCCAGTTCCAATATCGCCCCAGCGAACCCATCCGCCCGTTCGAGCCTTATTATCTTTGTTTGCGGCTTTATGCCGGTCATAGGGAGGATTACCAAGACAGACGATCACAGGGACCTTATCCTTGACTTCCAGCGCCCGGCGGTGTTGGTCGGTTATCGGCTTAAGATATTGGGGAAGTTGTGGGGGGATGGTATGAGGGTTTTCGAGCGTATCAGCAAGGTAAACATGCGATCCATCGGCCGGCAGCTTCGCGCCCTTGTCCCGAAGAGCACGGCTTACCCGAAGCTCGGACACGGCAAACGGCCCAACCATGATTTCAAAGCCATAAATGTTGCCCGCAAGAGCCGTTGCCTGTCCCGGGACAGCCCCAGCCCCCTGCTGGGCCTTAACCTTGCCCAAAGCGTGGTCGATGACTCCCAGAAGGTATGTTCCGGTTCCTATAGCCGGGTCCAGTGTTACAACGTTTCGGTCGGCAAAGCCCAGGGGCTTGCCCAGTCGATTCGTCAACAGATCATCGATAAGGCGCACTTGGGCGTGGACCACTTCAGGGGGGGTGTAGTATGCCCCGGCGTCTTTCCGCAATTTGGGGTCATAAACTGCCAGGAAATCTTCATAGAAATAAAGCCATGGGTCCTTCGGTCCGGTCAAGGCCGAAGGCGGCACTTCTCCGATGACACGGATGAGCATATTCAGGGAGGCCGAGATTTCTTCCCGAGCTTTTAAGTCGGTCAATACCTGAAGCGCCCGGGAAAGCAGACTGTGCTCGGCAGCCAGGGAAGTTTCAGCACTGGAAAGGGTCAGTGGGTCTGCCCCCTCACTTCGACCCAGCAGAAGCGCAAAGGTCACCGTCTGCGCGTAGGCATCGGCGAATTGCTCATCGCCGGCGTCAGGAAACAGCAGTTGCCGCCAGTCCTCGGCAAGCCGCACCAACGGCGAATGGGGGTCTTTTAAGGCTTCGGTCACATCGTCCCGGAGCATCCGGCATAGAGGGGCGAGTAGGTCGGCCAAGTCCTTGACGTTCTTGGGGATGATTGGTTTCCAAGAAAGAAAATCGGTCAACAGATTTAGTAAGGCTTGGGCGTCATCAGGTTCGACAGCGTTTTTGCCATCGGCCGTCACGTCCCCAGACAGCCGGACAGGTTTTCCAATGGGTTCGCCGTTGCGATACAAACTCCAGTCGTTGCCGTCAGAGTAAACAAGATTCGGTATGGCCTGAAACCGCTTCCATTGCTCGCGATTGTGGCCGGTAAAGCGGTTGGGGTTCGCGCCGATTCCAGGGGCCTTCAATTCAACGTAGCCGGAAAGCAGCTTATTGGAATGAACGGCATAGTCAGGTTTGCCTATTCGGCCGGCCAGTTTGGTTTCCCCGGTACAGACCACCTTCTGCTTGAGCGCCTGCCCAATCTCCTCCATGAAGGCCTCAAAGGGTGCGCGAAGCTGGTCTTCCGGCTCACCAACGGTCAACTGGGTCATCTTGACCGTTACCGATTCGGCGAATTTCCTCAGCGCAGTGAGAATTGCTTTCTCATCAGGATTCATTCTGCTTTTCGTCTCCCGATGGTGCCTTGCCTTTTGAAATAGGGATAACAGAGAGGCTTGGATGGATTGTAATAAATTGGAACGAAGGGGTCAATAAGAGATTAAGTCCTCTTGGGCTTATCTAACTCCCATCTGTAACGCTCATAAACCAAACTAAAGATCACAGGGTTAATTCTGCTCTGGCTTTAACCCACCCTTAAGGTTCGTCTGGCCATACGGTTCTCGCCCAAAATAGGCCGATAACATTAGCCTTTGGAATTTTCTCCAAAATTAATTTTTTACAGGCCTTAAAATGTGCCCCTGTTGTTAAGACGTCATCTATTAAAACAATATTGCTTTTTTTGCTCTTAATGTGAGACCAAAGCAAATTTGAATAAATCTGGTCGACATCTCTGCTCCCACCATAATGAGCTGCCGTCATGCTTTTTTTAATTGAGAACGGGAATCCTATTTCAACGCCCGGCTTAATCTGTTTCAGGTACCTGACGGTATCTTCCAGTCTGGAGTCGTAATTTGGGTCACCTTTTGCCTTAGAACTGGGAATACACGTTACGTAAAATTCTTCAATATTCGGGATATAAGCGATTTCAGTCGCGAACCTCTTTATGGCCTTTTCTTTATATTTCCACTCTGGCCGTCCTTTCTTCTCTGGACTTTTCTTAAAATTAGTTATCAGATCATTTGCTTCAGAAGCCTGATAACCGCCCTCTGAAATGTAATCACGAGCGTAATAGCAGTCATCACTTTCATCCAGCCGACACGGAAAGTTTTCCACTCCTACGCGCTCGATTTTTTTCCAGAAAGAAGCCATTTTTTTAGGGGTTATTTTTGGGGGGTAGGGTCTTGATCACATCATCTAAGGTGTGGATGCGAATCCCTCCACGTTGTTCAAAACGCTTAGGCCAAGTAATGCTTTTATTTTCAAAACACGAATTCAAGATAAACAATTTTCTTTTTTGAGCCAAAGCAGCTCTTGCTTGTGTTAAAGTTCCGCTCGTATCTGACGCTTCAACAATGATTGTTGCTTCGGATAAAGCAGACATGGTTTCGTTGCGTTGAGGGAAATAATGTTTTTTATATTTAAAATGCTCCGTATGATACCTATAGAATGGGACTTGACTAATCAAAAGGAATTCTGAGGCTATCTTGTCCTGTAGGTCTTTGTTTTCTTTTGGATAATATTGGTCTATCGGCGTTCCAATAACTCCTATTACATTACCTTTAGCATGCATCGCAGTTGTAAGGGCAACGGTATCAATGCCGGCCGCAAGTCCAGAAACGATAGTATATCCATGTTCGACCAAACCAAGAACAAGCCTTTTGGTTCTGATCCTTCCTTCATTTGTACATTTTCTTGCGCCGACTACGGAAATGGAAGGACTTTCTAAAAGTCCCAAATCACCCTTATAATAGAATAATTCTATGGGGTGCCTTGCCTCTCGGAGTCTTTTGGGGTATTGAAAATCGCCATATACACAAACAGAAAACCCCTTTTTACTTAATAATAATTTAGTAACTTCCTCCTTAATCTTTGGCGTTTCAAACAAATCACGCTTCTGCTGCAACAACTTTGAGGGGAGGACTCTATTTCTTTTAAACATCGCAGAAATAGTCCTAAGCGTTTCATTTCGCATACCCCAAAGTGTTTCATATGCCACGACTTCCTCAAAAATAGAGATCGTGTTTTCCAGAGCTATCTGCATACATTCTCCCAGATAATTAGCATAATTTTATACTTTTTTATCACGTTGCCTCTGGCGATGCAATATTATTATTTTGCGAAAAAATACGAATGGTTACATACCACTTTCAGTAACTGAGAGGGCACCAGGCCGTCAGGCGACTCCGGCGGTCCACATACGGCCAAGTCCTCCCCCAACACTACGATCAAGCTAAACATAACGGTGAGCCAACTTAAGACCAAAATACGAGACAAACTGCCGAAGTAGTATAAAACCATTCACCCTTGATTTCTAGGCATTTTTTTCTTTTTAATTTCGCCTACCTATGATGGGTCTAAACCGTAACAAGCGACATTTCATTGGGCTTTTTCCGAAGGTTGGCCATTCGGGACCTGGTTTTCTCGTTTTCGTTCCATTTTTGGCAGGATGGGCAGAACCGTTGCCGGTTACTCCGGGCCGGGAAAGTCTCCTCACACCCTGATCGTTCACAGTTCTTCCGGGTCATCCTTTTTCGGCCCTCCCGGATTTGGAGGGTCAGGCTTTCAGGCGAGAAGATTCCCCTGAGTTCCTTGTCCAAGGGCAGGACAGCTTCCTGGAAGTATCGGCACCGTGGGATTTTGAGGGACGTACATAAATCTATAAGTTGTTGGAGAAGGGGGGCGGGTTAAGCCTTTAACTTGAGGCGGTACCCCACGCCGAGTTCCGTGAGGATATAGCGGGGGCGAGTGGGTTCCGGCTCGATCTTGCGGCGCAGATTGCTGATGTTGACCCGGAGCAAATGGGGCTGCTCCACGTAAGCGGGGCCCCAGATCTGCCGGAGGATCTGATTGTGAGTCAGCACTTTGCCCGCATGGGTGACCAGCAGGCGCAAAAGGTCATACTCCGTGGGAGTCAGCTGCACTTCTTGCCCTTCCGCAACAACCCGGCGGTGTTCCAGGTCCACTTCCAGACCATCCACTTTATAGACGGGCAGGGGAGATTCCTGGATGGTTTTTCGGAGGGCTGCCCGCATCCTCGCCAAAAGCTCCCCGGTCCCGAAGGGCTTGGTGACATAATCATCGGCCCCGGAATCCAGGGCGGCGATTTTGTCGTCCTCCCGGTCCCGGACCGACAGAACGATCACCGGCACTTTCGTCCACTCCCGCAGTCGACGGAGCACTTCAACCCCATCCAGATCCGGCAAACCCAGGTCCAGAATGATGAGGTCGGGGCGGATGGCCACGGCCGCCGTCAGGGCTTCCTTGCCGGTTCCGACGATATGCACGGCAAATTCCGCCTGGCTCAGAGCATTCTTCAGGAAGCGCTGGATGGCTTTCTCATCGTCGACCACCAAAACCCTCGGCAAATTTTTCTCCGTATTCCCTGGAGTCATCTCTTAGTCTCTTTCAGATAAAGTTGTGCGCAAGATGGTATCAGCCTTGTAGGGGCAACCCTGCGTGGTTGCCCATCCTGCGGGCGGCCACATCGGGCCGCCCCTACAATACCCTGTTTGGTTCCTGCTTGCCCGGATTAGGGTCTCCCGTCGGCCAATTATGACCCGCTTCCAGGAGGAGCGATGGGAAGGGTGAAGATGATTCTGAACCCCCCTTCGCGGCGGTTTTCGGCCCAGATTTTTCCCTCATGGGCCTCCACGATCCCTTTGCTGATGGCCAGACCCAAGCCGGTCCCGCCGACCTCTTCGGTGCGCTTGAACCGGAAAAATTTGTTGAATATTCGACCCAGGTGCTCCCGGGGGACTCCGGGTCCCTGGTCTGCGACCTCGATTTCCACGTGATTCTCTCCCATCCGGCCGGCCACCCCGATCAACCCATCGGGAGGAGAATATTTCAGCGCGTTTTCCAGAAGATTAATCAACACCTGGGCCATGAGAACGGAATCCATGGGAATGAGGGGAAGATCGGGGGGGACTTGAATCTTGATTTTTCTCCCTTTCAGGCGCGATTCCAGGGAACCCAGGCAGGAACCCAGAAGGTCCTGCAGATCGTAGAGTTCCTTTTTGATTTTCAGAACCCCGGCTTCCAGACGGGTGATATCCAGCAGGTTTCCCACAAAGCGGTTCATCCGCTCCGCCTCTTCCCAGGCCAGGTCGATCAGCTCCCTCCTGGACTCGTCCCCGGGAACATTCCCTTCGTCCCGCAGGCTGCTCAAGGTGCCCATGATGGAAGACAGGGGCGTTCGCAGATCGTGGGAGATCGAGTTTAGCAGAGATCGCTCCAGTTTCTCTGTGGCTTGGAGAAGCTGGGCCCGTTCCGCCTCCTGGGCCAGATAGGCTCTCTCGATGGCCAGCGCCGCCTGGTTGGAAAAGGCTTCCAGGAGCCGGCGGCGTTCCGGGGCCAGCTCCTCACCCGCGTGCTCCATTTTGATCCCCATGACCCCCACGACCCGGGCCCCGGTCTGCAGGGGGAGATACAGAAATTCCGAGGAGGAAAGCGTCTCGGTCCATTTTCCGGCCATCTGCCCGTTGCGAAAAGCCCAGAGAGCCACGGATTTCTCTTTTTCCCCCGGGGCAATCCCGGGGGAGGCGGCCTCCAGATTTAAGGATTCCCCCTCGGGGACATAGATCACGACCTTTCCGGGCAAGGTCTCGCTTACATGACGGATAACCGTGTTTACGATATCCTTCAAGCTCACCGCCGAGGCCAGACCCCGGCTCAAGGCATAGAGGTTCGTGGTCTGAAATTCCCGCGTCTGGATCGTCTCGGTTTGACTCCTGGCCCGGGCGACCAGGGTGCTGATGACCGCCCCCACGGTAAACAGACCGGCGAAGGTAATCAAATCCTTCGTGTCGGCCACTGCAAAACTGTAATAGGGGGGGATGCAGAAGAAATCAAAGGCCAGTACGCCCAAGAGGGCGGTGAGTAAAGCCGGTTTGAACCCCAGACGGAGAGAGGCCACCACCACCGCCAGGAGATAAAACATGATCACGTTGGTAGGCGTGAGGAAGCGGAGGGAGACAACACTGGCCAGGGTGGCTCCGAGCACCAGCAACAGACTGCTGAAGTAACTCTGCCAGGGGACCCGGGGGGATGGGGGGGAAATGGCTTTTTCCTTTTTGATCGTTTCCGCATCACTTACCACGTACACATCGATTTCCCGGCTCTTCCTTAGGATCCGGTCCACAAAAGACCCCCGCACCCATTCCCGCCACCGCGGTCGGGTGGGACGTCCGACCAACACTTTGCTGATCTGATGGGTTCGGGCATAATCGATGACCGCTTCCGGCACGGAGTCGGCTTTGAGGGTGGATACCTCCTGAGCTCCGAGGGATTCGGCCAGCCGCAATTCGCTCCAAATCCGCTCCCGGTTCTCCTGGGTAAACTTGTCCTCTCCCGCGGTTTCCACGTAAAGAACAGACCATTCCGCTTTCAGCTCTTCTGCCAGGCGGCGGGCGGTGCGGATGAGCCGCTCGCTCCGGGGGCTCCCGCTGATACACACCAGGAGGCGCTCGGCGACGGGCCAGAGGCCCTGGGTCGGGTAGGCCTGGAGATATTCGCGCATCTGGTCGTCGACCCGGCTGGCGGCGCGTCTCAGGGTGATCTCCCGAAGGGCGATGAGATTTCCCGATTCAAAAAAATTCTCCATGGCCCGGGCCGCCTGTTCCGGGATGTAGACTTTCCCTTCGCGCAGGCGCTGCAACAGCTCTTCCGGGGGCAGGTCCACCACCTCGATTTCCGAGGCCTCGTCCAACACCCGGTCGGGAATGGTTTCCTTCTGGATCACCCGGGTGATCTGGCCGATGAGGTCGCGAAAACTCTCCAGGTGTTGAATATTCAG
>Ga0315294_10006006_pt1 | contig 13335 bp, 11 predicted proteins | sample YL17G13_40_MG_FD_203626 | JGI IMG/M metagenome (GOLD analysis project Ga0315294, IMG submission 203626) | Sediment microbial communities from Yellowstone Lake, YNP, Wyoming, USA - YL17G13_40 | ecosystem: Environmental > Aquatic > Freshwater > Lake > Sediment | place: USA: Wyoming | collected... | reverse complement strand
TTCTCGGAGTTCCGCAGCCCGTTCAAGTTTGGTGACTGACATGGCGAAAGAACAGACCCAGGCAAAAAAGAGGATAGGCGTTGTCACCGGAGCCGCGGGGTTCATAGGCTCTCATCTGACCAGGAGGATTCTCTCCGACGGTTGGGACGTGAGCGTGATTGTGCTTCCCTCTGAAGCGGATCGCTGGCAGGATGACCGAGAGCAGCCTGTGGTTCATTGCTACGATGGCACGGTGGACTGCTTATCCCGAGCGCTGGCAGACGCCCGCGGCGGAACGGTATTTCACTTGGCAACATATCTTCTGCCCGATCACAGGCCGGAAGACATTGAGCCCATGATTGCCAGTAACATACTCTTCGGCACGCAGCTTGTGGAGGCCATGGTTGCGAATGAAGTGTTCCGCCTGGTAAACACCGGAAGCTACGCGCAGCACTATGAGAACAAGGACTACAGCCCGGCGACCCTATATGCCGCCACCAAGCAGGCATTCGAAGCGATACTGCGATACTACTACGAGGCGACGCCGCTGAAAGTCATCACCCTGAAGCCGTTCAACGTCTACGGCCCAGGCGATCCAAAGGCCAGGCTGTTTCCCTTGCTGCGGAAAGCTGCTCAGGATCAGCAGCCGATTCTCATGACGCCCGGCGACCAGCTCGTGGACCTCATATATATTGATGACATCGTGGAGGCATTTATCCTGGCCGCCGAGAGATTCAAGAAGTGTGAGGTGGGCTCCTACGAGGAGTACATGCTTTCTTCGGGCGCTCGCCTGAAACTTAGCGAAATTGTGGAGCTTTATGCGCGTGTTTCCGGCACGGATCTGCCGATTATATGGGGTGGGCGTCCCTACAGAGAGCGGGAGATAATGGTTCCCTGGGACAGAGGCGCCCCATTGCCGGGATGGACCCCCAAAGTGTCACTTGAGGAAGGCATAAGAAGGATCGAAGAGGCCGAGCGGTGACTCAGAAGTTGTCAAGAAGACATGATTACTGCTAACATGATATGGGAGATATAGGGCGCGGTTGTCTCGGCGGCCCGAGAAGGGTGGTGCGGTCGCACTATGGACAAAGTAGATAGTCAATTCTGGCTGGACCGGCCTGCGTTTGTGACAGGAGCTACCGGCTTGGTGGGCGGATGGCTGGTGAGGCGGCTCCTGGCGGTGCGCGCCGATGTAGTGTGCCTGGTGCGCGACTGGGTGCCGCGATGTGAGCTTGTTCGCTCGGGAGACATCGAGCGTGTCAAGGTCGTCCGCGGCGACGTGTGCGACCAAGCTCTGCTGGAGCGAGCCCTGGGAGAGTATGAGATTGACACCGTCATTCATCTGGCGGCTCAGACCATTGTGGGTATAGCCAACCGAAACCCTGTTTCGACCTTTGAGAGCAACATCCAGGGTACTTGGTCCGTCCTGGAGGCGTGCCGTCGCAGCCCGGCATTGAAACAGGTGATAATCGCCTCCTCCGACAAGGCCTACGGAGACCAGCAAGTCCTCCCGTATGACGAGAACACGCCGCTTCAGGGCCGGCATCCGTACGATGTGAGCAAGTCGTGCGCGGATCTTATCGCTCATGCTTATGCGAAGACATACGGTCTGCCGGTTGCGATCACTCGGTGCGGCAACTTCTATGGAGGTGGCGACCTCAATTGGAATCGAATAGTCCCCGGCACCATCCGTTCAGTTCTTCGCGGCCAGCGTCCTGTCATCCGGTCGGATGGAAGCTACGTGCGCGATTACTTCTACGTAGAAGATGGAGCGGCCGCGTATATGCTGCTTGCGGAAAAGCTGGCCGGGGACCCGGATGTGCGCGGCGAAGCGTTCAATTTCTCCAATGAGCTTCAGTTCACAGTACTGGAGCTGGTGCAGCGAATCCTGAAGCTGATGGATTCCGACCTTGAGCCGGATATCCGCAACGAGGCCAGCAACGAGATACTTCGCCAGTATCTCAGCGCGGCGAAGGCGCGGGAGAGGCTGGGTTGGTCTCCTCTGTTGACCCTGGATGAGAGCCTGCACAAGACCATTGACTGGTACAGGGAGTATTTTGCCGATGAAAGCTGACGTGGATGCATTGCGAGCGCGAATACTGGAAATGGTGGGCGAGTACGCGTCCGTTGCGTTCCAACCAAAGAAATTTGTGCCTGGCGAAAGCCCTGTGCCCGTGTCTGGCAGGGTATACGATGCGGAGGACGTTCAGGCCCTGGTAGACTCATCCCTGGACTTCTGGCTGACCTCCGGCCGCTTTGCGAAACAGTTTGAAAAGGACTTCGCCGAGTTCTGCGGCGTGAAACACGCCATTCTCACCAACTCTGGATCGTCGGCGAATCTGCTGGCGGTGTCATGCCTCACATCGCCGAAGCTGGGCGAGCGCAGGCTGAACCCGGGCGATGAGGTCATCACAGTCGCAGTGGGATTTCCGACCACCGTGTCCCCTATTGTTCAGAATGGCCTCATTCCCGTCTTCGTGGACGCCGCCATACCGACCTACAACGTGGACGTCGCGCAGTTGGAGGACGCCGTTTCGGAACGCACCCGCGCCGTGGTGCTCGCCCACATGCTGGGCAATCCGTTCGATTTGGACGCGGTTGTTGACTTTGTCCGCCGGCATGATCTCTGGCTAATCGAGGACTGCTGTGACGCCATCGGTGCAGAATACGATAGCAAAATGGTGGGCACGTTCGGAGATCTGTCTACCGCCAGCTTCTACCCCGCACATCACATTACAATGGGCGAAGGCGGCTGCGTATTGGCGGATGATCCGCTCCTCAGGAAGCTGGTGGAATCGTTCCGTGACTGGGGGCGCGACTGCTGGTGCGAGCCTGGAAAGGACAACACCTGCAACAAGCGGCTTGACTGGAAACTCGGCGATCTCCCACATGGTTACGACCATAAGTATATATATTCCCACATTGGCTATAACCTGAAGATCACCGACATGCAGGCTGCGGTGGGCGTTTCGCAGTTGCAGAAGTTGCCTCATTTCATCGAGGCTCGGCGCAGCAACTTCAGGGTCCTCTACGATGGACTCAATGACCTGGAGGAATACCTGATCCTACCGAAGGCAACCCCGAAGTCCAAACCCAGCTGGTTCGGCTTTCCCATAGCGGTGCGTGAGGATGCGCCGTTCAGCCGTGATCAGATAGTACAGCATCTGCATCGGCGGAAGATCGGAACGCGGCTGCTGTTCGGGGGCAACCTGGTGAAGCAGCCGGCCTTCCGGAGTGTCCGGTATCGTACGGTTGGCGATCTGCGAAACTCGGATTTCGTCATGAATCAGGTTTTGTGGATAGGCGTTTATCCCGGGCTCACCCGGCCCATGCTGGAGTACATGATTGATGCTCTGCACGATGGTGCGAGGTTGAGACGATAATTCAGTTGAGGAGTCAGCACATGGAGCAGCAGGATACCCGCGTTGTGATCTTGTGCGGCGGAGTGGGCACGCGTCTGGCCGAGCTTACGGAAATCCGGCCGAAGCCGCTCGTCGAGATAGGCGACCGCCCGATTCTGTGGCACATTATGAAGCATTATGCCCGCTACGGGTTCCTCGAATTCGTACTCGCCCTCGGTTACAAGGGCGACCAGATAAAGCGCTATTTCTTGGACTTTTACACCCTGGGCCGCGATTTCACCGTCTCACTAGAGGACGGTCGGGCCCGGACGCTCAACGAAACGGACGCCGAGCCGTGGAAAGTCCACCTTGTGGATACCGGACTCTCCACCTTGACCGGCGGGCGCTTGAAACGCCTGGAATCCATGTTGGGCGACAAGACATTCATGATGACCTACGGAGACGGTGTGGGAGACATTGATCTGTTGAAGCTTCTCGAATTCCACCGGTCTCACGGCGGCCTCGTGACGCTGACGGCCGTGCGTCAGCCCTCGCGTTTCGGTGCCCTGGATTTTGAAGGTGACCGCGTGGGGCAGTTCAAGGAGAAGGCTGTGGTGGGTGAAGGGTGGATCAACGGCGGATTCTTCGTCATTGAGCCGGAAGCACTGCAGTATATCGAGGAAGACGTCATGTGGGAGCACAGCCCCATGGAGCGGCTGGCTGCAGACGGGCAGCTATACGCATACCGACATGATGGTTTCTGGCAGTGCATGGATACGAGCCGTGAGCTGAAGTACCTGGAGTCCCTCTGGGAGAGCGGCAAAGCTCCCTGGAAGACCTGGTAGTGTATTTCGTGCTGTGAGAACGTTGGAGCGAGCCGTGCTCGAAAGAACTTACGACCTTTCTGTCATAGTGGTCAGCCATAACGTACTGGATCTGACTCGTGAGTGCCTGAGATCAATCTACGAGAACACTCGGGAGGTCGCCTTAGAGGTCATTCTGGTTGACAACGCTTCTACTGATGGCACGCCCGAGATGGTGGAGCGCGAATTTCCAGAGGTATGCCTTATCAAGAACCCCGTCGGGATGGGCCTCGCCGTGGCGAACAATCAGGGGCTGGAAGCGAGCAGGGGACGCTATGTTCTCACCCTGAACAGCGACACGGTTGTCCAGCCGGGATCGTTTGACACCCTGGTTCGCTTTATGGACGAGCATCCCGACGCGGGCGGCGCGACCCCCAGGCTGATACTCCCAGCCGGCAGCCCGCATCCCAGGTTCTGCGGGAAGGTCCCGACGTTCTGGTCCGAGCTGCTGGCCGCATTGTCGCCGCTTCATGGAAGCATCGCCGCCGCCGTGCCGCGTGCCCGGTTCGGCGATGATATGGACTATGGAAGGACCCGGGAGATAGCTTGCGTGCTGTGGGGGACGGCCTTCGTCGTCCGCAGGGATGCCTTCAATGAAATCGGCTTTCAGGACCCCAGGTTCTTTATCTACTCTGAAGATGTGGATTGGTCAATGAGGATCACCAAGGCCGGCTGGAAACTTTACTACGTGGCCGATGCCGGAATAATCCACTATGGCGGCCAGAGTACCAAGCAGGCCAGTGCCAGGATGCTTGCACAACTGTCTAAGAGCAAGTGCAGGCTCATACAGAAGCATTATGGTCTCACAGCAGGATTGGCTCTGAGGTTGGCAATTGCGGGTGTGTGGGGCATCAGGATGTCCAAGTGGACGGCTATTTTCTTGTTCCGCGGCCGCGTGCGGCAGGAAGCGGCAGGCAGGTTGAGCACAATGCGTCAGATCATCTGTGCTGTTCTGACCTACTGATCGGTGTCGAGCAGGCGTGCCTTGTGATCCTTCCCGCGTTGGCGTTACCTCAAGTGCGCCTGTCTTTGCCCCGGGCGAGAGGAAACCTTTGCTGTGCGAGTGGTGTTCCTTATCCGTTCGTTCCTGTACTATACCGGCCAACTGGCGAACGCCATGGCAGACCAGGGCCATGACGTGCTGATCCTCGCTGCCCACCACTGCGGCGAGTTCGTCGGGTCCGCTGGCGGGTCCGATCTCCACAACCAGTTCCGGGAGTTCCTGGACCCCAGGGTGTCCCTCAAGTGGGCGTACATGCCTGAGAGGACGTTGCCCCGCACTGTGGTGAGCAACCTGAAGTGTATCGCTCGCTTGATGAAGCTGATAACGAACTACCGGCCGGAGGTGCTTCATCTCCATGATGCCGCGGACTACCGGATATTCTTCGCCGCGATGCTCACAAGGCGTGCGCACAAGCTCGTGCTTACCGTCCACGACGCGGAGCTTCACCCCGGCGACAGTCCGAACAAGATTGAGTTCATACGACCCTGGCTGCGGCGGATGGCCGACGGCATAATCGTGCACGGGGAGGACATAAAGCGCCGGCTCATGGAGGTCAGCAAGACGCCGGAAGACCGGATATACCAGGCGCCCATCGGAGGCTATCTTTTCTACAGAAAGTGGCTGTCCGATGATGACGGAGCCGCGCGGAGGAACGTGCTCTTCTTCGGACGCGTACATAAGTACAAAGGGCTCGACGTGCTCATAAGGTCGGCACCCCTTGTCTGCCGTCAGGTTCCTGAAGCCAAGTTTGTGATAGCCGGAGAAGGGCCGGACTGGCCCAGATGCAAAGCCCTTATCGAGCACTCGGAGAGCTTCGTCCTCCATGAGGGCGCGGTATACGATCCTGACGTTGCAAGGTTGTTTGAGGAAGCCGCGGTTGTCGTCTTGCCGTACATCGAAGCGTCGCAAAGCGGTGTATTGGCGATCGCCTACGGCATGGGCAAGCCGGTGATCGTGACCGATGTTGGCTCGCTGCCCGAGGTCGTCGAGGATGGCGGTACGGGGTTCATCGTGCCTCCCAACGATGTTGAAGCGCTGGCGAAGGCAATCATAACCATTCTCACCGATGACGAGTTGCGGGAGCGAATGTCGCGGAATGCATACCGGCGGGCGGTCACCGACTTGTCTTGGGCCGAGGCCGCGCGTCGCACGGCGGAAGCCTATGCTGCGGTGACCGCCCGTCGAGCTCGGTAGCTGAGCATTGGTGACAGATAGATAAGTCCCACGGTAGGAGACCAGACAACATGGTGGATGAGAGGAGTCACGACGCGGGAATCGGACATGAGGTCACTCTGGACAGGCCGGCGAGAGTGCTTTTCCTGGAACCCAGGCTCGGCGTCGGAGGGGCCGAGCGGATACTGATCAACCTTCTGGAGTCTTTCGACCGGACCAGGGTCAAACCCTCTCTGGCATGTCTGTTTGAACGGGGTGCCATGCTTAACCAGTTGAAGTCAAAGGACGTTCCCGTCTACCACGATCTGGCGAAGTCCAGAAGAGACCCCCGGCTGGTTACGGCCCTGGTCGGAGTGATCCGCAAAGAGCGCCCGGATATCATCTATACCTGCAACTATCCGATCACGATGTTCATCGGGCGGCTGGCGGGAATGCTCGCGGGCGTGAACATTCTGGTGGTAGCGCTCCATACGATAGGCTATCTAGTGAAGCCGCAGTGGCGTCGGTTCGGCCTGAAGCTCATGAGCCCATTCATTAGTAGTCTGGTCGCAGTATCGGCAGGTCAGAAGCGGTATTACGTTGAGACTCACGGCATACCGGAGTCGAAGGTCGAGGTTATCTACGGCGCGGTTGACCTGCACTTCTTCTCGCCCGACAATCCACCCGCACCGATCAGGGCCGATCTGGGGCTGTCGGATGATGTGCCCATTGTTGGCATAGTGGCTACACTCCGTCCGGAGAAGAGGCATGACCTGTTTCTCGCGATGGCCGAAATGGTCCACAGATCGTTTCCAGCCGCCCACTTCGTCGTAGTTGGGGATGGCCCTGAGCGCTCCAGGTTAGAGGCCATGTCGAACGAGAGACGGCTCACGCAATTCGTGCACTTTCTCGGCAACCGCTCTGATGTGTCTTCGGTCTTGAGAAGCCTGGACATATGTGTTCTGTGCTCCGATCCAGTTGTCGAAACGTTGCCGCAGTGCCTCCTGGAGGCGATGGCGACCGAGCGTCCCGTGGTGTCCACGAAGGTTGGCAGCATAGACGAACTCGTGGTGGACGAGGCGACCGGCTTCCTGTCTCCTGCCGGTGATAGTGACCTGCTTGCCAAGCGCGTGCTGCATCTGCTCAACCATCCGGACGAGGCACGGGAAATGGGACGCGCGGGGCGTCGTCGCGTGGAAGAACACTTTTCAAAAGAAACCATGGTCAGGCGCTTTGAGGACCTGTTCGAGCGCCTCGTGTTGGAGCGGGAATCCCGCCGGGTTGGTGTCTGATGGCTGCCAGGATATGCCTTTATACCGAACAGCTAGCCCCTCCGTATGATGAGGGCTACAAGAACTTCACATACCACCTGTTCCGCGAGTCGGCATCCAGGGGCGAAGTCCTGCGCATGGGCCGAGGCGATTCAGAGGTGATTGATGTCCAGGTGCGCGCGAACAGGCTGCTCCTGAGCAGGTCCCTGCGGAGAGCCCTGCGCGATTTCCGGCCTGACGCGGTCATCTATGTTCCGGTCTCGTCGGCGACGGCTGTCAGTCTTGTGAGAGCGGGAGTGCTGAAGTACTACGCCGGGAATGCGCCTGTGGCCGTCATCGGTCTTCAGCCGAGGCGGTACTCAAGGTTGCTGCGGCCGATTCTTCGGGCGGGGGCGCCCGACGTTATCTACGTGCAGTCCGAGGCTGCCAGGAAGGGTCTCGAGGTATTGGGGCTCAAAGCCGCGGTCATACACGCCGGCGTGGACTCGGAAAGATTCCGGCCGGTCACGCCGTCGGAGAAAGCCCGGCTTCGTGAGAAGTACGGAATCGCTTCTGAGGAATTCGTGGTGCTGCACGTGGGGCACATTAAGGAACGGCGGAACTTGCGGGTGCTGGCAGATTTCGCATCCATTCGCGGCTTACAGGTGGTTGTGGTCGGCAGCACGAGTACGCTCCGGGATTCCGACCTGGCGAGTTGGCTCGTGAAGAGCGGGGTGCATATCCTGGACGGCTATCTCGAGCACGTGGAAGAGGTATACCAGCTGTCGGATCTCTACGTCTTCCCTGTGGTGGAGTCCGTCGCTGCAATCGGACTTCCGCTCTCCGTGCTGGAGGCAATGGCGTGCAACCTTCCCGTAGTGACGACCCCGTTCGGCGGGCTGTCCGACTGCTTCCAGGAAGGCGGCGGCCTGTACTTCGTCGAGGACTCGACGGAACTGGTGGGGAAGGTGGAGCTCGCAAGACGGTCGGGGGAAGCGAGCACGAGGGCGAAGGTGGAGCCGTTTACCTGGCGGGCGGTGGCCGAGAGGTTCTTTTCGGAGATCGAGGAATTGACCGCGCGGTGTTCCGCTCGAGAGTCGAGGGGATAGGTAACAAAGCCGGATGCTCATCTGCTTTGTGGGAATTGACGGTTCTGGCAAGACGGTGCAGGCCGAAAGGCTGGTGCAAAGCCTGAAAGCCCGGGGGATACCGTGTGCGTACACCTGGTGCAGGTACAGCCCGCGCCTCATGTTGCCCTTCATCTGGGGAGGGAAGCTGTTCATTCGCCGGAAGAAGGGAACCTCGGAGTACGGAGGATTCACGTCTGCGAAGAGAGGACTCTTTCGGAAGCCGATTGTGGGGTGGCTGTGGTACACGGCGTGCTTGATAGAATACCTTGCGCAGATTTCGTGGAAGCTCAGGTTCGGGTTGCGCGGCGGCCGGACACTCGTCTGCGACAGGTACATCTACGACTTGATAGCCGACAAAGCCATCAGCCTCGATTGCATCGGTGATGGCGCCGCTGTTCTGGCATGCCATCCGCTCATTCGCCTGTTCCCGGCCCCGGACAAAGTCTTCTTCCTGGATATCCCGCCGGCGCTCGCCTCTGAGCGGAAGAACGATCCGAGCGTAATGGGCGAGCAGTATCTCGCTGACCGGGTGAAAACGTATTCGTATCTGACCGACGCGCTGGGTTTCACCAGAATTGACGGCACGAAGGGCATAGACGAGATCGCGGACCTCGTGCTGCGTGAGACGATCAAGAGCATCGAGAGCCTCAGTCTGGAGGACGAGAAGTGAGCAGGGTCATCGTTCTGGGCATGGACGGCCTGGATCCGTACCTCCTGGAAAAGTGGTGGGACGATCTGCCGAACTTCCGCCGACTGCGGGACGAGGGAACGTTCACTCGGTTGGACTCCGTGTTCCCTCCGGATTCGGTCCCTGCGTGGGCTTCTATCTACACAGGTCAGCCGCCTGACGGACATGGAATCCTGGACTCCGTTGACTATCTCGATGTGCGCAAGCAGGAGCTGAGATGCGATACCTCCGTTCTGCAGGGGAACACGTTCTGGGACATAGTCGGCCGCCAGGGGAAGCGGGTATGCATCGTCAATCCTTTCCTTGCCTATCCGGTCTGGCCGGTGAACGGCGTCATGGTGAACGGCCCGGTGTTCGTGACCGGCGAGGTGCAGGCGCATCCCGAATCCGTACTCTCGGAGTACGACGTACCGGAGCTAGGGGGCATCGTCGGCACCCCCACAAAGAAGACCCTCGCCGCCTTTGCCCAGAAGACCAGGCAATTGACGGTGGAGCATCTCCGATTCGGCAAGGCGTTGCTGGGTCGAGAGAAGTGGGACCTCTTCTTCATCAACCTTCTCGCGCTGGACAGGGTGCAGCACGTTTTCTGGAGATACTGCGATCCCGAGGATCCGACCTACCCGGGCGAGAATCCTCATTCGGAGGTAATCAAGAGTTTTTACCGTCTCCACGACCAGGTTCTCGGCGAATTCCTCGATGTGGTCGGCCACGACTCGATCCTTATCGCGCTCAGCGACCACGGTCATGGCAGACGGTGTACGAAGGCCGTGTACCTCAACGAGTTTCTGAGGCGGAAGGGGCTGCTCAAATCCAGTGCGCGGGCCGGTCGGCTGGATCCCAGATACCTGCTGGAGAGGGCCAAGATGTTTGTCTTGAGAACGCTCGACAGGTATGACCTGCAGGACCTGGCCTACAAGATCGGCGCGCTGATTCCGAGGGCAAAGGCACTGAAGAAGTCAACCTTCGTGATTGACAGCGCGGGCAGCACGGCCGGAGTCGCGCGGTTCGCCGGCATGAACCCCTACGGAGGCATTGACCTGCCTCGACAGAAGTTTGACGGGGATGAGCGAGCCTACCGGGCACTGCTGGACGGCCTGCTCCACGACTTGAGGGCGCTGAAGGATCCGGATACCGATCGTGCGATTGTGAAGTGGGCAAAGCGCAGGGAGGAAATGTTCACCGGGCCGCATGCCCGCATCTATCCGGAGATCATCTTCCAACTCGATCCTGACTATGGGGTCGGCAGGTCGCTCTTCGGCCCGCTGGTGGATGTCAATCCGACTCACAAGAAGATTTCCGGGGGCCACATGCCGGAGGCCGCTCTGCTGGCGAACAGCACTCTGCCGTTGCCCGCAGGGAAACGGATCAGCGTGGTATCAATCGCGGGTGTCATCCTCCGTCTGCTGGACCTGGAAGCGCCGGGGAATATCGTGGACTGATGTGGTGGCAGTCTCCTGCTTCGCGCCGGGATGCCTAGAAGATGATGATGAGATTGTATGTAAAGCCCGCTACCTTGTGGCGCAGGATCCTGTACTTGCTGATGCCGGCGCCGCGCAGTGCAGCTTTGACATCCCTCATTCTCACCAGATACAGGTAGTCAGTTGCCCACCAGTACTTTCTGCGCAGCCTGAGGTAGGCCCGGAAAAGTCGCTTCGGCAGGAACCAGTGAAGCAGCAGCGTGCCCGTGTGAAGCTCAACCGGGAAATACCGGTAGCCGCTTGTGACGAAAGCCAGTTTCGATACCCTCTTGATCTCCCGCAGGAACAGCTCCTGTCTCTCCCTGCCGCCGACGTGCTCGAATACTCCATTCGACCAGCAGGCGTCGAATGCCTCGTCCCGGAACGGGAATATCCGGCCGTCATACCGGACTACCTTGACCTCGGGATAACGCCTGGGGAATTCCTTGGGGGAGTCGATGCCGAGGGCCGTAATTCTCTGGGGGTAAGGGTAGTACTTCTCCAGATAGTTGTCTGTATCGTGGTATTCGGCATCCGTGAAGCCCACGTCCAGAACTGTCGTCTCCGGGCCGGGGTTCAGCGTGTCCAGAAACAACCGCAGTTTGCGCTCCCTGTTGTACCTTGCTACCCTGCTGGCGATAGACACTGTAAAGCCCCTCCTGCTTGCCTGTAGACACGGCGGCTGCCCTGCCATAGTTACCGCACCGGCCCTAGTCATAGGTACGACAAGCACGTGGCATTTTCCTTCTGCACTGCGAGGGTATCGCAGGGTCGGCGCACGGATCCGGCGTAACCTCCATGGTCCGGTCGCGCCGAGCATGAGCACGTGCGTCTGCAGCATTCTGGTGCAGCGGGATTTGCGGGGAGGGACCGGCTGCTGCTGGGCTGGTTGACGCCCAGTACGGTTCGCGTAGGTCTCTATCTCACACGACGGCCCTGACGCCTGAAAGCGTCTATCGCCTCCGGCGTCGGCTCGCCGAAATAGCGTCCTTCGCCCGCAGGGTTCGGGAGAGTTGTCGCTTTGCCTGCCTTGATATCATCCATCGTGCGGATCAAAAGCCGCGGTCCGACGTCCCATCGCAGCTTCATCTCAAGCGTGTGAACTGTGTCCTTCGGGTCAACCGCCGCACGCTCTTGCGCGACTATGCTGCCTTCATCGAACTTCTCGTTCATATAGTGCACGGTCACGCCGACCTCAGTTTCGCCGTTTGCGAGCGCCCAGAGGATCGGCATGAGGCCCCGGTAGTCAGGGAGCAGGCCGTTGTGGATGTTGATCGCCCCGCACTCGGGCGTTTCGAGGGTTTCCTTCTTGAAGAGCGACGGCACGGAGATCGAGACGAGCAGGTTGGCATTCACCTGCCGCATCATCTCCCGGAAGTCCTCGGAGTTGACTGCCGTGGATTCGAAGTAGGGGATACCGAACCTGCGGGCGACATTCCGAGCCGAGGTCATCCAGTTCGTCCCCAGCTTCTTGCTGAGATGGTCGGCCCACCTGTAAGCAAAGTACTCCACCGTTGCGGTGAAGAAGCCGCGCAGACGCCAGTACCGGGCGCGGTGCCGCACCGTATTCATCAGCCCGGTCGGTTTCCCCGCCTTCGCAGGACTGCGCACCAGGCAGATACCCGCGATCTTATCCGGCCTCGCGCGGATGATTATGTCCAACATGCGAGGCATGTATCGCCGCTCCGACCCTACCGCGAAGAATGCTCTCAGCTCGCTCACGAGGCCATGTTACAGCATGCACAGGCGGGGTGTCAATCTGCCCGCCGATGGTTCGGCCCGGGCGAGGCTCTGCGCAATGCGTAGGTGAGGCCCCTGTTCGCGGGAAACCACTTACTCCGGAGGGTCTGCCCTGCGTTCGAGGGGAGGTCATCCGGATCTGGACTGCCGCTAGCCCTGATCCGGCCGCCTGCGCGCCAGCACGTCGTCGTAGACCGCCAGTACCTTCTCGATGTAAGTCTCAGGCGAGAGTTCGGTCTCGATCCTCGCGCGCGCCTTCCTGCCCATTTCCACGGCCAGACCGGGGTCGTTCCAAAGAGCCGACATCTTCTCGGCGAGGTCGTCAGGATCGCCGGGGTTCGCGAGCATGCCGTGTTCGCCGGGGGTGATCAGTTCCGGAATGCCTCCCAGCGCCGATCCTACGACAGGCTTGCCCCATGAGAACGCGTCCAGGATTGCCATAGGGTAGTTCTCATACGAGCTGGATGGCAAAACCACGAACCGGCAGTTCGTGACCAGTTCCTCCAGCCGGTCGCCGGTTACGAAGCCCGCGAACTCCACGTTCTTCAGGCCCGAGCGCTCGACCTCTTCTCTCAACTCCTCCTCGAGATAACCGCGTCCGGCGATGCGAAGGGGGACATCCGGCATCCTTTTCATCGCTTCAATGAGTACCGAGGCTCCTTTTTCCTGAACCAAGAGGCCCAGGAAGAGGGCATACTCGCCCGGCTTGAATGCCGGCTGGCGCGAGGCAAT
>Ga0315294_10006004_pt1 | contig 13339 bp, 10 predicted proteins | sample YL17G13_40_MG_FD_203626 | JGI IMG/M metagenome (GOLD analysis project Ga0315294, IMG submission 203626) | Sediment microbial communities from Yellowstone Lake, YNP, Wyoming, USA - YL17G13_40 | ecosystem: Environmental > Aquatic > Freshwater > Lake > Sediment | place: USA: Wyoming | collected... | reverse complement strand
TGCCGAGAGTGAACTCAAGGGCGGGAACTGCCCTGACCACGGACTGCCGGTCGAGAAGCTGAAGGAGGAGTGCTATTTCTTCCGCCTTTCCGACTACACGGGATTCATGAACGACTGGATCGCGGCGAACCCGGAGTTCGTAGTGCCCGAACAGCGGAAGGCCGAGGTGCTCGGCCTCCTGCGCGAGGGGCTCCGGGACGTCGCGATCTCGCGGACCAAGGTGAAGTGGGGGTTCCCGGTGCCGGACGACCCGAAGCACGTGATCTACGTCTGGTTCGACGCCCTCATCAATTACCTCTCCGCCCTCGGCTACCCGGACATGACGGGGCCGCGGTGGAAGTACTGGGAAGTCGTGAACCACGTCGTCGGCAAGGACATTCTTCGATTTCATGCGCTCCTGTGGCCCGCGATGCTGAAGGCGGCCGGGGTGCCCCTGCCGCGGCGCGTGGTCGCGCACGGATCGTGGACCGTGGACGGGAAGAAGATGGGGAAATCGACGGGGAACGCTCTCGACCCCCGGGACTACGCGAAGAAGTACGGCCTCGACGCGGTGCGCCACTACCTGCTCGCGGAACTCGCCTTCGGGTCGGACGGGGACTTCTCGGACAAACGGTTTATCGAGCGGTACAACACCGACCTCGCGAACGTCCTCGGGAACCTCGCGCACCGGACGATCGCGATGGCCCACCGGTACTTCGGGGGGCAGGTGAAGCGGCCTACGGGGCCCTCCCCGTGGCCCGCGGATCTCCAGGCTCACTGCGTCAGGATCGTGGACGAGCGGTTGCAGGTCCCGCAGTTCCACGCGGCGATCGAGGCGGTCTGGGAGCTGTTCAAGGCCGGGAACAAGTACCTGGACGAGCGGGCCCCGTGGAACCAGCAGCCGGCGGACCGCGAGGAGACGCTGGGGCAGGTGCTCGTCCTGCTCGAAGCCGCGTCGTGGCCCCTGCTGGCGTTCATGCCCGGGTCCGCGGCGAGACTGCGCGAGCGGCTGGGACTGCCGCCCGACCGGCGGGTCCCCCTGCCCGAGACTTTCAGCGTGGTCCAGGGCGACCCCCTCTTTCCGAGGATCGACACCAAGAAGAAGGGCTGACGTGGCCCTCTTCGACACCCACGTGCACCTCTGCGTCGACGCGCTCTGGGGGGACCTCGAGGGCGTGCTGGCCAGGGCGAGGGACGCCGGCGTCACCGGGATGCTCGCCGCCTCCACCGATCTGGAGGACAGCGCCCGGAGCCTGGATGCCGCGCAGGCGAACCCGGGGTTCGTGCTGGCCGCGGTGGGCATTCATCCCGAGGCCGCCGCGAACGTTCCCGACGACTGGCAGGAACGGCTCGAGCGGCTCGTTGTCGAGGGGCATCCGGCCGCGATCGGCGAGTGCGGGCTCGACGGCTTCCACCCGGTCCCGCCGATCGAGGGCCAATACGACGTCTTCCGGTTCCAGGTCCGGATGGCGCTCAAGCACCGGCTTCCGCTCATCCTCCACTCCCGGCGCGCGGGGGAGCAGGTGCTGGCGGTGGTGAAGGAGGAAGGCGCGGAACGCGGCGCCTTCCACTGCATCGAGGACAACGAGGTGCTGGCACGGGGCGCCTTGAGTGCCGGATTCCACCTCGGGGTCGGCGGAACCGCGACCTACCCGCGGAACGACGTCCTGCGCGGGATGCTCAAGCGCCTGCCCCGGGACCGGATCGTGCTCGAGACCGATGCGCCATGGCTGGCTCCCCAGGCCGTGCGGGGGAAGACGAACGAGCCCGCGTATCTCGTCCATACCGCGGTGGTGGTCGCGGAGGCGGTCGGCGTCGCCCCGGAGGCGCTCGCCGACTTCACCACGGCAAACGCGCGGACGCTATTCAGGTTAGACTGAGCATTCCGACGGACCGAAAAGGAGGCAACGTGCGCAAGATCACGATCGTGGGGGCCGGGGGATTCGTCTTCCCGACCCGGCTGTGCATCGACATTCTCTCGTTCCCCGAGCTCCGGGACTCGTTGATCCACCTCTACGACATCAACCCCGTGGTCCTGGCCAAGAGCCGGAAGAACATCGAAACCGTGATTGCGCGCAACCGGCTTCCGACGAAGCTCGAGAGCGGGACGAACCGCCGGCGGGCGCTCGACGGCGCGAACTACGTCATCATCGCCTTCCAGGTCGGCGGCGTGACCGCGTACAAGCCCGACGTCGAGATCCCGCGGCGGTACGGACTCGACCAGTGCGTGGGCGACACGCTCGGCCCCGGCGGCGTCTTCCGGCACCTGCGCTCCGCGGTGGCCTTCAACGCGATCGCAAAGGACATGAAGGCGCTCTGTCCCGACGCCGTCCTCATCCAGTACGCGAACCCGATGGCCATGAACTGCTGGGGGCTCAACCTCCAGGGCATCAAGACCGTCGGGCTCTGCCATTCCGTGCAGGGGACGAGCTGGGAGCTGGTGCAGGCGCTGGGCCTTCCGTACGACGAGGTGACGTGGAAGTGCGCGGGTATCAACCACCAGGCGTGGTTCACGGAGTTCCGGCACTTGGGGCGGGACGTCTATCCGCGACTGCGCGAGATCCTGTTCAAACAGCTTCCGTCGCCGCTTACGGTCACGGGCGGCCGCCGGCCTCGGGTCCGGGTCATCCGGAAGCGCCCGGCGACGCGCTGGCCGTGGGAGTCCGTCCGGGTCGAGCTCATGCGGTCGTTCGGGTACTTCCAGACCGAGTCGCCGCACCACGCCAGCGAGTACACGGCATGGTTCCGCAAGAACCCGGCCATGGTGAAGGCCTACATCCCGAACCGCTGGGACTATTACCGGATCTGCTGCGGGTACAAGGCGGCCGCGGATGCGGGAGCCCTGCGGCGGATGTGCGAGGGGCCGCTCGAGACCTCGAACGAGTACGGCTCGCGGATCATCCACGGGATGGAGACCGGGACCCGGCACGTCGTTTACGGCAACGTCCCGAACTGGGGCGTGCCCGGGAGCGACCCGCTGAAGTCGCCGTCGCACCTGATCACGAACCTGCCGCGCAACTGCTGTGTCGAGGTCGCGTGTCTCGTGGACCGCAACGGCGTCCAGCCGGTCGTCTACGGCGACCTGCCCGAGGGATGCGCGGCGATCAACCGCGGGTGCATTGGCGTGCAGGAACTTGCGGTGAAGGCCGCGCTCACGGGCGACCGGACGCTCGTGCACCAGGCGGTGGCCCTGGACCCGCTTACGGCTGGGCTGTTGACCCTGCCCCAGATCCGGAAGATGGTGGACGAGATGTTCACGGCCGAACGCCGCTGGCTGACGCAATTCCGGTAACGGGAGGGATTCCATGGCACGACGCATCCTGATCGAGGGCAATCCGTTCGACGCCCGGGACGTGGGGAAGGAATGGCACAGCCGGGGGCTCTGGCCCGCCAAGTGGATTGCGCCTCCGGTGCGGCCGCCCGAGCCCGACGGGTCGGCGCCGCCCTTCGTCAGCGCCTTCCGGCTCCGTATCGACGCCGTCCAGGCGTCGATCGCGCGCGTGCACGTGAGCGCGGACGAGCGCTACGAACTCTTCGTGGACGGCCAACGCGTGGGACGCGGCCCCGAGCGGGGTGACGCCGAGCACTGGTTCTTCGAGACCTACGAGCTCCCGCTCGACGCGGGCGCCCACACGATCGTGGCCCGGGTCTGGGCGCTCGGGGACAAGGCTCCGTTCGCGCAGATGACGGTCCGGCCCGGGTTTCTCCTCGCTGCGGAGGGTGAGTGGCAGGACCGGCTGTCGACCGGGACCGCGGCCTGGGAGACGTGCGTCGTGGGCGGGTACACGTGCGTGACCCCGGAGGACGCCTGGGGCACGGGCTGGAACCTGGATATCGACGGCGCCCGGTATCCCTGGGGCATTGAGCAGGGCGGCGGCGAGGGCTGGTCGTCTGCGGAGGCGATCCACCAGGGCGGGTTCGCGAACGTGCGCAACGAAACCCCGCGGAACCACATGCTCCTGCCGGCGACGCTCCCGCCGATGATGGAGGCCGAACGCGCGGTGGGGAGCGTGCGCCTCGTCTCGGCCCCGACGGCGGCGGAGACGCGCGGGATTCCGGTCCGCGCCGCGGACGATCTCGCCGGAGAGGCTGGTAGCTGGGAGCGGCTGATTCACGGGGAGGCGCCGCTCCAGGTGGCGGCCAAGACGAGGCGCCGAGTGCTCGTCGACCTCGGAAACTACTACTGCGCGTACCCGGAACTCGAGGTTTCGGGCGGCCGGGGCGCGTCCGTCCGGGTCCGGTGGGAGGAGGGCCTCTACGCGGCGGCCGGCGACCCCAAAGGATGGGTCCGGGCGAGGCCGAAGGGCAACCGGGACGAGGTGGAGGGCAAGGTGTTCATCGGCGTCGGCGACGTATTCCGGCCCGACGGCGGCGCACACCGGACCTTCACGACGCTCTGGTGGCAGGCGGGCCGGTACGTCGAGATCGTGGTCGAGACGGGGGAGGAGGCGCTCACGATCGAGCGCTTCGTCCTGCGCGAGACCCGGTATCCGCTCGAGATGGAGAGCACCTTCGACTGCGACGACGCCCGGCTCAAGGCCGTCGTCCCGGTCATGGTCCGCGGGCTCCAGATGTGTTCGCACGAGACCTACATGGACTGTCCCTACTACGAACAGCTCATGTACGTCGGCGACACCCGGCTCGAGGTCAAGACGACCCTGGTCATCACGGCCGACGACCGGCTGCCCCGCAAGGCCATCCGCATGTTCGACGCGTCGCGCATCCTGAACGGGCTCACGCAATCCAGGTACCCGAGCCGGATCCGGCAGGTCATCCCGCCGTTCTCGCTGTGGTGGACGCTCATGGTGCACGACTTCGCCCTGTGGCGGGGCGACGAGGCATTCGTGCGGTCCTGCATGCCCGGGGTGCGGGGCGTGCTCGACTACTACCGTTCCCGGATCGGCGTGGACGGTCTGGTTGCGGCGCCCGCGGGCTGGAACTACGTGGACTGGGTGCCGGGCTGGCACGACGGGATGCCCGTGGACGCGGACACCGGGGTCAGCGGCGCGATCAACTGGCAGTTCGTCTACGCCCTGTCGCGAATCGCGGAACTCGAGCGCTGGCTCGGCGAGCGCGAGCTCTCGGACCGCAACCTCAAGCTGGCGGCGCGGCTCACCGAACGGCTTCTGGCATCGTTGTGGGACGAGGGACGGGGCCTGTTCGCGGACGATCTCGCGAAGACGTCGTTCTCCGAGCACGTCCAGTGTCTGGCCATCCTGAGCGCGCAGGTCGAGGGCGAACGGTTCCGCCGGTTGGCCGAGGGCCTGCTGAAGGACCCGTCCCTGCACCGGACCACGATCTATTTCACGCATTACCTTTTCGACGCGTACCGGGTGCTCGGCCGCGCGGACGCGATCTTCGACCGGCTCAAGCTCTGGCTCGACCTGCCGGGGCAGGGATTCCGGACGACGCTGGAATCTCCCGAGCCCAGCCGGTCCGACTGCCACGCGTGGGGCGCGCATCCCCTCTATCACTGCTTCGCCTCGATCCTGGGTATCCGGCCGTCCGAGTTCGGGGCGACCGGGTTCTCGGTCGAGCCGGAGCTCGGCCCGCTCCAGCGGGCGTCCGGCCGGCTCGTTCACCCGAAAGGCTTCATCGAGGCCGAGTTCCAGCGCGCGGGAGCCGGTCTGCGCGCGCGCATCGTGCTCCCGCCCGGGATTTCGGGCGAGTTCATGCATGTCGGCCAGCTCAAGCCGCTCCATCCCGGCGAGCAGGAGTTCCAGATCGGCTGATGTGATGAGCCCGCCGGCGAATCCCGCGAGCGGTCCCCGGGTCGCGGCGTGGCGCATTCCCCTCCTGCTCGCTTGGGGCGGCGTGCTCGCGGTCGCGGCCGGCCGGGCCGCGGTCGCCTCCTGGCGGGAAGCCTTCCCCGTCTTCCTGGCCGGTCCGTGGCGGCCGCACGCGGGCATCCTGGCCGCTAACCTGGGCTCGCACCTGGCCGTCGTGGCCGCGGCGGTCGTCATGCTGGCCGCGCTCTGGCAGACCGGCCGCGCGGGCATCGCGTGGCTGGCGGCACGGGGGCTGGCCCGGGACCTGCGAGCCGCGGCCGTCCTGCCGCTGGGAGCCGGCGCGGCGGCGGCGGCGCTGGCCGGGCTCCTGTTCGTCCGGCTCTGGTTCGGCTGGCTCGTGGTGGCCGTGCCCTTCGGGCTGGCGGCGATCGCGATGGCCGGGGGAGGGGCGAACCGGCTCGCGCCCGCATTCGCGCGGGCCCGCGGCCGGCTCGCGGACCCGCCGCTGGCGGCGGCCGTGGCCGGGCTCTGCCTCTTCCTGCCCTGGATGCTCCTGCCCGAGACGCACGACGACGCCTGGTCGTATTTCCTCGCCGCGCCGGACCGGTGGTTGAAGGCGCACGGGCTGGCGGTCCAGGGCGCGTACACCCACTGTCACTTCCCCCTCCTGGCCGAGATGCTCTACGCGCCCGCGCTCGCGCTGGGCCTCGATCAGGTGCCCAAGTGGCTCAATCTCGGGGTATTCCTCTCGGGTGCCTTGGGGCTGTTGACCCGGGTCGGACCGGGGCGGGCCGGATGGGGCCTCCTCTTCGCGGTGCCCGTGGCCTCGGGCTTCGTGCTCACGACCGGCAAGGACGAGGGATTCATCGCGGGGTGGGGCATGCTCGCGGGCGCGTGCGCGCTGGCCGGCGCGGACCGGGGTCGGCCGTCGCGCGGCGCCCTGCGCGTCAGCGCGATATGCGCAGGGCTGGCTCTCGCCACCAAGATCACGGCCCTGCCCGTGCTCGCGTGGGTGCCGGCGGCAATGTGCCTCGAGGGAGGGGTGGCGGCATTTGCACGCCTTCCCGGCTGGGGCGCCGTTGTCGTCCTCGCTTGCGCCCCGTTCTTCCTCCGGCCCTGGCTCGTGACCGGCGATCCCTTCTATCCGTTGTCGCCGGCCGTCGCCCCGTTCCTGCCGTGGACGATTCCGGGCTGGGACGACCGCCACCTGGCGGTGTGGCGGTCGTGGTTCTACGGCGGTCCATTCACTCTCGCGCGGCTGGGCCGGATCGCGGTGGAACTGCCGCGCGAGCAGGCCGCGGCCGTCTGGGTCCTGCCCGCGTGCCTGCTCGCGGCCGGCCGGGGCAGGCGAATCGCGCTCGCCGCGCTCGGCGCCTACTTGCTCACGTGCCTGACGACCGACAACCCGCTGGTCTTCCGGATCGCGTTCCCGGCCCTCGCGCCCGCGGTCCTCGCGGCGGGAGTCGCGGCGCCGGAGATGTGGGCGGGATCCCGTGTGCTCCGGATCGCGGGGCTGGGCCTTCTCGTCATCGCGGGCGTGCACCGGGTCGGACTCCAGGGCACCGGGGCGACCTCGTGCTGGAACCCGGACCCGTTCCCGTACCTCGCGGGCGCCGTGGATCGCGCCGCGCACGTCCGGCGGGGGTTGACCGCGATCGCGGACACGGAGGATTTCCTGGCTCGAAGGCCGCGTGGACGCCGGATCCTGGTCGCGGGCGAGATCCGGACCTACCGGATGCCCGTCGAGTGCCTGATCGCGGAAGATCCGACCGGCGGGTCGGTGCCGATTCTCTGGGAACTGGGCGAGGAGAGCGCGACGGAGCGGGATTGGCGCAAGCGCATGCGCCAGCTCGGCGCGGACCGGCTGATCTACAACTCGATCCGGGCCCAGGGCGGGGCGGCCGGGATCGCGCCGTTCGCGTGGAACGACCGCGGGCTGGCCCTGTGGCGCCGCGCGTTCGGCCGGTGGATGGAACTGGAGCGCATCCCGGCGCAGGTCGAAGCGCGGCACGGGGGGCTCTACATCTACCGGCTCCGGCGCTCGCCCGCCGCGCCCGCGCCGGCCTTCCTCATGCACCTGCCCGGCACCGAAGGGCTGACCGCACCCGCCCTGCGGGATCCGGACCCGCGCCGGGCGCTGGCGGAGTCGCTCGCGCTCACGGGCCGGATGCCCGGGATCGGACAGTTCATGACGGTGGCCGCATTCTTCGCCCGGATCTCGGGCCGCGCCGATCTCGCCTGGCGGCTCGGCCGGGAGCCGTTCGAGGCGGGCGAAGTCGAGGATGAGAACGTGCTCGGGTTCGGGCTGGCCTCGTTCGCCACCGGCCGGCTCGACGACGCTTCCGCCGCGTTCGGGAAGCTCGTGGCCGTCTATCCCGACCAGCGCCGGATCGGCGAGGACTACCTCGCGCGGGTCGGCTTCCGGCTCGCCCTGCGTCTCCTGCCCCGGGACCCCCCCGCCGCGACGCGCCTCGCGCAGGCCGGGCTCGACCGGCTGCGGGCCACCGGCCTGGTCCGCGAACTCGCGCCGATCGTGGAGTTGCTCGAGGAGATCGTGTCCTGCGGAGGCGGTCCGGGCCTGGCTCGCACCGTCCTCCCGCGGCTGCGCGAAACCGAGCGGGAGCTCGTCCAGGCGGCGGCATGGCAGGGCCGTTGACAACTTGACCATATGTGGTCATGATCGAGTCATGAAGACCAACGGGGAGCCTACCGTCAAGATCGCCGCCTTCAAGGCGAGGTTGAGCCACTACCTGCGGATGGTGCGGCGGGGGGAGACCGTGATCCTCCTGGACCGCGAGACGCCGATCGCGAAGGTGGAGCCCGTCCGGCGGGAATGGCTGCCGAGCCGGCAACCGACGCTGGCGGCGCGGGATGTCAAGCTCCCGCCTCCGCTCAGGGCCAGGGTGGACAGCCTGCGGATTCTCCAGGAGTTGCGGCGCGACCGGACATGATCGCCTATCTGGAGTCTTCGGTAGTCCTTCGGATAGTGCTGGGAAGCCCGGGCCGGTTCGAGGAATGGGACCGGTGCGAGTGGCTCGTCACCAGTGCGTTGACGGAGGTCGAATGCCTCCGGGCTCTCGATGTCATGCGGGTACGCCGGATCATGCCGGATGAGGATCTGGTCCGCCGGTTGACGGCGGTGCGTGAGTGTCTTCGGAGCGCCGAAATGGTCGAAGTCTCACGGGCGGTGCTCGATCGGGCGTCCGGTCCCCTCCCGGTGGCCCTCCGGACGCTGGATGCAATCCATCTGGCGACGGCACTTAGCTGGCGCGGCCGGCACGAGAAAGACCTGACCATGGTGACGCACGATGTCGATCTCGGCCGGGCGGCGAGGGCCATGAACCTGGCAGTGGTCGGGGTGTGAGCCCCGCGGCTGGCCGGCGGATCCCGTGGCGCCGGCGGGTGTGATAATCTGTCTCACATGAAAACCACCAAGGTCGGGGTCATCGGGTGCGGGAACATCAGCGGGGCGTATTTCGGGGGGATGAAGAAGTACCCCTTCCTCGAGATCGCGGCGTGCGCGGACCTCATCATGGACCGGGCGAAGGCGGCGGTCGAGAAGTGGGGCGTGGGGCGGGCCTGTACCGTGGCCGAACTGCTGGCGGACCCCGAGATCCGGATCGTCGTGAACCTGACCATCCCGAAGGAGCACGCGGGGGTCAACGAGCTCATTCTCAAGGCGGGCAAGGTCGCGTACACGGAGAAGCCCTTCGCCGTGACCGCCGCCGACGGCGCGCGCGTCCTCGCCCTCGCCAAGGAGAAGAAACAGCGGACCGGGTGCGCGCCCGACACCTTCCTCGGGGGCGGGTTCCAGACCGGGCGCCAGCTCCTGGATGCGGGCGCGATCGGGAAGCCCGTCGCGGGAACGGCGTTCCTGCTCGGCCACGGCCACGAGACCTGGCACCCGGATCCCGAGTTCTACTACAAGCCGGGCGGCGGCCCCATGCTCGACATGGGACCCTACTACGTGACCGGGCTGGTGAGCCTGCTCGGGCCGGTCAAGCGGGTGGCCGGGATCACGGCCATGAGTTTCAAGGAGCGCACGATAACGAGCGAGCCCAAGAAGGGGACCGTGATCAAGGTCGAGACGAGCACGCACCTCGCGGGGACGCTCGAGTTCGTCAACGGCTGCATCGTGAACATCGCGACGAGCTTCGACGTCTGGCGGCACAGCATGCCGATCATGGAGCTCTACGGCACCGAGGGATCCATGGGGCTCCCCGATCCCAACACTTTCCTGGGGCCGGTCAAGATCGCGAAGGCCGGGGCGGATAGCTGGACCGAGATGCCGCTGACCCATTCGGACCAGACCAGCCGCGGGATCGGGGTGGCCGACATGGCGAGGGCGCTCGAGACGAAGCGTCCCGCCCGCGCGGCGGGGGAGATGGCCTCCCACGTGCTCGACGTCCTGCTCGCGTTCGACGAATCGTCGAAGACCGGGAAGCACGTGTTCATCTCGAGCCGGTGCGACCGGCCGGCGCCGCTTCCGCCCGGGATGCCGCTCGGCGAGATGGACTGAAGGGGCGTCATGAACCGGGCCACGCTTCGCTCCATTACCGTCTGGCTGGCCGTGCTCGCTCTCGCGGGCGTGCCCCGCGCGGAAGACAAGCCGGCAGCGGCGACGCCTCCCCAGATCGACTGGGAGGTCGGGCCCAAGCGCGTTTCGGTCGAGGGTTTCGCCGAGATCGACCTGCCCAACGGCTACTACTACACCGGCAAGAAGGGGACGGCCAAGCTCATGGAGCTCATGGGCAACCTGGTCTCGGGCAAGGAAGCCGGGTTCCTCGCGCCGGGGAACATCTTCCAGAAGTCGGCGGAGGAGCCGTGGTTCGTCGTCTTCGAGTTCTCGGACGTCGGGTACGTGAGCGATGCGGAGAAGGACAAGATCGACGATGCCTTCCGGGCCAAGCTGCTGGAGCAGATGAAGGAGGGTGTCAAGGCTGGGAACGAGGAACGGAAGAAGCGGGGCTTCGACACGATGGAGGTCGCGGGTTGGGCCGTGCCGCCCCACTACGACGACAAGACGCACAATCTGGAGTGGGGCCTTAAGCTCAAGACGTCAACGGGGCACGACGTCGTCAACTACGAGGTCCGGCTCCTGGGCCGCAAGGGCTACATGCAGAGCACGCTCGTGCTGAGCGCCGGCCAGCTCGAAGCCAAACTGCCGGACTTCCGGAGCGTTCTCGGAAGCTTCGACTTCAAATCCGGTCAGCGGTACGCCGAATACAAGCAGGGAGACCGGCTCGCCAAGATCGGGCTCCTGGGCCTGCTCGGGGCGGGCGGGCTCGCGGTCGCCGCGAAGACGGGCCTGCTCAAGTACGTGTGGAAGTTCCTGGTCATCATAGTCGTGGCGTTCGCCGCTTTCTTCAAGAGGATTTGGGACCGGCTCTTCGGCAAGAAGGAGTCGGTCGACTGACGCCCGTACGGTGAGCGAAGCTCAGCTCTTCTACTTGGTCGTGGTAGCCGTCTACCTGACCGAGTGCGCGACGCTCGTGCGGAAGGACTCGGTCATCCTCGTTGCGACGTGGCTCACCTCCTGGCGGATCGCCCACCCGAGCGGCCTGCTCGGGAGCGAGGCGCGCGGGCTCTTCCTCTCGAATCCGGTTCCGCCGCTCGGCGAGACCCTGGTCGCCCAGGCATGGCCCTTCTCCCTCTCTCCCGAGGGCTGTTACGCCTACACGGCGCTCACGACGCATCCCGAGGGACGTGCCGCCCAGGACGGGCCGTACCTGCCCTGGGGCGCGGTCCGCGGGGTCACGGTGGAGGAGAAGAAGGTCGTCGTGGAAGGCACCGTGGTCGCCCGCGCGGACTCGGCCGTGACAGCCAGGGGGTGGGCCGAGCTCCTGACCTCGATCGCGAAGGCGCACCCGGCCGACCGCGAGGATCTGATCATGCGCGCGATCCGGAAGTCCCTGGACGCCGCCGAGGCAGCCAGGCGCCGGACGGCCTTCGCCGACGCCTCGCGCTGGCTCCGCTGGGTCTGCGTGGCGCTGTGCGTGCACATCTTCGCGGTTTGTCCGCTCGTCTGGATGAACGGTCCGATCCTGCGGCTCTGGCCCGTTCTCGCGCTCGTCATCCTCGGGTTGATGTGGACCATCGCCGTCCTGTTCTTCCGGGCCCATGCCGCGGTTTACGGCGCCGCGACCGGCGACCGCGGGCTGGTCACGTTCCTGTGCGCGACCGTACCGACGGTGCCGATGCGGGCCTGCGACTACCTCTCCCGCCCCCTGCTGGCGGGGGTCCATCCGCTCGCGGCCGTCCATGCGCTCCTCGATGCGGAGGGGTTCAAGAAGTACGCCCGGGCGGTCCTGCTGGACACGCGCCAGCCGATCCGGCCCGAGTGCCGGACGGACAATTCCGTGGCGAAGCAGACCGAGGGCTGGTGCCGCGCCCGGCTGGGCACCGAACTCGAGGCGTTCGTGCGGGCCCGCGGCCTTGATCCGGCCGACCTGACGAAGCCCCTGTCGCCCCGGGACTCGACCTCGAAGAGCTACTGCCCCCGGTGCGACGCCCAGTACGCGCTGACCGACGGCGTGTGCTCCACCTGCGGCGACATCCCGCTCATCCGGTTCACCGCCGACGTTCCTGGATCCGGCGAACCGCCCGCCTGACGAGGCCCCGCGGCGCCAGCCGGGTTCCCAGCGGCGCGAGTAGATTCTGCCAGCCGGGGATGACGATCGCGCGGCCGGCCAGCATGGCGCGGTACCCGGCCGCCGCCACGCCCTTGGCCGTCATGACGCCCATCTGCATGGCCGGGTGACCGCCCCGCATCTCGCGGCGGTGATGGAACCGGGTCCGGGTCGGGCCGGGACACAGGGCCGTCACCGTGACGCCCTCGCCACGCGTCTCCTCGACCAGGGCTTCGGAGAACGACAGAACGAAGGCCTTGGACGCGTAGTAGACGGCCATCAGGGGCCCGGGCACGAACGAGGCGACCGAGGCCACGTTCAGGATCATCCCCTGCCGGCGCGCGATCATGCCGGGCAGGAGAAGCCGGGTCAGGTGGACGAGGGCGGAAACGTTCACCCGGATCATCTCCAGTGACGTATTGGCCGGGGTCCGCGCGAACGCGCCGAAGCTCCCGAACCCGGCGTTGTTGACCAGTACCTCGATCTGGAGCCGCCGCCCCGCGAGGGCGCGTGCAATCCGCGCGGGAGCCGCCGGGTCCGCCAAGTCCGCGGGGATGACCAGGCAGCGGACTCCGTGCCGGGCCCGCAGTTCCCGGGCCAGCTCGTTCAGCCGGCCCTTCGACCGGGCGGTCAGGACCAGGTCCCATCCGTCCGCGGCGAAGAGCCGGGCCAGCTCCCGCCCGATCCCCTCCGACGCCCCGGTAACGATAGCCGTGCGGCCGCGCATCCCCTTGTCCGCGATCCGTTTCACGGTCCATCCACCATAGCCTATAATCTGACGGCCATGGCGCTCGGATGCGGAATCGTCGGCCTGCCGAACGTGGGGAAGTCCACGATCTTCAACGCGCTCACTTCCGCGAAGGCGGCGGCCGCGAACTTCCCGTTCTGCACGATCGAGCCCAACACCGGGGTCGTCAAGGTGCCCGACCCCCGGCTCAACGAGATCGCGGCGTTCATTCCGCCCGAGCAGATCATCCCCGCCTCCGTGACCTTCGTGGACAT
>Ga0315294_10006002_pt1 | contig 13341 bp, 10 predicted proteins | sample YL17G13_40_MG_FD_203626 | JGI IMG/M metagenome (GOLD analysis project Ga0315294, IMG submission 203626) | Sediment microbial communities from Yellowstone Lake, YNP, Wyoming, USA - YL17G13_40 | ecosystem: Environmental > Aquatic > Freshwater > Lake > Sediment | place: USA: Wyoming | collected... | reverse complement strand
CACGTTTGCTTATATAAATTCCAAAATAACTTCTGCCATCCATCTTATATAATTCCAATGCTCTTTAACCGAAAATAACAGCTATACGCTCCGCTCTTTTCTTATCTTTTATTATCGCCATAACGGCTGAAACCCTGGCGGTTCCGCTCACGGCGGTTATTCTAATTGTAAAAAAGTTGCTTGATGTTGTGATGTATTGCTTGCATTTGTCTATCGAGGTGACATATCTGAACAGGGTCTTTCTTAAATCTTCTATGTCTTTGAAAGGCTGCTCGCGTCTGCGCTCTATGATTTTTTTGGCGATATCGACCTCGTCGCCGCCGAAGGCAAAGGCCGCCTCCAGCACGTGACGTGGCGCAGTATTTATATTGACCTTGTCCGATGCCCAGGTCCCCATATATTTCAGCGCCGATTCCTTTCGGGTTTCGCTGACCACGGTCGGCCTGGTAAGGGTATCAGCGTCAAGCAGTGAGCTGTGAAAAAGCTTTGCGAAATCGGCTGTCTGTGCGTATGGAGGCAGGGTAACCTGTCCGGACTCTCCTCGAGGCCGCCTTATTCTCCCTCCGCTTCTGACCGGCGAAGGCCTTTTTTCGGCAACCGTCACCGTGCCGGCGCCAGGACTGAACTTTTTTATTTTGCCTATCTCTTTTAGTTGCTCTTTCAATGCTTTAATCTCCGCATAATCAAATTTCATCCACTCGCAGAAAAGCTCCAGGCCGGAGGATGACGCCGTGGGCTGAGTATCGTTGCTGTCCAGCAGTGCCCAGGTGAGCGGGTATTTCGCATTTTCATCCTCGATTTCAATCCTGATGCGGGAAGAGCCAATCTCAAATTCAACCGGTTCGACCACATAAGGCCAGGGTGGGCCGTACGGCCCCGGAATTGTCAGCATATTTGGGTCATTGTAATCGGGGACACCGCTGGGTTCATTGACGTCATTAACATCGCCGGCGGAATTGGCGTCATTAACATCTTTAGCTGTGCCGGAATTACCAATATCAGGTTTCTTTTTGATGTCGCTGTTATCACTGAGGCTGCCGGCAAGACTGAGGCTGCTGAGGTCATTGAGGTCGCCGGCGCTGTTGGCGTCCATAACATCCGAAATTTTTTTGAACATATCTTCGTTCGGCCCGCTTTTTATTGCAGCCAGTTTTTTCCTGGCTTCAGCAGTGCTTTGGGCGGCCCAGTCGGCCAAAACTTTTTTGTATTCCTTTTCACTAAGGGCAAACAAATCAGAAAAATCCGGCTCATTCGGACGGGAAATCACATCGGGGACGTTGATGTCGTTAATCGCGGCATAAGCGTATTTCAACCCGGACTGGCAGGCGTAACAGGCATTTTGATAGTCTATGGCATACTGATAGCGGTGGCGCTGTGCGGCAATGCGAATGGTCAGGATATAACCTGTCACCGAGAGCATTACCAGCAGAATCAGGGTAATCAAAAGCACAACGCCGTGTGCATTTGCTGCTTTGCCGCAATTATATGCAACGGTCTGCGGTTTAACGATATCGCCCTGGCATTTGTGGTGGTTCATTGCCTTCCTGCTCCTGCACCGGCGTCTGTTTTGCCGGCTGGTTCGGTTCTTTACCCTGCGGACCTTTTTCTTCCAGTTTTTCTATCTTAAAGTCTATCTTTCTGGTTCTGTCGACAGCTATCATTCGCGTGATTTTATCCTGTTCCGGCACGTCGAGCGTCCCCAACACGGTTTTGACAGGCTGGGCAAAAGAGATGGTTATCAGGATGCCGCCGGGCAGTGAATCGGCTGTCCAGGTATCCACAAAATCCTCGTCCCTGGGGACTTGTATTTTGAACAGCGTAATCCCCGAACAAACGGGGACAAAAAGCTCCTTTTCCCAGTTCTCCTTTTGCTTGTCGAGCAGCCCATCCTCTGAATTTATCCCGCTGTGGCTCCGATACAAGACAAGACTGTCGGTATCTTTGTCATAACTGCTCTGCCAGACAATTTTTTCGAATGTTTGCTTTTTATATCCTATGCCATAAATACTTTTTGAAATCTCAAGCCTGGCGGCGGAATACCCTTTTTCAAACTTATTATTTATGGTAATTTTCGTGTCCGCACCGCCTGCCAGCACTTTGTCAATATCTTCCGCAATATACTGCCTTACCTCGAAGGGAAGTCTCGAATCATCAAATTTGCGGGTAATTCCGTCAGCGATGCTTTCGGCTTTGTTGTAAATAGACAACACCGCCACCAGCACCATCGCGCCTATTATCAGGGCCACGAGCGCCTCTGCGAGAGAAAATCCTCGAACATTTATATATCTGTCAAAGGTTCTTTTCACATTTTTCTGCAAATTTTTAAAACTCATCACAGTTCCTTACAATCTCCCAGACCTGGTCGAAAGGCATCCGGTAAAGTTCATCGAGCGTATACCCGCAGTATTTTTTTACTTCCTCTTCTGGCTGGCTTTTCTTCTTTGTCCCTTCGTCGCCCTCTTTATCACCGCTGCCGGTTTTGTCCTGTGCGGTCTTGTCTTTTGTGTCCTGGTCTTTTTTGGTTTGGTCTTTTTTGGTTTTGTCAGGGTTGCTTTCATCCTGTGCGGTTTTATCCTGCTCGCTGTTTCCCTGTTCGGCGCTATAACCTTGTCCCGTCAGCTCTTTTTCTTTTTGCTTTTCCATAATAATCTCAAGCAGTTGTGCCTTGTCTATCTCGGTGAGCCAGTGCGTCAATTTGACCGTCTGGGTATTACCTTCCGTATCGGTATAGTCTGCCGAACAGACCGCCTGAAGCCATATTCGCGAGGCCATCGACTCGTAAAAGGTCTCGATGGTTGTCTGCCATTGTATTTCGGGATACTTGTCGCTGCTGCCGTAATCTGACATTTCCGAGACCGAGGCCGATGCGAGAAGCTTTTCCATATTGTCGCGTGCAACCTCGAATGCACGCATACGGGCTGTCAGGTCCGAAGCGGAGGCCATACAGCGGTCTATAACGACAAATACTGCCGAGCAGATAAATGCCAGTAAAATCAGCGAGACCATAACCTCTGCCAGGCTAAAGGCCCTGCAGCGATACGGGGCGGAAAGCAAATTTTTTTCAGAACAGCATTTCATCGGGACGTTTCGGCAAAAGAAGCGCCGCCTCATCATCCTGTAATGTAACAATTCTGTTCAGCCTGTTGACCACGACCGAATACGGTTTTTCATTTTTGTCGAGCAGAACGATTCTGCCGCCGTATTGCCAGCCCGAATGTCCGACACGGAACTTCGCCCTGCCCTCGTTGGCAAAATCGCCGTCATCAAATAAAACGTATGCGGCCTGGCAATTATTGCTGAACTCGTTGGAAACAATAATCTCCTCATCTAAAACTTCCGACAAATCGGACGATGTGATTTCACGAAGCACATAAGTCTGTTCGGTCATATCGATAATAACCTCGTATCTTTTGCCGCTCTCGGCGGCAGCGCTTGCGGCCATCTGCATCGCCGAGATAAGCTCCTGTGCCTGCACCCTGAATGTGTTCTTTGTGAGAAGGCTGAAAAAATTCATCTGCGCCAAAAGCGCAATCAGCGAAATCATCACAAGCACGACTATCAGTTCGGTCATCGTGAACGCTGAATGCCGGCGACAGGTCCTGCAGCGTTCGCATTTATTCCGCATCGGTACTAAGCAGGTCCTTATCATACCCCTCACCGCCTTCTTCACCGTCCGCTCCAAGACTTTTGATTACAAAAGGCCTGCCGCTCTCAGGCGAAAGCTCGTAGATAAATTCCTTGCCCCAGGCATCTTTTGGCACCGTGGTGGTTTCCAGATATTTTCCCGGCGAATAATTTTTAACATCGCTGGGCTGCTCAACGAGGGCATTAATGCCTTCATCCTCGGTAGGAAACCGGCCGGTATCCATCTTGAACTGATTGACCGCCGTGTGAAGAATCTTCAGGTTGGCCTTGGTGGTCGTAACCCTCGCCTGGTCTATTTTAGATACTACCTCGCGGGCCACTAATGCAGCGAGCAAACCGATAATAACCAGAATGGCCATTAGCTCTATCATCGTAAAGCCTCTTCTGATTTTTTTTATTTTAGTTTTTTCCATCTTTCTTCAAGCTCCTAAACTTAAAACAATTTAAAATTTCACTGACGAGACTCTCAATATCGGCAATATCGTCGCATAAGCAATCAAGCCGATTATTGCCGCCATAAAAACTATGATAACCGGCTCAACCACGGCGCTCAATCTTTCAATAACCACATCGGTCGAGGCCTCAAGGCTTTCGCTGATGTTTTTAAGCATTTTTTCCAGCTCGCCGCTCTTCTCGCCCACGGTAACCATATGAGCAATGGCCGGGTCGATAACACCGCTTTCCTTCAGGGGTGTTGCAATATCGGCGCCGGCAAGTATCCTCTCGCGGGCCTGTTTGACGGCCTTGTTCATAATGCTATTGCCGGTTACTTCCGCCACAACGCGAAGTGACTCAGCCATACTAAGTCCCGAACCCAGAAGGGTCGAAAGTGTGGATGCAAAACGCGCAACAACCCTTTGTTTTATAAGTGGACCTATCAGCGGCAGAGACAATATGAGCCTGTCACGCAGATACGCCCCTCGCGGCGTGTTCATAAAACGCTTCAGTCCCCAGACAATCCCCATCAGGGCAATAAACACCACCAGCAGCCACCAGCTGGTCAGCACATAACTGACGTTCATCAACTGGGTGGTAATCCAGGGCAGTTTTTGGCCCGTTGCGGTTATCTGGCTGGCTATCTTCGGGATGACCATAGTTGTCAAAATCAGAACCGCAACGATACAAAATACAATCAGCACCGCGGGATATATCATAGCGGTTATCATTTTCGATTCGACTTTCTGACGCTTCTCCATAAAGCCGGCGACCGTCGAAAAGCTTTTGCCCAAAGCGCCGGTAATCTCGCCCACCCGCACCATACTTACATATATGATATCGAAATAGTCGGGGTAGCTTTTCATAATGTCGGCAAGCGACTCGCCGGTAACAACGCGGTCGCGAATATCGGTAATAGCGTTTTTGAACCTTATATCGGAGGTCTGCAATGTAAGAACCGAAAGCGACTCGGTCAGTTTAATTCCGGAATTCAGAAGAGTTGTCATCTGCTTGGTAAAGTCAATAATCTGGCTTTTGCTGGTCCTGGAAAAAAACGAAAACAAAGCGGCCTTATTTTCCGCAGAGAAGCTGACCTCGGTAATCGAGGTCGGGTGGATATTACGTCCCCGGATTTGTTTCCGCGCAGCATAAGGGCTTTCGGCAGTAACCGTGCCTTTGACCTTTTTGCCCTCCGGTGACATCGCTATGTATTGATACCTTGGCATAAGAAATTTTCTATTTTCTATTTACTATTGACTATTGTAAATTACATCACGTCCGCCTGCGTTACCCGCAGGACTTCCGATACGGTTGTTATGCCGGCAAGCACTTTCCTTGCGCCGTCCATTCGCAGGGTTTGCAGACCCGCGTTAAGAGCAAGTTTTTTTATCGCACCGGCGCTTTGTCTTTTGTATATCATATCCTGAATATTCTCGTTGATAAGCATCAGCTCATAGACCCCGGTTCTGCCGTGAAAGCCTGTCTGGAAGCACTTGTCGCACCCGGCCCCGACGTAAAAAGAATGACTGCCGTCGGTAAGACCGGATATTTCCACCTCCGCCAGACCCAGCTCCCTCAATTCGTGAGGCACCGGCTTATATACCTGTTTGCAGTCCGGGCATATCTTCCTCACAAGACGCTGCGCCATTATGGCAATCAGGGACGAGCTTGCCAGATACGGCTCGACACCCAAATCCAGAAGCCTGCTCACCGCTCCAGCCGAGTCATTCGTGTGCAGTGTGCTGAAAACCAAATGGCCTGTCAGCGAAGACTGTATCGCCATACGCGCCGTTTCGATGTCCCTGACCTCGCCGACCATTATAACATCGGGGTCCTGACGCAATACGTGCCTAAGTGCCGTGGCGAAAGTCATACCTTTTTTCGTGGCGACCTGAATCTGGCTGATTCCTCCGAGCTGATATTCAATCGGGTCTTCTATGGTTATGATATTTTTTTCCGCCGAGTTAATCCTGTTCAGGCAGGCGTAAAGGGTGGTGGTTTTTCCGCTGCCCGTAGGCCCCGTAACAAAGATAACGCCGTGTGAGCGGTTGAGCATTGTATCGAATTTCTTCAGGTCATCCGACCACAGCCCCAACTCATCCAGCCCGAATAGCCCCGTGCTTTTATCGAGCAGTCGCAGCACGCTGCGCTCGCCATAGCTGGTCGGCACGGTGCTGACACGCAAATCAACCTCACGCTGCCCAAGCCTGACGCTGCATCTGCCGTCCTGCGGAAGCCGGCGCTCCGCAATATCCATTCCCGCCATAACCTTGATACGCGAAATAACCAGCGGCAGGACATTCCTGTTCAGACTCAGGGTATCATATAAAATGCCGTCTATACGGTAACGAATCTGGATTTTTGTCTCGTATGGATGAACGTGAATGTCGCTCGCCCGCAACTGCAGGGCGCGAAAAAGAATATCGTTGACCAATCTTATGACCGGCGGGCGATTCACAACGTCAAGCAGGTCGTCTGAACCGGCCACCTCATCAATAAGCTGGTCGAGGTTCTGCGAGTCGAGCTCCTCAGCAACCTCCTCAATTACCGTTGTCCTCTGCTCGTATGCAACGTCTATCGCAGCGGTAATAACCGTGCGGGTCGATATTGCCGGCTTGACCGGAAGTCCGGTCATTTTAGAGACATTATCGAGGGAGTTCGCATCTAACGGCTTGGACAAAACCACCGTCAGTCCCCCGTTTTCAGCCTCTTTTTTCATCCCTATAAGAAAATGGTGCTGGGCATAAGTCGCAGGAATAGCTTCAATAAATTCCGGCGGAACAGCCTTCGGCGATATCTCGGTCAGAAATTCCCAGCCCAGCGCCTCTGCGAAAAGCTTCAAAACAGCCTCTTCCGTAAAATAGGGACAGGCAAGCAGAATCTCATCGAGTCTTTTCCCCTGCCCCTTGTTGGTCTCGATAAATTTGGCCAACTGGTCGGCATCGACCAGACCCGTCCGCCTGGCGGTTTGTATCAATAATTCCTTCATCAACCGACCCTTGCCTCAATACAACAATTTTATTTGGCATCGAGTGTTCTGTTTGGCTCCATTGGCGTCGATTTTATGCCCGGCCACTCTTCGTAGTCCTGGAACTTGCGCTCTGACCTCTCAAAAGCATCCCTGTAATTATGCGATTCTCTTACAAGCTCCGGAAGTCCTCCGGTATCACCGGGTCTTAAAATATACGCCTTGACAAATATATATAACTTCTGCTCAGAGTCCGAGTTGCCTATGCTTCGGAACAACCCGCCCACAATCGGTATATCGCCGAGTAGCGGTATTTTCGAAACGGTTTTGCCTTGGTCCAGTGTTAATACACCGCCAAGAATGATTGTGCTTTGGTTGGGGACAGTAACTACTGTCTTGATGTTATTTTCTTCTTTGTCCGGCGGAGGCTGGTTTGGCAGCCGCACGCGAGGTGACTGCTGACTCGAACGAATGAGGCTTATTTCGAGGCGAAGCAGGTCTCCTTCACTTATATGCGGTGTTATCTCAAGGGTAATACCGGACGGGTACGCTTCGAAGGTAGTTGACGATGTTACAAATCCTGAAGTTCCGGTCGTAGCAGGCTGACTCGGGAGAACCTCGGCCGTTCTGGCTACATACAAAGTCCGTTCTGATTTTATTGTTCCTTTCTCGTTATCATTGACTAATACCTTCGGCTGGGCGAGAATGCGCCCGTAGTCCTTTGACTGCATAATCGTCAGGAGCGCCTGTATATTCTCATCGCTGTAAAAACCTTTTCCTTCCATAGTCCCGCTGGAACTTACCATTGAAGATGCCTCGAAGATTTGTTTGCCTGCTCTGTTCGGGTCCAGAATACCGGTCAATCCCGGACTGCTGTCAGAGGAAAACCCAGGCACCCTAGTAACCATTTTCAAATCGTAGTTAAACTGGTCGCTCTTGGTGATTGCAACGAGCGTGGCATCTAAAAGAACCTGCGGCCTTCTCTTGTCGAGGCTCTTTATCAGCTTCTTTATCCACTCCTGGTTCTTTCTGCTGGCATAAACAACTATCGAAAAGGTGTTTTCATCCGGGACTATAATGATGTCCTCTTCTTTTTTTACGACCTTTTCTATCTTGCCTTCCTTGTCCTTTACGGTCTCCTGGATAAGCTTGTTCAGAACCTCCGCTAATTTCACCGGGTCCTGATTTTCCAGCGAATAAATCTCGTATGGTACCGCATGTTCCATAGTTTCATTATCGGTAAAACCAATAATCATAGCTATTTGAGCGTGCTGTTCGGGAGTGGCATTAACAAGGAGCGAGTTTGTCGCTTCAATCACTATCACCTGCGGCTCCTCGGCAAGTCCTTCTGTTCCACCACCCCCCTGCTGAGGCTGAGGCTGCGGTTGTGCCCCCTGCTGGGCGCCGCCTTTTCGGCTTATCCTGCCGCCGGTTCCGGCGCCGCCGCCGCTGATTATCCCAAGCTCGGCAAGTTTTTCCTTTACCTCCTCGGCGCCGATATACTGTATCTCATACAATCGCAGGGAACGAAGGTCCTGCTGTGCGACGTCAAGAACGTTTATCAGGTCTTCGACAATATCCAGCTCGCCTTTTAGCCCTATCATAAGTATCCGGTTTGTTCTTTCATCGAAGTCCAGGTACACACTGAGTGCGGGAGCAGATGTCCCCGAAGGCTGAACCGGCTGAGACGGAGGCGGCACGTGCCGAACAGGCCTGCCGGGAGGCGGGGCCGGCGCAGATTCCGTGGTCGAAATCGCTCCGAGCGAAACTGTACCGCCCATCTTTTCCACAAGCTTTTTGATTTGGTCAACGAGCGATTTGGCCATCGTATACTTTAACTGCCTGTATTTGAACTGTTTCAGCTCGCCGGGCTTATCGAATATTCCAAGCAGCTCGTCTACCCTCGACATAGTGTTGGCATATCCGGTAATAATAATCTTTTTCGAGCCGGGAACTGCGGTTACAACCACGCCAATCTTCATACCGTCAAGAAGGCTTTTTGCATCGCCGGTCAGCATATATTTGAGGTCGTAAACTCGGCTTATGATTACATCGCCGAACCGGATTCTTTCCTCTGGGGCGCTTACAAGAGCAGGGTCTATTTCCAGGGCTTTTTCTTTTGTCGTTATCGTTACAAGATTGCCCCTGCGGGACGTCACGAATCCTTTGAACTTCAGCACCGATTCCATCAGGGGATACAATTCTTTCACCTTGATTGGTCCCTGGACCCTCAAAGACACCTCTTTTCCCGCCACTTCCGTTGCATCATATACGTAATCCAGATGCAGATATTTACCCACCAGGTCAAGCAGGTCTATGATATTAAGCTTCTCCGGCAAATCGAGCTGAATCGTTTCATCGGTGCCGGTAATAGCTTCAGGTTGATACGATTTACCGACAGCGGGTGATGGGGCGGCATTTGCTTCTACTGCTTCTGCTGCTTCAGTTTTCGGCTTGGCTGCTTCAACTTTAGGGGCTGCTTCCGCCTTCTCCGAAACTTTATTGACCTCGGCAGCTTCGGCAGGCATTTGCGGCTTTTCAGCAGACGCCTCCGGCTTTTCAGCGGCGACAACAGGTTCATCCGCCGTTTTTTCTTCCGGTGCTGGTGCCGCTGCACTTGATTCAGCCGATTTGGGCTGTCTGCCTGTGATACTGGCGGCTGTTTTCTCGGCCTTATCAAGCAGCCCTAAAAGCCTGTCGGATTCCGAATCACCGGCGGAAGCCTTCTCTTCGGTCGGTTTAGGTTTAGCCTCCGAAACTATCTTGGTTACAGGTTTGTTTGCATCTATAGGAGTTTGTTCCTGGGCGGCTAAAGGCTGGTTCGATTCAGCCGGTTTGGGTAATTCCTTTGCCGGAGGTAAGTTGCCCTTTGCCTCCTTAAGTCGCTCAATGGCGGAAATAATCTGTTCAACCCTTCCCGCTTCGGCAATAACCACAACAGAATCATCATGAACATCTATAATTGCCTTGGATTTTGCTTCGCCAAGCGGCGGCTCCAGAAAACTTCCGATTAAAATATCGCCCGCTTCAGATGCAATTTTCTCTTTCGGTGGTAAATTAGAGGCCTCCGATGCAGCGCAAAGCTCTTTTATAACAAACTCTTCCTTGGCGTCGACCAGCCTTAAAATAGCGCTTGCCTTTATCAGTTCTACCGGCTGGGCTGTTACTAAAAGCGTGTTTGAACCCGGCAGTTGAGAAACAGTACCGACATTGGCGTCAGCGAGGATGTTTTTGCCCTTCTGGGCTGATATGTTCTTCAGGGTAAAAACCCTGTATCTGTTTAACTCAATTGTATCTTTTTGTTGCCCTGCGATAAGAACGTAACCTCCGCTCAGGAGGATAATTATCGCAAAAACAGCGACAAAAACCCTGCCATACCCCCCGCAGGAAAATCGGCCTTCCAACGCCATAAAACGCTCCAAAACCAAGTCAGATTAGTTATTTTGAGACACAACTTTAGTATTTATCGGGCATTTTGACTTAAAAACTATTGCAATCTACACTAAATGAGACAAAAAAATCGCCCAAAAGTTCCCCATTTTTAAGCCGTAATTGTGGATTATTTAGGAATGCTGTAACGATGTCTGCCGGGTAACCCTGCTTTCCGCAAAGTTCTGGCCCGGTCAATTATAAACAGAGGCTTGTTCGGTTCCTTTTGCCCGCTCTGCCCGCTTTTCAGCTCTTTGCCTAAACTGTCCAGATTTTTTGCCTCTTCTGAACTGACCTTGGCCGAATTAGCATCGCCCATAAACCTCTCCATCAAAGCCGCACTCTCCGCATTAGCAGCCTCCTCCGTAATCTGACCGGACTCAAGACGTGCCTGTGTCGCATTCAGTTTGTTTATAAGCTCATCAAACACCGTATTTTCCTGCTCACTCATAGGTTCAGGCGGTGCTTCACCGGCGGCAACGTTGTTTCCTTCAGTAGCTATTTGCCCCTGTGTGATTCTGCCGGTAGTTTCGCCCGGAACAGACGGGGCGGTTTTAGTGCCGGTTGTGCCTGATGCCGCCCCCTTAATAAGACTTCTTTTTGGCGGCCTTTCTGCCACAAGCTCGAACGTCCTCTTGTCATCTCGAACAACAACACTGCTGTCTTTTATCTCTTCGATTACCAAATAACCCACCTTGCTGCCCTGTTTGACCCAGTGCAGACCTTTGCTCGGCTCATCTATCAGTGCCAGCGACATCTCAGGGTGCAGCGCATAGTAGCTGGTGCCGATAAGCGTAAATTTCGACGAAACCGTTACAGGTCTATGCACAACAGGCCCATCCGGCGCAGGCTTTTCTTCAGATTTCTCTTCAGGAGGTTTGGGTGGCGGATTCAGATAAAGCGCAAATGCCTCCGCCTGCTTTACAAGTGGAGAACCCCGCCCTTCATCATCTTTGGCCCTGTCGTTTTTGGCGGCGTTGAACTTCTCTACAGCCCCGCTCGAACTCAAAAATTCCTCGATTTGCTTATCGCTGCGCACGCCTAAAACAGTCGGAATAATAACGAGAACAACCCCCAGACATCCTGCCACTATACCTGTTATCCGCAATGTCTTTGTCATTTCTGTCTTAAGCTCCTGTTTACTTTGACATCGACAGATACATTAAGTTCCGTTCAGCGGAAATTCTCCCCCGCAATGTTGCTCTAAATTTCAGCCCTGGACCCTTCTGCTTTAGGGTTGTTGCCAATAATATAATAACCGTTATTATCGGTCGCCGAGCCGGACGCCCCTGAACCGCTTCTGCTTCAGGGTGCGTTTACTGCTTCTTGGCGCCCGGATAGAACCCTCTGGTCGTAACCTCCAGTTTATGACCGCCGCTTATGCCTATGGTCAGCAAATCCGTAAACATCCTCGGCTTGCCTTCACTGAAAGCCGGTGGCGTTACCTCAACATCAAGCGTCCAGCGTGCATTGCCCCTTTCCTGGCTCAATACCTTTAGAATTCCTTTTTGTGATGTCACCGACTCGATTTCGAAATTTTCGCCGTAATTGCTGATTATAACCACCTGCTTTTTCACCGGATTTTCCGGCTTCGCATCGAAAACAACTATCGAAGGCGGAGTCACATTAAACCTCGGCAACGCAGTATACGAAACACTCACCGCACTGCACTCCGGGTGATTAAGGCCGATTTCTAAATGCCCGTTAAGGTTCCTTTGAAGTTTGTCAACGTCCACCTTCGGCTCGAGAACAAACTCCGTATTCTGCACCGCAGGATTAAAATCAATAGTTACGCAGTCACCGGTCGATTTGAAGCCGGTTATCGAAAAAGGCTTATTGTCGATACTGCGAAGCGTAATTTTCGGACAGCCCGCGTTTGCTTCCTTGAGCGAAAGATTCATCGATTCAGGCTTACATTCAACCTTTATCGCTACAAGGGCTGTTACTGTCAGCGTAACGTTGGCGTTTTCCTTGTCATTTGTCGCCACAGTCAGGGTTTTTTTGTTCTCCCCGAGACCCTTGCCGGGACTGAACTCCACCTTGAGTGACCCGCTCTCACCGGGTGCATACTCTTCTTTAGCCAGTTTAGGTACGGTGCAGCCGCAGCTTGAATTGATTTTCCCGATTCTCAATACGCCTTTTCCTTTATTTTTGAACTTGAATTCGCCGGTGTGCTTGCCGCCTGGCGCAACTGACCCGAAATCATACACAATTTTTTCAAAAGCTATCTTCGGCTGAGGCCCATTGGAATCTGCCACTTTTTTTGTCTCAGCCGCAGCAGCCGCAGGCTTTACCGCAGCTTTCTTTTCCCCCTTTGCGCAACCACCCTGAAAAACCAAAACACTGCTAATAATAAGAACCATCGAAACCAGCAAATACCGTCTCATACTCTATCTCCCTAAAAACTTACAACTCATTTTTTGGCCTTTTGTGAACCCCTGAACCGCCCCGGCTCAGGGCCAAAAACCATATCTGTGAATTTTACCAATCTTAATACAGCCAGGCAAGCTTTTTTCTAAAACCATACTTTTGTATTTCGCCCCGCACCAATCTTCCTGTAAGGCTGCGACATCTGTCCGAAATGTCAGAACCGTCCGATTTTTTTTCAGATATTAAATCTCAAATTTCAAATTCTTCCTTTCCCAGCTCACCTGTTCAAATACCGTGCCCTTAAAACAACCCTCCTGTCAAAGTCTTTGTATGCCCGTCGCCGGTCGTGTGGAGGGCCGTTATCTGGGGCCTTCTGATATTTTGATTCCCTGTCTTCCCCTTCACTCGACACTCGGCAATCGACAATCGACAATTTTACCCCCCCCCCAATACCCCTTGCCTTACAACGGCTTAAGTGCTATAATCCCCTTTTT
>Ga0315294_10006001_pt1 | contig 13341 bp, 8 predicted proteins | sample YL17G13_40_MG_FD_203626 | JGI IMG/M metagenome (GOLD analysis project Ga0315294, IMG submission 203626) | Sediment microbial communities from Yellowstone Lake, YNP, Wyoming, USA - YL17G13_40 | ecosystem: Environmental > Aquatic > Freshwater > Lake > Sediment | place: USA: Wyoming | collected... | reverse complement strand
CTTTTTTCTGATTTTTTAACCATAAATAAATTTGATACATGCCGCAACCAATAATGACCACCAAGGGTAAAACCATATTCAACGAACGTGTGGCCTGGATTGAATCACGACTCAATGCTGCTGGCAAAGGTGAAAATAAAAGCCAAAACCAAATAAATTTACTTTGATTTGAATTCTGCCTTATCAGCCAATAAGCCCCGGTTAACAAAAAGAGAAAATCCAGAAAATATAAAACACCCATATAAGGAGGCCCATGCCGTAAATTACTCCAGTCCCCTTCAAAGAAGAGGAAGCGTGCGGAAAAATGATTAAAGTATTTTTCCATAAGTCTTGTGGCAAAAGATAAACCTTCGCTATGAAATAAATTAAAATAAACCATATTGCCTTTATCGACATTTAAAATATGATTAACTTCATTCACGGATCTTGGATAAGAAAAAAGACTCATTATTTTTAATCTCCCGCCGCCGCCGGTTAAAACCGCCAAAAAGGCCGGAGAGGCAATAAGAAAAAGTAAAAATAAACTGATAATAATTGTTTTTATGGGCAGGGTTTTTATCTTTTTAAAGAAAAAAACCAGCACTCCTAAAAGCAACAAAGGGGTAAAAACCTTACTGCCTTGATAAGCTAAAAAAGACAAGCCAAAGAAAACTGCCGAAGGATAAAGATATTTCGGTTTTTTTTCTGCTTTTAAAAAATAGAAAAGTCCTAATAAAGTCAAAAACAAAACCAGATTGGCTTCCCAGCCGCCCCTTGAAAAATGCATGGCCCAAGGAGACATCGCCAGAGAAAAACTGATAAACAAAGACAAAGTTTTCTTTTTAAATAAAAGCAAAGACACTTGATAAATAAGCCAAACAGAAGCAATTCCCGCCAAAGCCGAAGGAAATCTAACCGCTAATTCATTCAAGCCAAAAATGGCCACTGAAGGTACTGTCAGGTAAATATATAATCCCGGCTTATAATCGCCAAAAGACTTAAAAACCAAAGGTAAAAGATTACCATACTCATCCCGACCGGTTTTTAAGATAGAGTAAGCATTATAGCCAATAGCAGTTTCATCCCATTGAGTTGAAGGCGGCACGTTGGTTATCTGGAAAAAACGCAAAAAAGCGGCCACACATAAAATAAAAATTAAAAGGTAATAATTCTTTAAGAATTTTTTTATTCTCATATTTAAATATTAAAGCCTCTTTGTAAAATTTCAAAGGCCGGCTTGCCATCCAAAAAGTAAATCGTTTCTAATTTTTCCCATTTTTCAGGATAATTGCCGGGTGTCGTAATCAAAAGCTCTCGGCCGGAATCTTTATTGTCGGACAGCCTGCCTTTAATCTTTTCATCATCAATAAAGACAAATTTGCCAAAACTATCAACCCAATACCAGTCGGTTCCTAAATATCTTTTTAGATTAGGATCTTTTACATAAGTGGCCGGATCATATTTTAAATAAAAAAGTAAAAATTCATGGGCCTCCCCGTACTTTTTAGTCATGTAAATTTTTTGATAACGATTATCATTTTTCTTAATAAATTCCGCTGCTTGTTTATAACCATACTGCCAAGCCCAAGAATAAGTCTGCCGATAAAAACCAAAATAGCTGGTTAAAAATCTGTAGACTAAAAACAACAGTAAGAATCCATAAACTCCCGTTAAAAGCCAAGCTATGGTTTTTTTGTTTTTCAAAAAAGACCAAAATTGAAAAAAACCTAAAGCCGCCAGAATTTGCGGCATCGGCAAAACTAGAATTGTTCTTAAAACATGGGGGTTTTCCTGAGTGGCCGCTGCCGGAATAACCGCCAAAAGCCACCAAAGAATAATTAATTTCGATTCTTTTTGGCGTCTTTCTTTAAACAACCACCAAAGACCTAATAAGATTAAAGGAATTTGGACTGGATAAATAATTCCCTGGCCGGGAGTATTATATTGATAATTACTACCCCCTTTGAAAAAAAGATATTTGGGTGAAAAATTTGAAAGATAGTTTTTGGTAAAAGCAAGGGTAAAATAAGTCGCTTTGTTATGAATTAATTTTGGTAAGGGTGATGGTAAATTGGATGAACCCCTCGCCATATTAATCCGGTTAATCGCCCCTTGATCAAGAATTTTAACCCAACGGAAACGCGCCCATCCGCTTGGGGAAATAAAAGAAGCGGCCAAGGAGACAAAAAGCAAAGCCAAAATCGCTATGGCCAAAACCATTTCCTTTTTTCTTGTTTTTGCCCATTTTTTAAGACTTTGGCGATAAAGAAAAGCAAGAGCCACCAGCATTAAGGGAACAAAAACCCGGGCACTATTATAGGTATGGACCGACAAACCTAAAAAGAAAACACCTAGAGGCAAAAACCATTTTTTACTTAAGCCGTATAAACAAAAGCAAAAACCAGCCAGCACTAAAAAAGCGGCTAAATTCGCTTCAAAAGCCGCCCGGGAAGTAAAAAGATGCCAGGGAGAAATGGCCAAAAAGAAAGCCGCCAGCAAAGCCGCTTTCTGATTTTTAAAAAGTTTTTTAACCAAAAGATAAGTAAACAAAACCATAAGAACACCAGCTAAGGCCGAAGGAAAACGAACGGCGAAATCATTTAATCCGAAAAGGCCAATGCTTAAAGAAGTCGAATAAATATAAATCGGTAATTTGTAATCACCATAGGCCCTAAAAATACCAGGCCAGCTAACCCCCCATTCGTCCTGACCGGTTTTTAAAATTGAATAGGCATTATAACCATGACTGACTTCATCCCAATTAAGCGAAGGCGGATTATCGGTTAACTGATAAAAACGCAGAACAAAAGAGATTAATAAAATCAGGCCCAAAATAAAAGCTAAAGTTTTTTTCTTCATTTTAAGTTATCTAAAAAATTTTATTCTTTTTTTCAAATAAGGCAAATCTAGCTCAATCAATACGATCAGAGATAAAAAGAAATAAAAAAACCATTTTGAATAAGGAATTAAAGGCGTTGCTCCCCAAAAACCCCATTTGATAAAAGGATAATAACCAATTAAAAATAACATCCCAATCATGCTTATTAATAGCCACGACTGAACTTTAAGTTTGGCAAAAGGCAAAAACATATAAAGCCAAGTATAATACCAGGCTTGAACATTTCTTAATTTTTGCACCAACAATAAAATAATGGAAACAAAACTTAAAAGCTTAAAATATAAAGGTTTGTTCTTTTTACCTAAAAACATCACCGGCAAAGCAATGGCACTGGCATATTTGGTGGCAACAGAAGCCAAAAAAGCTAACCAAGCCTTAATTTTGCTGCCTCTAAACAAATAATAAACAGCCACCACAAAAAGGCTGATCATTAATAAATCGTTATGGGCATTAATGAGCAACTCTACCACCAAAAGAGGGTTAAAAAACCAAAAGCTAAAAACTCTTTTGTCTTTATCATTTAATTTGTAAAGCAAAAAACCGGTCAGATAAAAAATAGCGGCATTCATTAATTTGTAGCCTAAAAAATTCAAAATAAATCTTTGGCCGGAAAAAAGCGCCATAGGGATCAAAGAATAAATCAAGGAAGTCAGACCATAAGCATAGGGAAATTGAATGTTATGAGCCAAACCAACCCATAAATCTGTTTGCAGGAAATTCATTGGCGGGACAACAAAAGGATTAACTCGATAAAACAAAACCATCTTGGCGGAAAAAAGATAAGTAAAAAAATCACGGGATAAAAAAGGGAAAGCTAAAGAAAAAAATAAAGTTCCAAATCCAGCGGCTATAAATAAATTTTTAACGGATAAAAATTTAAAGCGTTTTGTGAACAGCAGAAAAATCTGTAAACCAAAAAGAAAGATTAATAAAATTAAATAAATGTTGGCCAATAACAAACGATGACTGTCTCTGAAAGGGATAATCCATTTAAAATTATTTAAAAAAGGATGGCCATCAGCCAACATTAAAAGAAGGCCTAAATCAATCCAAAAATAGGAAAAAACAAAAAAAAGAATCGGGATTAAAACCAGCAAAAAAATAATTATTTTTTCTTTAATATTTTTTGACATTTTTGACCTGACCAAATAATAAAGGTAATCAGATAATATTTTATTACCCCGTGATAAACCTTACTGCTTCCCACTAACCAGCGATGAGTTTTCTGGGGAATACTTCTCCCACTGGCTCCGTGTTCATGGATAAACTCCGCCTCTGGTAAATAATAAACCTTAAAGCCAGCTTGTCTTACCCGCCGGCAATAATCCAAATCTTCAAAATACATAAAATAACGCTCATCAAAAAAACCGACTTTGTGTAAAACTTTTTTAGGAATTAAAAAAACCGCACCGATAACAGCTTCTACTTCAGCTGGTTTATCCCCTAAAGGAGCATATTTAGTTAAAGAAGAAGGGCCATTAAACCAAAATTCTTTAATGATTCTTGTTATGGTCGGCAGATAAAAACAAGAACCCTGCAACGAACCGTCGGGATTAATTAGTTTGCCGCCAATCACCCCAGCCTGTGGTTGATCCTTGGCAAAAGCAATTAATTTATCCAAATCATTTTTTTTAACAAAAATATCGGAATTAATAAGTAAAAGATATTCTCCCTCAGCCTGTTTTAATCCCTGATTAACTGCTTTGGCAAAACCAACATTTTCTTTATTTTCAATTATTTTAATTTTTGATTCTTTAATCTCTTTGATCATGGCCACTGTTCCATCAATTGACCCGTTATCAATCACAATAATCTCTGAAGACGATGGCAGACTATCCAAGCATTTTTTTAGCAAATCCCTGGTATTAAAGCTAACAATAATAATTGATAAATTCATAGTTCAATTATTCAAATAATTTAAAAATTTCTCGATCAGAGACTTTTTTATCCTTAAATTCTTTTAGCCATCTGGGAAAAATTAAATAAAATTTAAGCCAAGCTGCCAAAAATGGCCGCCAATAGCCTGGTTTGGTTATTAGTTTTTTAGCCAATGACATTTTATGCTCAAACAGCATTTTAAAATCGGTGGTATTTTTCCAAATAAATAGAAGCTGATTGCGCTGAGAGATAAAATCAATATATTTCGGTGAAAAACGAGAGCCAATAGTACTTTCGTGATGATGATGGACAATTGATTGAGGTTCCCATAAAATTTTAAAGCCTCTTTTCCAAGCCCGATAAGAAATATCCGTATCCTCCCAATAAAAAGGGGCAAAAATTTCATCCATCCCGCCAAGTTTTAACCAAATTGATTTTCTGAAAGCTCCGCTGCCGCCTGAAGCCCAAAAAGAAAGATGAGTTGTTTTTGTCTTTTCACCTGGATAGTGATTTATAAAACCATTTTTCCATTGGCCTTTGGCCCAGCTGGCCTGCGGCTCATGCAAAGAAACAGCAAAAATTTTTTCATCCTGAAAATCTTTTACCAAAGGCTTCAAAAAATCCGTTTCCGGGCAAACGTCATTGTTTAAAAGCACAACAATCTCACCGTCAGCAATCTTGACTCCCTGATTAACCGCCCTAGCAAAACCTAAGTTAATCTTATTAAAAATGATTTTAACCTGAGGATACTGATCTTGAAGCTTTTTTAAAAATTCAACAGAACCATCAGCTGAGCCGTTATCAATAATAACAATCTGATCGGCGTTGCTTTTTAAAACCGCCGGCAAATTTTCCTTTAAAAGTTTTTCTCCGTTCCAATTGGGAATGATAATTGAAAATTTCACCAAGACTTCTTTCTGAACTTATAAATTCCAAAGCTCCCACCTATTAATAAAATCAACGTTCCCAAACTTAAATACATCCCTATTTTAAACGATTGGGGCTCATAAAGAAACACTACTCGATGATTTCCACCAGGAACAACGACTCCCTTTAAAACGTAATCAACTCTAAGTATTTCTTTTTGGGCCCCATCAACTAAAACCTTCCATCCAGGAAAAAAGACATCACTAAAAACCAAAATTCTTGAATCAGGCGTCTTACTATTAACCTCTACTATACCAGAGGAATAAGTAGAAATTTTGGCCTCGCCTAAACTCTCACCTGTCTTGCAATCTACATCAACATCTTTCTCAAGAAAAATTTTTTCAGCAGGATTTTCTTGCAATATGATCCTATTCATCGTTTCAAGAGGACTGGCTGTTTTTTCCCATCTACAAGACAAAAAAACTCTCGGTAATGCTTTCTTGTTTTCAAAAATTTTTGTTTTCCCTTCACTAAAAACCAAGGGGTAACTATCCGAATCATCTAGATCGTCGAAGCCTAAAAAATACTTAACTGATAGCAACTTAAAAACATTAGACTTATAATTCCTTCCATAAACTGTCCTTTCAAAATGGGTAGATAGGGAATCGGAAGGAGCCTCTTTTTGGCCTTGAGCCACAAAGAGGCTGTACCTCCAACTGTAGACGGAATTATAACCCTCTGCGCTCTCTAGCCCATAAGCCGTCTGATGATTGGTGCCAAAAATTTCTTGATGAAGAGGAATAAAACGGCTATATCCTAGATTTTCTCTAAGAAATTGTGTTGTCTTCGTTTCGGGATAAACCAAACCGATATCAATAAAGGGCAAAAATTTTCTACCTTGTCGGGAAAGATCAAACGAGATAACAAGTAAAATTAAGAAAAAAAGTAGTTTAACCTTTTTTCTGGACACAAAATGGGACAAAAGCAGAATAAGCCCAGTTAAGAAAAGATAAAAAGTAGGTAGCACTAAATTACGCATACTGATTATCTGTTTTTCGGGAGAAAAAGAGAAGGCAGTTATCCATAAAAATAGAAGAATAAAAGCCAAAAAACCAAAAGAGACAATTAAATTTATAAAATACCTTTTTCTATTTTTTAAACGGAGATCTTTATATAATCTATCGAGTCCCATCGCCGCTAAGATAGGAAAGGAAAAAATAGTAAAAAACAAAAGCCTTGCGGGAACCAATGATGATAAAAGCGGTATTTTCAAGTTATAAGGGAATAACGAAATTGGGTTTTTGACTGCCAAAAATAAAGAGACAAAACTTACTAAAAGCCAAAAAATTGTCTCTCGGGTAAATTTTTTAGAAAAGATTAAATAAAAAACAAATAAAACAGCAGTTATCCCGAAATAGCCACAAAATTCGTAATAATTGCCCCCTCCCCAGTAATTTGCCATTGCTGGGCTTCCAAAAAAATCAGGGGAGAAAAACATAATTAGTTGACGGAAAGGGATAAAAAACCTAGTAATAACTCCAATATCGCCATAGGCCTGAACTCGTCCCGATTCTTTCAATAAATCAATAAAAGGTAAAAGTTGAGCTGCGCTTAACAACAAAGAGAAAATTACCCCACCAATAAAGAAAAAAGATACTCTTTTAAAAATTTTTTTATGGCGAAAAATAAGAAAGGCTGTATACAGCCCAAGCAAGATATATCCATAAAATACGAATTGAACAAATCCAGCAAAAATACTCATTGCTAATACAACAATTAAAACTAAAAACCAAAAAAATCGAGGTTTTTGAAAAAACTTATCAATAGCCAAAAGGGCTAGAGGAAACCAAAGGATGGTATGGCCAAGGGTATTGAATTCACTTGAAAGCAAAAAGTAACTTCCAAAGGAAAAACAAATCGAACCAAAAAGAGAAGCAATCTTTGATAATTTTTTATTCCTTAAAAATAAATAAAAGAAGGTTCCTGCTAAAAATGGTTGTAACATCACTAAAATAGTCCAAGCTACATTAAAAGAAAAAATGAAGAATAAAAAGTTTAAAGGATATAAAGCCGCCGTTGAAGGCACAGCCAGAAGAGGTGTCCCACTAAATTCATAGTTATTCCATAACGGCAATTCCCCTTGCTTCATTTGATTAATAGCTATATAGCGCCAGGGGTAAAATTGACTCGTAGCATCAGTAATCGTCGTATGTTTGAATGGATATTCGGTTGACCTATTCTGCCAACTCAGCGCTCTCCAAGGATGATATGCTCCAATTAAGGTATCTCCAGGAAAAGGCATTTGCCCCTTAAAAACAGGGGCAAAAAAACCAACGGTAATAAAAAGGAGAAAAAGAATAGGCCAGATATTAAAGAATATTTTTTTCATCTTTTATATATAAAACTTACTGCTGTTAAAGCAAACAGTATAAGAGCTGCTCCTGCTGATATCAAGCTCCCAATAACAAAAGAATTGGGATTGTAGAGAAATTTCACTTCATGAATACCCTCAGGGACAAAGATGGCTCTGAATGTATAGTTAGCTCGATAAATTTTCGTTTCTTTTCCGTCTATATAAGCTTTCCATCCAGGGTAATAAGTATCAGATAAAAATAAAAAACCATCAGAAAAAGAGTTAGTTTTAATTAAAACCTGATTATCAAAATAAGAATCTTCGTTAATGAATACTTCATCCTTGCCTAACTTCTCTTCTGGTAAAGCCTGTGGCTGCTGTTCCAAAAGTAAAGTTTTTAATGGGTCAAAATCTTTGTTTATTAAAGTTTCCAAAATTTTTTCATCAGTTAAAACTTTAAAATCATGAACAATAAATGCTCTTGGCAAAGCATCTTTTTTTTCATAAACTTGTGATCTACCATGTTGAAAAATTAGCTTATATTTTTCTTTTGGATATTTAGAATATTGAGGATTCCAATCGATTAACGTATCAGAGTTAAAAGACAAAAGATACTTTACTCCCAAAAGATTTAAAAGTGAGGACTCATTTCGATCAACAATAACCCAACGACTACCGGTTGAAGCTTGGCTAAACTTTTCTATGTTTATCTGATTGGCAAACTCACTATATCGTCTGGTCATTAAAGGATCGTATCCTTCAGATGAGGAAAGGTTATAAGGAATGAACATGCTTTGAGGAATAAGCCCTGTAAAACGGTAAAGCCCTTTTTGATTTTTTAGAAAATCTGTTAATTCAGTTTTTGGATAAAGATAACTTTTATCAGAAAAAGGTATGTATTTAAAACCAAAACGAAAAAGATCAAAAATAATAAGAAGAAAAAGAAAGATAAAAATTGGCTTTTTAAAAAATGAAAGAGTTTTAAAACAAGTAGCCATCAACAAGGCCAAAGAAGAGAGAAAAATGATTGCTGGTAAAATCAGGTTCTTTCTGGCCACAATTAAATTGGACATTAAATCTTTTCCTGGCCAAAATTCTGGTCTTAGAAAAACAACTGCCAAAAGGATTAAAAATGGAAGAGTAATAATAGCTAGAATAAATAAAGATTTTAATTCTCTTCTTTTAATCCAAAAAAACTCTAAGCCAAAAGCAACTAAAATAGCTAGAGAAAAATCAGCTAAAAAGAAAAATCTGCCGGCGCTAGAACTAGCTAAAAGCGGTAAATGCTGTCCAAAAAGATAACTTGAAATTGGATTTTCATAGGCCATCAATAAAGAAAAAACTAGAAGGATTTTGAAAAAACTTAAAGTTTTATCTTTCCTATAATTAAAAAAGGCAATAATCGCTAAAAGAAAACCGGTAACACCAACATAACAAGCTGACTCATTATAAGCTCCCCATCCCCAAAAATTTCCCGTAGTAGGATTCCCATAAAAATCTGGAGTTAAAAATAAAAATAAATTTTTAAATGGATTAAGACCGAAATTAAAAGCAATTGTTGTCGGATCATTCTGACGAATAGAAAAACGCCAAAGCTCAAACCCAGGAAATAACTGAACGGCAGAAAGACAAAGACCTAATAAAACAAAAGAAAAGACATAAAAAATAATTTTTATCTTGTCTTTTTTTTGATAAAAAATAATTTTATAAATTGCATAAAAGAAAGAGGCTAAAAATACTAAAAATGATATTTGGGCAGAACCAGCGAGAACAGAAAAACCAACCGCTAAAGCTCCTATTACAATCCATTTAAAAGAAGGCTTCTCAAAAAGTTTATTGATAACTAATAAAATCAAAGGTAGCCAAAGACCCGAATGACCCAAAATACCATATTCGAGCCAGACTATCATGAACCCAGAAAAGGCAAAAATAAAAGATCCTACCAAACTAGCAAAATTGCTAATTTTTAAGTTTTTTAGAAATAAATAACAAAAAAGACTAGCAAGAATTGGCTGAAAAATTATATAGATTGACCAAGCATTAGCGTTAGAGAAAAATAAGAAAAGTAAATTTAACGGATATAAAAGCCCCGATTAAAAATTAGCTAAGAGTGGAGCTCCACATAAAGCTTGAGGGATCCAGAGTGGCCAAATCCCATCTTTCAGAAGTTCTATCCCATAAATACGCCAAGGATAAATAATTGAGACAATATCAGATAAAAGGCTATTTTTAAAAGGAACACCAGTAATAAAATTATTCCAAACATAATCACGCCATGGATAATAAATACCCACAATAACATCTGCCGGAATTGGAATTAAACCTTTTAAAAAAAATTTCCAGAAGAAAATAAAAACCAAACCAATAATGATTAAAAAAGGCCAGCTATTAGAAAAAAACTTTTTCATCCAGCTGGGGATAATAATTGAGAATTTCATTAATAAGCTCTTAACCTTTAATTATATCCCTATTTTAAACGATTGAGGCTAATAAATAAACTAGACTTAGTTTTAAGATTGGATTGCCTTATGATAAAATTAGGGGAAGAATCAATGAGTAAAATCTTTCGAAAAATCCATTCTGTAAAAATTAAGCTGCCATTGATTTTTACCTTAATAGCTTTGGTTTTATTGGTCCTTTTCTCCAAAAAGCTTTTTTACTTTCGCTGGATTGGATATGAATTTATTCCCAAAACAACGGTGGTTCTTGACGAAAAAAATTATGTCGCGGCCGGCTATAGCCTCAGAAAGACAGGGATTCCCACAGCCTGGTCAAATTTGGATAGTTATACACTCCCTGAAGAAAAAAAGATAAGCAGGGTGGTCGATTTTAACAACGTGAGCATAATTGTCAACGGGCAGGAACCAAATTTGAAGAACAAAAAATTATTTAATTACCCTGTTTTTTATGTCACCAATACGGATGTCGGCAAGGGGCAGGAAAGTATTTTGCTGGTTCAGCCATTCTTTGATCATCCTCTTTTATCGGGTATTTTTTATTCTTTATGGACTAAGGAGAAACCTAGCCATTTTGCTGATTTTGAAGTGGGTGATTTTAGAAAAGGTGCCTTATTTTTAGGCGTCCTTACCGGTCTTTTAATCTTTTTCTGCGCTTTTTTGTTAACTAAAAATTGGCTTATTTCCTTTTTTTCTTTCTTTATTTATTCGCTGGCGCCAACTTATGTCTTATCCTCACGCTACGCTTTAATTGAAAATTTTCTTATTCCTCTTTCCCTGCTAACCTTGTCATTTTTAATAATTTGGCAAAAATATCGGAAAAATTTTCTTTGGCTGATATTGGCAGGTATCACCACCGGCTTGGCTATTTCGACCAAAGAAAGCGGGGTTTTTGTTCTGATTATGAGCCTGATTATTTTGTTCAAAGAGCATTTACCTTTTAAAAAGTTTTTATTCTATTTAGCCCCAAGCTTACTTATCGGCTCATCCTTTTATCTTTATGGCTTATGGTTAGCTCCCAAACTTTGGTCTGACATCTTTTTTAATCAAACCGGTCGTGGTTTCTTTGGACCCCTGAGTTTTCTTTATTCGTCCCGACAAATAAATTTTGATGGCTTTCCTCTAGATGGTTTTTGGCTTTGGGGGTTAATGCTAATCCCTTTGTCTTTTTTCAGAAAGGAAAAGATTTCTCCAGTTTTAATCGGCTTTTTAAGTTATCTTTTGGTTTTTTTAATTTTTGGCGGCCTTAATTATCCCTGGTATTATTTGCCTTTTATACCTTTTGTTGTTTTGGCCAGCGGTTATGAATTATATTTACTTTTAACCAAACCGAATCTTGCTTCCTTAATATTGTTTTTTCTTCTACCCTTTTCCACGGTCATGTTTTGGGGCCGAACTGTTTTTAAAACTGATGGGCAGGCTGGTTTTTATCGCTTTAGTTTAATTTTTTTCTTAGTGGCCTTTTTATTTTTTAAAGCAAAAGATATTAATTGGCAAAAATACAAAGGAAAGATTCATTCTAAACTAAAAGCTTTAATAAAGGTTTTTCAATTTAAAGATGGCTTAATTTTCAGATTAGCTTGGTATGCTTTTTTTGGAATTATTCTCTACTTCGCCTATATATGGAGTGGGAGAGGTATTCAGTATATTATCGCCAACTGGGGAAATCTTCCTAAGGCCTTCGTTTTTAAATAGGCCTCATCAATTAAAAATTTTACTTTTTATGCTTTGAGGATACTTTTCTTTTCCCAAAAGATTTAACAAAAAGAAAACCAGTTATAAACAATCCTATCAAAGAAATTATTTCCGAAGTCAATCTCACGGGTGTTCTTAAAAACTTGAATTTGACCAAATTTTGACCTTCTGAAAGCTTCAGCCTCATCAATCCCCGGTCATTACCATAATCAATTGTTTTTTGCTTTCCGTTAACAAAAGCTTTCCAACCAGGATAATAAATATGGGCCAATTCAACCACGGATTCCTTTTTAGCCAAAAAGGTAAAATCTTTTTCTGAGTAGCCCCAATTGATCTCTTTTACTTCTCCTTCTCCTTTAATAACCTTCACTTTTTCTCCTTCATAGTCTTTTGGCTTAACCTTTACCCAAAGAGGTAAATATTCATCATCCCAAGTAGTTGTCTCTGAAGAAGCGAAGGCCGTCCTAACCTCACAATTTCCGCCTTTGTTTTTATAATCAATTTTTGCTTCAGCTTCATTCCAGCCTAGATACTTTTCTTTGTAAATTGATTCCCAATCACAATCTCCTTGACGCTCAAAAAGATTACTAACAATATTGCCGACAGCGCTTGTTTTTCCACCTACCTCAGGAATCAAATAAATTCTTGGTTTAAAAAATCTATAGTTTTCAAATATAACCAAAACAATAATAATTAAAGCCACTAAACCAACAATCAATTTATGTAATTTTTTTTGAGTAATAATCTGGCCGACATAATAAACAATCATGGCAATTAAAACTGAGCTGCAAAAAGTAATTAAGATATGAAAACGCCAGGGAAATTGGAAAAAAGACAAAAAAGGCAAGGCTTTCCAGATAAAATTGGAAGGAAAGGTTGTCATAAAAACAGAAAAGAAAAGAGTGTAGGAAAAGAATAACCATAATTTTTTATGAAAATCATATTTTCTGAAAAGACCGATTAAAAAAGCCAAAGCAGAAAAAATAATAAAGGTTTTGCCGATTTGGAGAGACATTGGTTGGGGCTCAATAAAACCATTAAATCCCCAAGGCGATGACCAAAGCTGTTTGTAAGTCAGAAAAAATCTGTCATAAGAAAAAGGCCAAGGGTGATTAACTAAATTGACAAATTTTGTTTCAACAAATAAAGGCAGCCAGAAAAAAGAGGAAATCATCAAAGCCAAAAAACCACCACCTAAAGCTTTTATAAACATC
>Ga0315294_10005996_pt1 | contig 13347 bp, 13 predicted proteins | sample YL17G13_40_MG_FD_203626 | JGI IMG/M metagenome (GOLD analysis project Ga0315294, IMG submission 203626) | Sediment microbial communities from Yellowstone Lake, YNP, Wyoming, USA - YL17G13_40 | ecosystem: Environmental > Aquatic > Freshwater > Lake > Sediment | place: USA: Wyoming | collected... | reverse complement strand
GTCCAGGTGGCGAACGGAATCAGCAAGGCAGCCCAATCCGTTCTCACCAAGGTGATGACCACCATCGGCAATATCATCAAGCGGTTCATCGGCGCAAGCTCACCGCCGGAGGAGGGCCCACTCTCCAACATCGCCAAGTGGGGTAGGGGGCTGATGAACACCTACCTGCGAGCATTCCAGACGGCCGACTTCGGGATGCTCAAGGAAATGCTCTCGCCGATCCGGCAGGCACTCGACATGGCGGTGCGGGCGGGCGACCTGAAAGAAGTGGACCTGGGCCAGGTGTTCGCCACGGCCAGGGAGCAGGTAGCGGGCCTCATCGCCACGTTCAATGAGACGGGCGAGATCTCGGAGGAGCAGTTAGGCAAGATCGCCGAGACTCTGGGGGCCGGTTCGGAAGAATACGTCAAGATGATCCGGCTTCAGTTGCAGTACCAGCAGGCGCAGCGGAGCCTCGCCAGCGTGCAAGAGGAAGTCGCCGCCGCCGAAAAGCGGGGTTTCGTCTCTGCCGATCTCAAGAAGAAATTGTCCCTGGCGGAGAGCGCCGCCAAAGCCGCGGAGGACCAATACAACTGGCAGCAAGCATACCTGGAGGCTCAGCAGGAGAGCGCTGACATTCAGATTCAGATGCTGGAGGCCATGCAGGACCTGGCCGATGCTCTGCGAGATGCCAATATAGCGCCGGTGGAGCCTGCAGTCGGTGAAGGCGCAGGTGCGGGAGACTATATAGCGCCTGAACTCGGCTTAGGGGACTTGGAGGAAGAGGGGAAGAACATCAAGGCCAAGCTGGGCCAAATGACTCCTGAGTTTCAAGCCATGAAACAAAAAGTCGAGGATGCCATTCTGTCCATACAGAACTTCATCGCCCTCCCCCTAGAGGGCAAACTGATGACTGTTGCAACCTGGCTGGGGAACGCGACCGGCATCGACTTCCCCGGCTATCTCCAAAGCATATTCGACATCGCGGATCAGATCGAGGAAGAGGGATTGCTAACCGTCGTAACTGGCTGGGTAGACAAGGGGCTGGCCTACATCGAGGACAACTGGGAGGACTGGGCCAAATCTGTCGGCGAGTGGATTTACGGCGTCTTCACCACAGCGATCACGTTTCTAACCGAAAAGATAGCAGAGGCTGAGGTTGCTCTCGACACGTGGTTCGGGGGAATAGTCGAGCGCTGGAAAACCTGGATTTCCTTACGTGTCCCAGAATGGGCCGCGAGCGTCAAGGATAAGTTCGTGACCCTCATGCAGACGTTCCTTACCTTGCTGGCTACCACGACACCCGTCTGGATCGCGCGCATCGTGATCTGGTTCGCCAATATCATCTCCACTTTCATCACGCGCGTGCTCGCCAAGATCGACGAATGGGCCAAGCGACTGAAGGAAGTTGGCGAGAGAATCGTCGTCAAGATCAGGGAAGGGCTTTATGCCGCTTGGGACCTGGCAGTACGCATTGGAGAATTGATCAGTGGCTTGTTCGACACTCTCATGGCCGGGACCTGGTTCACGAACTTAGTCGAGGCCGGCAAGGAAATCGTCAAGTCTATCGCCAAGGGCGTGTGGGCCGAATGGCAAGAATTCCTGGCCGACTTCGAGGCACTGCTCCGTAGCTTGGGGGCATACCTACCCTGGTCAGAGCCAAAGAACCCGCGTTCGCCCCTGCGCAACCTCGCAGGTGCCGGCCGGGCACTCGTGGAAAACTTCGCCTCCGGCATTGATTTCGCCCCCCTGCGCGGAACGCTGCAAGCCGAGCTCAAGCGCACTCAGGGTGTGCTCGATGCTGGCCTGGGGGGTGTAACCATTCATCAAAACATCGAGGGCGGCCTGATCTTCCCGAACGTGCGCGACGGGCGGGGGGCGCAAGGTGTGCGGGTCGGGATCGACCGGCAGGCGCTGGCCGCCCTGATGGCCGCCCGAACTGGAGGAATTGCATGAAAAGGTATATAATTACTATCATAAAACCATACGGGGAGGATAGGAAAAATGAACACTGTATTGAGATTCCTGATCGTGCTGCCACTCGTGCTGACGTGCACGGGAGGAGAGTGTAAAATGCCAGGCGGAACACTTTCGACGCTGACGGTCAACCCGACGGGGGGGAGTACCCTGACGATGGGGCTGGAGGGGTCCGAGCCATATACCGGAACCTCGCCTTACATCGTGCCGCTGCAGACGCTGACCCTGAACGAGGCGGAGCGCTGGCGCATCGTCTACGAGCAGGCCGGCACCGGGGGTGGGGAGGGGGGCCGCGCCGTTTCCAGTTACGGCGACCTGGTACCGTTGTCGTTCTGGGTCGTCATCAAGGCCAGCACGCGCATCGGCCTGATCGCCGCCTACAACGACCTCCAGGCGGCACTCCTGAATCCCCTGGGGGGCACGATTGCCTATCTGCCGGAGGACGTCCCGGCGGGCACGCTCACCACGTACTACCACTACGTCCAATCCGGCCCGCCCCGCGTCCTCGACCAGGCGAAAAACAGGTGGGACGCCGGAGCGCATGCGGATGGCTATTTCCGGCTGATCGTCGAGGTCGCGTTGCAAACCCAGCCCATCGCCACCAGCAACCCGGCCAGCCCGGTGACGTTGACCGCGCTGGCGACGACGATACAGAACTGGGAAGACACCGGGGCCGGGCAGACGAACAGCGTATTGGTGGACGAGGCCGATTTGAAAGGCACCATGCCGGCCTTGCTACGGATCACGGCCCAACCCGATGCCGGCCACGACCTGGGAGAGTTGATCGTCTACAAGCGGGACGAGGGTACCCTGGCGAACTTCGTCAGCGTCTACGAGGCGGAAGACGCCGCCACGATTGATCCTTCTACTGCCTGGTCTGAGATCGACGATCCCGACAGGGGCAATGCTCATTACATGCGCTGCCTGCCGTCGGTCAACGACGAAGCACAGGGCTTGAGATTCACGATTGCCAATCCGGCCGACCACGAAGGCCGCTTCGCCGTATTCGGAGTCGGCTACGTGGCGGGCGGTGAATGGGCGCATCAGGCCAAACTCCGAGTCGGAAATATCATCCAGGAGAGCGAAGATGACTACCAGGCCGAAGACATGATGAGTTGGGGCATTATCTATGCGGGAGAATTCGAGTTGCCTCCCGCATCCCTCAGTAGCGTAGAAACTGCTTACGACGAAGGCCCCTATATCGAATGGTACGCGACGCGCACTCTCGGAACTGATGAATTTCGTCTCGATGGTATCGTGTTGGTATACGTAGCGGATAGCAAATTACAGCCAACAGCGCTCGATGTGCCCGGTGAAGACGAGGACGGCGACGGCGTAACCAACAGCGACAAATTGCTGGTAGAGAACTTCCCCGGCAACCTGGGTACGATCCGCGAATTGGCGCATATTGTGGCACAGGCAGATAACGACTTTGAGCGCCTGCCGACAGAAGCGCCACGCGGGGACTTCCTGACGCTCGATCCTACGAAAGACAATCTGCTGGTGTTCCTGCAGCAACGCAGCCATTGGACGACTGTCCTGGACGACGATTTCGAGGGATACGACGGCGTCAAGTGGATGGCGGTTGACGACATGGAAAACGTAGATACCTGGGTAGGTGCCGCCGTCGAAACCGCCGAATACGTCGAGGGGGCCCAAAGCCTAGAGATACAAATAACAGGCGGTATTGGCATCTCGGCCAGCATGCATAAGTTGGTGGACCTCGACCTGGAGCACGAAGGCGCATTCCCCGCCGGGGCTTTCAGTTGCTACGTGGCCTGGAAGAGTGGCGATACTACCAATGTTCAAACTGTTGCTCACTTTCATACCGTTTACGATACGGACGAATACGCGAGCCCGGCATACGACCTGGCCGGCACGTACAACTTCATCTACCAGAAAAAGTCCGCCTTCTCTGCCGTGGGCGCACCCAACTGGGGCGACGTAGACAGGATCGAATTGGAGGCCATAAACGGGGACGTCTATTTCCCGAAAGAGATTGCGTTCGACTGGTGGCGGCTGGAGAATGCAGATCCGGACGATGCCAATTCCCCCAACGCCACGGGTAATCAGTGGAACTTCCAACCCGCCGCCGGAATATGGACGATCACAGAGGACATGCCGGGAGTCGGTGCTACGCTGGCCTGTCTGGACGACGAAGTCGGAGTGGAAAAGAGCGCGCTCATAGATGAGACGACGCCGAATGACGTGCGCTTCCGTGCGCGAGTGCTGGCGAAGATCGAACGAGGCAACCCGGGCTACGTAGGTCTAGTATGGCGTTCCGGTCAGGATACGCTCACCGTCGGGGCAGAAGATTGCTATGCTGCCTTGCTCGACATCACCAATAATAAATTGCTGGTGCGTGAATATGCCGCAGGAGCGGTCACCCAGCACGCCAACCCGGCCTTCAACAGCAAGGTAAACGTCTGGTACGTGATAGGCGTCGTCGTCCAGGGATCGACGTTCAAAGTCTACGCTCATCCGGTCACCGGCCTAAGTACCGACGACCACGTATTCGACGCCGCCAACCTGCTTGCCACCGTTACCGATGCGACTTACGATACCGGCCAATGTGGCGTGATGAGTATCTCCACTTTGGGGCGTTTCGATGAAGTAAAGTTGGAAGGTCTCTCGGACCGCCACATCCCCGCCGATGAGATCACGCTGGAGGGCCAGGCGATCTTCCGCACGATCGCCCCATTCAACGAGTAGCCTATGGGCTTGCGATCATAACGGTATAGGACTATGGCTGATACCCTACAGGTCCGCATCCGCGAACTGGAACTCGAAAAGGACCGGCTCTGGCGTGAGTGCCGGGAACTGCGCGAGAGGATCGGGCGTTCCTGGCGGGGGGCACTCAAGGCCACCACGAGCGACGCCGCCCTGAACAACCCATTGGAGCCGACGGACGCGGAGTTGGACGCGGCGTTCGGGACGCCCGCCGACCTGGGAAACGGCTTCATCGGCATTCTGGACGATGGCGGGGCCGGGACAGTATGGCTGTGCGTGACGAAATGGGGCGCGTGGTGGTATGAGAAGTTGACGGAGGCGGTGTAGGCGATGGCATTCCCGACTACTCCCATTCTGGACGACTTCAATCGCCCCAATGAGGGACCGCCACCCAGCGCGGATTGGTCCGATTTTCCCGGCACAGACGGCATGGTTGTGGACGGGAATGAGGCTATTCCAGATGGGGCGTCCGGGGGAGGATATTGGAATACTATCACGAATGCGAACTGCGAAGTCTATGCAACCCTCGTAAACGTTGACGATAGTGAGGGGATGATTCTTTTCGCCCGCAGCAACGATATAGCACCCCCACTCGATCCTGGCGCAATTGGATATTGGCTTATTATAGCCAGAGATGACATTGGTGGGGACGGCGTTATACTGTTTTCTGGCATCAGCGGCCCCCTTGACTTAGCAACGCTTGATCTGAACATTGGCGACAAATTCGGATTAGAATGCAACGGAAATACAATTACAGGATACCATTGCCCTGTGGGGGGGACATGGATTCAGGTCGTTAGCGCTGTTGACTCTACGACCTTGGGGCCGGGATATATTGGCGCAGTGCTCGGCACGGATGTCCACATAGACGATTTCGGTGGCGGTGATTATAATGCCCCACCGATTCCGATAGGCACGCCGTCCATGAGTATACCCCGCCTCTGGCACCCCGTCATCACGACCATGAGTCCATTGACCGGCCGCCAGTATCGTCTTTCCGATGATCGCAATCGGCAGTGGTTTTCCCACTACGGTGCGGAGGGGGCAGGTTACGGTTACTTGACCTGGCGCTGCAAGAGGCGGGTGGGGTACGACTATCCCGACCTCGGCTACGGCTTCCCCGTCACCATGCGCAAGGGGCCATTCAACTGCCTGTTCGATGGCCAGATCGTGAGGATCACCGAACACACGGGCACGGCCGGGGACGAGATCGAGGTGTGGGCGCTGGGGTGGGTCCACGTCGCCACCGCCGATGTGTACAACCGGGTCTGGAGCGATACGAGGCTGAACAAGTGGCTGGGCGACGAAACGCCATCTGGCAGTTTCCGCCCGGACTGTTTCGACTGGGATGTCAACGACAGGATTTACTTCAAGCCCCGCCGAGGGGTGGACTTCGTGACGGGCGATTACTCCAGGCTGCGCTACACGTTCGAGTTCGGGGAGCACGCTGCACGGCTGGTGGCAGACTACGACGTGGCCCTGCCCAACCACTGGCCGGGAGAGTTCAGCGTCCTGGATGGGAATGGGGTCACGCTGTGGTCGCTCGCCACGGGTGGGGCCGGAACGCTGGACCTCCTGACGACCGGTGACCCAGATTCTTTCGAGGTGCGTTTCGCATTGACGTCGTCTGGGGAAAACACCGCCGCCGACGATACGGTCTACGGGCAACTCACCAGCGCGGTGGTATACTCCGAGCACGTAACGGTTTTGGATGCTAAAGTCATAGCGGACGACCTGGCGAGCATCCTGAGCGACGATGCTCACGGCCTGAGTGATTCGACCGACCGGATCGAGCCGCCAGGGACCCTCCTGACGCCGGCCGCTTTCGACCGGGACCAGACGCCCGCGCAAATCCTGTCGTGGTGCTGCCAGTTCGGAGATGCCGACGGGAACCCCGTTGTCTGGGGTGTCGCGCTGGATACGACGCGCCGCCTGTTCCTGGAGCCAATGAGATTGACGACCGTCAAGTACGTCGTGAAGCCCCGGCAGATGCAGCAGCTGGAGCGCGGGGGAGACTGGGGGGAATCGGCCCAGGTCGCCTACGGGATTTACACGGATGTGCAAGGCCAGGTGCTGAGGACTGCCGACAGGAGCCTGCCCGATGTCATCGCCCGCCTGGGCGGATACTACCGTCGGACCGCCGTGCAAATCTCGGGCACGACCGATGTGGAGCAGGTGGAGGGCGCGATAGACCTGTGGCTGGCCGAGCACGGCCGGCCCGGCACCGCCGGATCGTTCCAGGTACGCAGCGGGGTCTACACGCCGGCCGGGAGGTTCGTGGCCGTGGATGAGTTAAAACCCGGCGATCTGGTACAAATCAAAGAGTGGAGAGCGCGGGAAGCGACCATGGATCCCAATGATTGGCGCGATGGCACCACCACATTCCCGCTGGCGGGGATTAAAGTGGATGAGGATTCCAGGACGGCGGAGTTGATCCCGCGCGTGACTTCTGACGCATTCGCCAGGCAGATCGCTATAATTCAGTCATTGCAGTCTACCTAGAAGCCTATGGTGTTATGATAGAAAAGCCATAGGATAGCACTATACGGTTTACGCTCCATCCATCGAGACAAACAGAGTATAAATCGTACAGGGGCAGCAGGGGAGGGGTCTACATCACGATCTCGACGATCCGCCCCCCGCCGACGACGATCTTCGCGATAATTCTGCGCAGGCATGCTTTGAGCGCCGCACGATCCTCTATGGTCGGGATCCCGCCCTGAATCACGTTCACGATCTCATCCCGGCGGCGCTCGTAGGATTGGGACTGGGATAGTCTTCGCTCGACGACCTCCAGGCGGTCCACGATTCCCGCCCGTTCCTGCTCCAGGCCGGCCAGGCGGTTGCCGTAATCCGCCAGGCCGATCACATCCGCCTCGTAGGCATCGTCCCAGCGTGTGCGCCGGGCCTCCAGGCCCTCCAGCGTCTGCGCCAACCCGTCCCGCTCCTGGTGCAAATCCTCCAGGTCGGATGTGGCCCGCTCCCGCAGGTATGCGTCTATCGCCCCCGGCGTGCGGGCGATCTCCTGCAGGACGGCCAGCACCCGCTCGAGCAATCTGTCCTCGCGGACCCACAGCTTGTTCCCACACGCGCCGCCCTCCTTGCGCGCCCGGCACGTGTAGTAGATCGTCGCGCGCGTCTTCCAGGACTGCGCCAGCAGCATCGAGCCACAATCCGCACAGTACAGCAGGCCGCTGAACAAGGGCGCGCGCCCCGCTGTAGCCGCGGCCCTCCCGCCCATCGCGAAACGCCGCTCCAGCTCAGCGTAGAGCGCGCGCTGGGTATCCTCGGACCTGGTCGGCTCATGCAAACCCCGCACGACCGAGATGTCGTGTGCGGGAAGTTCGCCGGCCCGCTCCAGGAGGTCGAATACGTTCGCCGGTCGGCCCAGGCGCTCCGCGAGGTCCACGACGAACTTGACCGGCGCGGTGCGCGAGACGAAACGGCCCGTCTCCCGGTCCAGTACCGTCGCCCGGCGCATTGTCCCCCACACGATCCATCCGCAGTAGAACGGGCTATGGAGGATACGCAAGATGGCGCCCCCGCGCCACTGCTTACCGGTTGGAGACGGTACCCGCTCCAGGTTCAACTGCCGGGCGATAGCGTTACTGCCCAGCCCTCCCGCCAGGTACAGTCGCTCGATGCGCGCCACTACGGCCGCTTCCTCCAGCACGATGCGGGACACATCGGTGTAGACCGGCTGCTCTGGGGTGGCATGTTCGGCCAGGCGCGTGTAGCCGTAGATCACCGTCGGGTGCTTCCAGCGGCCGCTCCGCATCACGGCGTTCATCCCGAAGAAACGCCGGTTGACGATCTGCCCGACCTCCCCCTCCGCCATGAGGCCCGCGATAGCCTCTACCGTAGAGGCCGAGGTGACGCCCCGGCGCCGGCGGGTGAGCTGCTCTGGCGGGACCGGCTCCATCGGCTTGTCCAGCGCGTAGACCTGGACGCCGCAGCGGGCCAGGAACGAGGTGATGTCGGTCAGGAGCGAGCGGGTGCGGGCCAGGCGGTCATAGTCGCGCACGACGACCAGGTCGAGGTTGCCGGCCTTGGCGACCATCGTCAGGTCGGCGATGGCGGGGATCTCCTCGACCGCCTCGTGCAAGAAGTCTATGTCGCGGGATAGGCCGGGGACGATGAGGGGATCGTGGACCTCCACCCATTCCCGGCGCTGGATCGCGTCCCGGGCGCGGGCGATCTGGTTCGGGATGGAGTCCTTCTCGTCCGCTGCCTGGGCCGGGCTGGAGACAGCGGCGAAGATCACGGCGCGGAGCGGCATGGTTACTCCGGGGGATTAGATTCTGGAGATGATTGGGATTGTGTCTTGAGGAAGGCGGCGTAGTCCCTGATCTGGCGTTGCTGATCCTCCGGCAGGCTGCCCACCAGGCGGGCAACCTCGTCCAGGGTTTCCCCCTGCGGCGGCGGCTCCTGGTAGCCTGCCAGGGTCAAGATGGTGGCGGGATTGTCGCCGAAATACTGCGCGATCTTTCGGCAACGGTGCTGCGATGGCAGGAACTGTCCATTGATGACAGCATTAATGTACGAACGGCCGAAGTTTAAGGCCTCGGATAGGGACAGCGTATTGTGTCCCATCTCCCTTGCTCTGGTCGTGATGTACTCGGCTAGAGTACGATATTGTCCCATTCTCCCTCCCCGTTTGAGTGTGGGCGCTCCATTTAGCCTATGATACCATACACTTCAGGTGGTGTCAATGGGTTTACGCTCATAAGATCATAGAAAAGCGCGGACGAATGTCTTGAATTTTGCCACGGAGAGTGGTATAATCTACAGACAGAATGTACCTGAGGGAGGGGCGATGCAGATCAACGGGATCGAGGTCACGTTCACGGGAGATTCGTTTCAGAAGGCAGTCGAGGTCGTAGGAGCACTCGACCGGTTGGCGGTTCGCCCGGCCCCGGACGACGAAAAACGGGAGCCTGTAGAGGCTCCCGTCGTACTGGAGTTGTCAGTCAGACTACCGGTGCCGGTCCTGGCCTAGTAGTCTAGTGCGAAATCCAATCCCATGCGGTTGGATTCTGTCCTCTGGCCGGGATGGGCCTGGCACCAGGCCCGTACCTCGGTCTCGACCCGCTCGCGCAAGCGCTTGATCTGGGAGCGCGTCCTGATGGGCCACGGCCGCTCGGCCTTCCAGACCCGCGCCCCGCCCGGCCACCGGCGCACGACGTAGCCGTGGGCCTCGCACCAGGTCAGTGCTTTCTCCGTATCGAAGCCGGCTGGTTTTTCGTCGCTGCTCAGCAGGTCGTCGTGGCCGATCTCGGCGACGTGGCGGTACTTGCGGACGATCACCACGCCCGTGCTGAGGATGGAGAAATCGACCCGATCTGGCCTTTTAACCCCGGCCACGGCGACCTCCTGCTCGCAGAACACGAACGTGGTGCGGAATGTTTACCCCGTGTCTCTTGCGAGCACTCACGATCTCGTAGCCCATCCACATGCGCCCGCACTTTCTGCAACGATACACACCCCTGGCGATCTTCTGGAGTTCTCCGCAGCATTTCATCTTCATTGCTGGACCTCCTTCTCCATGATCTACCTATAGAACGAACGAGGGGCCGGATTTGTGCAACCCGGCCCCTATGGGTTTATGCTCATAATACTATGTGGATTATTGCCCGTGGTACCCCAGATAAACGAAGTCCAGGTCGAAAAGCCCCGTCCCCTCGACCGGATGCTGCCTGATGAACTTCCAGCCACCGCGTTGCCACTTGGCGGTGTAGGCTCCCACGTCCCCGGCCTGGATGCGGGGAATCGTGATGACGTCCCCGATGTTCCAATGAACTTCGGTAGGCTGCGGTCTCCGCGCCACTTCTCGTTGCTGCTGGCCCTGATAGACTTTCCACAGCGCAAGGAGCGCCACAGCCAAGGCTAGGAAGGTCGTGCCGAGGCACCCCCCTAGTAGCATCGAGACGAGGTCGTTGAACGTTATCTCCATCTCACCCCTCACGGCGACGTAATTCCGCCTCTAAGACCATAGGCGCGCCATCTCCTCGCGGAAAGCCTGGTATACCTGCCAGTATATCAGGCTCAGGCGTTTCAGGCTCTCCGCTGTATGTGGCCACGGGACGAGCATCCCTGCCTCGTGCTCCTCCCATCCCGTCCCGTTCACCGTCAGGCGCTCCGCAATCTCGGCCAGGTCCGCTGTTCCGATTACCACCTCGGTCATTCCATCTCCCTTAAGTGCGTTTCGCGCGATCCATCTTGGCTATGGCTCCCAGCACGACCAGGGCCAGGCCGATCCAGGCCACCCACTGCGCCTCAGATGGGGAATCCAGGACCATCTCCAGGATAGCGATCAGGGCGCAAGAAATGGCTGCGGTATCGAGTAGGCTCGTCAGTGTCACGGCTTGCCCCCTCCATCGCGCCACTGTCCCAGGGACGACGAAACGGAGACGACCTCGATCCCGGCTGCCTGCACGGCCTGCGTTATCTGCACGATCTCACGCAACCTGGCGGCCTGAGCCGTAGCGCGCCGTATGGCGATCTGGAGCATCTCTTGCTCGTCCAGCATCACGACCTGGGCGTGCAGATCCCCGCAGCAGCCATCACCGAAGTCAGTCGCCATCCGCCTGCTCCTTCTCCTGTGCCCACTGCCGATAGATTCTGCGGGCCAGCCTACGAGAGCCTGGAATGACCCCGCCTTCCCCCGTCGTCCACTCGAACTTCATCCCCCTCCGGACGACGGCCACGTTGACCCGTGGCGGTTTCTCATCGCACGCTACGAGCGTGATCTGCGTCACGTCGCTGGCGAAGTGGGCCAGCCAGGAATTGACGGCGAAGAAACGGCCGATCAATTCACAGGCCAGGGCATCCTCCTCATCCATAGCGTCGAGAGGAGTATCGGCACTCAGGTGGACCAGGCGCTGGAACTCGACCTGGTCCAATGTTACAGATGTTGATTCTGGCATTGTCATTCCTCCTCGACAATAGTAATGCTCCCCGCCCTCAGCATCGGCGAGAATCCCATTGGCGGCAATGCTCCCACCAACCCCTCGATCCCCAACTCCGCGGCAGTTATCGGGAGGCCGCCACCGTGTGTTCCGGCCCCCGGCAATTCGACGAAACCGAACAACGCATCCGGGTTGGTCTCTGCTGCGGTCAGGATCGCTTTCACGAAGTAAACCGCAATGCGACCCATCTGATAGTACGCTTGCTCGGAGTGCGGACGACGCTTGCCACCGAACGAAACCTCCTTGAGCGGGTCACGGCACTCGAGAGGGACGAACACAAACCGATAGACTACGCCTCTCCACTCGAAGCGCACCATCCAGGCTCGCTTCCCCTGTGCCTGGCCCTGGCTGATGATCATGTTGAAGGTCCCGAAATCCTCCAGAAGTTCCATGATCTCGGCCTGGCTCTTGGCCGGATGCACTGTCGTCTGCCAATAATTGCCATCTTCCGCGAACCTGTTTTGGTTCATCTGTCCTCCTCGCTTTAGGTGGACTCCCGGCTGCCAGATCGCCGGGAACCCCGTACCACCTCCTGCCAGCCATCAGCGCCGTTCCTCTGCTGTCGTACTGCTGGCAGTGGGCCGCTTTCTCGCCGGTTCGTTCGCCTTTCCGCTGGCTCGGCTTGGGCTAGGCCAGTCCCCGGTACACCCAGACCCGGCATACCCTCTCCTGTTACTCGCGGCCCGTCTCGTTATTGGGATGGTGCGCGGGGCAGGAGTCGAACCTGCTGGGCCAGGACTAAGAAGTGGGGCACTTTGACCTTGCTCACACCCAAACAAGCAGTTCTCGCTACCTTCTGCTTGCGGTATCATCGGTTTTATCTCCCGAAGCCTCAGTGCCACTAGCCTGTCAATTCAGGCCACATCCTGCTGAGTTGCGTTTTATTTTGGGGTCTAACGTTCCCCACATTTGCCCAGGCATCAGCTTCTTTTATAGCCTGCGTGTCATCCGCCACGCCGCCCGCACATGTTCACTTGTTAAGCCGTCTCTCCGGCTGTCACGCTATTGTCGGTTACGTCATCCGGTCGGTTTCGGATCTGGCTTCCAATATTACTGGCTTCCGCTTACTGTCCGATATTCACCACGGCTTGCCACGCCTCGGACTTTCCCGACTGCCGGAAGTGGAGGCGGCGGGTAATGATCCCGCGTTTCTGCGCTGACCCCCGGCCCTCGCGCAGGCTTCACCTTTTCGCCCCCCAGCGGTCCTCAGTCGCCGCCCACCGGCCTGGTACCAGGTTCGATCCTGGCCTCTCGCGGGTTCTCAGGCCCGCTATGCCCTAGCAGTCCAGGCGGGTGGGCGAAGGCCGAAGCCCCCGCGATCCTCATTCGGTTATCAATCTGCTACCTATAGAACGAACGAGTAGGGCGTTTTGTGCAACCACATCCCATGCGATTATGCTCCTAAACTCATAGGATTACAGGTTGCATCAATCTCTACGATGCGTCGCCCGATCCATTCGGCCACGAGCACACACACGGCGTTGCCGAGCATGTAATAACGCGCAGCATCGCTCATCCCATTGACCGCCGTCCATCCATCAGGAAAACCTTGCAGCCGCTCGCACTCCGTGGGCGTGAGACGGCGAACGCCGACGGCAGGTACCTGGTTGACCTGGAGATTCGGTAGACCGAGATTCAAGCGCACGTCGCCACCACTCTGCCAGTTGTAGGCCAGGTAGGTTTGTTGTGATTC
>Ga0315294_10005995_pt1 | contig 13350 bp, 17 predicted proteins | sample YL17G13_40_MG_FD_203626 | JGI IMG/M metagenome (GOLD analysis project Ga0315294, IMG submission 203626) | Sediment microbial communities from Yellowstone Lake, YNP, Wyoming, USA - YL17G13_40 | ecosystem: Environmental > Aquatic > Freshwater > Lake > Sediment | place: USA: Wyoming | collected... | reverse complement strand
TCTCTTGTTGCTAAGACGGTTCTACACATTCCAAGGCTTTTCTTATGTTTCGGGTTCTTACCAAGATGCTTCGGATATTGAATTGAAGCATTAACCAAGTTTCTACAGGTGTTTTGAGCATGTTTTTCTTTTAGCCACGAATGGTATTTGTTGATGACGTGACCAAGTTCATCATCATCTAGATTCCGAGTCGAGACTTACGCAAATGCGTTTCGCAGTTCTCCCGCAAAGTCCCCCTTTTTCATAGCTTCCAAAACGTAATGCATTAAACAAGTGCATTGAAAGAGATGCCTTGGGCAAGCTCTCTTTGCTTATTGCATAGAGGCCAATGAGCACTTTGCAGATTCAAGAACCAGTTTCTCTGTCTTCTTTTGATCGCTCTTGAAAGTAAGATCTGAATAGATCGTAATTCCGCAGGCGTGGCCAACCAGTCTTTGCATAGATTAGTTTTTCTGGATTCTTCTTCAGCCAGTTCATCATGTGAAAGAAGCTCTTTGCCTTTTTCTCATCTCTCTCTTTCACTGGTTCATAACCCAAGTTTCTGATTTCGTCAAGGTATGCTATTTCTGTGAGCCTCTGCGGTTCCCCGGTGACTGTGATTCTGTCAATTCGATCGTTGCCATGCATCTCTCTTAGACCATTTACCGCTTCATCGAAGATGTAGCCTCTGCAGATTTGGATTTGTTCATCTTTCTCGAGTTTGAGTTTATCCAATAGTTGAAACACGACTTTCGAAGCCTGGCTCAGATACTCTTTTGACCGGAATCGCGGATACCTAAAATATTTGACATCCAAGACATCGTATCTGAATTCATGAGTCTCACAGCGAAAGGCACCTATGACCACGCCAAAAAGCAGGTCGCCTATGCCAGCATCATCAACAATTATTGTCAGTTAACGCCATCCCCTTTTGTAAGAGATAAAGAACCATACGCGCATTTATAAAAACGCTTCACATGTGTCAGGTTGCCTATTTCTCGGATTTCATCGCTCACGTGGGAGCCCATTAGGTTTAGACATGTCTAAATATACAATGCTAGAGTGGAGATGTCTCCCGCACAATTCCCTTTTTTTATTCAAGTTTTGTCTTTGAGGAGAATTTCATGAGACTAGCTCAAGAATCGAGGAGCCGAAAGAAGTGAAGGATCGAACATTTTTCGTGCTGGTTGGGGTCATCGCTGGGGCAATCCTTGGATGGTTATCCTTACCTTTGGCTTTGAAAATAGGAACGTACATCGGTTTAGCCGTCATACTGACAGGGTTTCTTTTCCTTTTGGAGTGGTTTGACAAACAGCTAGTGGAGCTCCAGAAATGAATAAGCAAACGCTACGTTGGCTTCTTTGGAGGAAGAAGGCGTAAAATGACGTTTCCACGCTGCGGAAAAATCAGGTCATACGCTGACTGTGAAGGGTGTTCTAGGGAGGACTGCCGAAAAAACAGGCGAGATGTGATTGAAGCAAAAGAGTTCCAGACCACAGTCAACCAGGCTGGGCTCATAAAAGACAAGTTTCTGCGGATGCGCAGCGTTGCGCTTCTGTGTTTGTTGAGACTGACTGGGAAAAGACGGGGAGAAATCGCGACCGTTAGAATGGACGATGTCAGAATAGAGAACAGTCTTCTTTCAGTCACATTCAGTCTTGAAAAAAAGAAAAGACATTTCAAACGGTGCCCAGCATGCAGTGAGAAAAACACTTCGCGAGCCATGTTCTGCAAGAATTGCGGGGTTTCCCTAGAGACAGTAGAGCTTCAATCCACACACAAGGACACCCGGGCAACCAAGGACATTCCGTTAAACGATCCACTGACCCAGCCTATACTCAAGTATATTGAACTGTTGAAAGAAAGACCCGCTATTCCAAAGTTTCTGTTTCCATCAACCAAATCCTTTTTTGGCCAAGGCAACGTCATACTGCCTGACGAACACTTGAAAGGACGACAGGTCTTCAACCTCATAAGGAACCTGTCAAACGAAATCTGGGTTCACCTTTTCCGCGAGACAGTGGGTGCCGACATAATCAAAAAGGACCCCAGCATAATAGGAAGTTTCCGCGTTCAAAGAAGATTGGACTTGGAAGATATGAAGACAGGACTGCGCTATCTCGCAAGGTACGCTAACGACGTGATCATACGTTCAGAACTGGAGGCTACCCAATCAACGGAGGTGAAAACCTGAACACAGAAGAAACCAACCCTCTTGCAGAACTTTTTGAGGAAGTAAGTAATCCCAAAAAGACTGAAAAGGAAACCAACCCTTCTGAAGAACAGAAAACAATGTCGAATGAAGCACCAAACGCTGCGAGCAGTTTTGTTGACGTGCCAAAAACCACCGTGGAAAAGAAGGACTACACGTTTGACAGCTTCTTCGGAGAGTACAAACGCCCTTGCTTGACGAATCCCGAGGTCAGTGTTCTCGTCAAAGTTCTCAACCAGTCCGCCCACTTCTATAGGCTCAATGGGGAGGCTGCAAGGAACAAGAACGATGTAGTTTCCGCGGGGCAGTTTGAAAACATGGCTGTCGCTTGTGACGGCCTCGCGGTCCGTTTCACCGACTTATTGAATGGGAAGAAACGGGGAAGGGTCAAGGGCTCTGCGTTGGAGGGCAAGAGGATGTGCTACACCCTAGCTAAAGAACTCAAATAGTGACCCCTATCTTCAAGATCCTGCAAACTCCGTACTGTTCGTTTATTTATATACGCTACAGCAACAACAACGTTATAGGACGGAATTACTGGAAGTAAACGATTTTCATGGACTATTGCCTATTATCTCATATTAGGCAATCGGAACATGGAACGGTACCAAAAGGATAAATCCTCCCAGATTTGAGGCGGAAACTGTCTATATAATATATATTAAACTATGGACGTGTAGGGGGGAAAGAGCCAGACAGAAATGCTCTCTGTCTTGTCGTCAGAATCTTTGAAAGCAGCGTTTGTGGAAATACCTGTGTTTTGACCCTGAGGAAGTGATTACCTGTGAGCCTTCTTCTATGGGTTGGCCGCATCCCAAGCATGTTACGACGCCTCCGCGAAGGTTGCGAACCCGTTGGTAGACATGACCTTTCAAAACCGAGACTCGTTCCATACTGCAAGAATCTGTTGCTGGTCCCTTAAAAGGTTAAATGCCATAGTGGACGCTTCGCAGACTTTCAGAATGGGAAAGAATCGAAAAGCTGATACTGGACTTGAAGAAAACAGTTGATTCCTGAATCGTTCTTTTTTTCTGTGTTCATGTTCAGGAGTGGCATATTTTGGCTGGAAAAGCCTAGCCTAACTCGCGAAAGAAGCTGCCTTCAGATTATATGAATGATAAGCAACGAGATGAGAATCACTAACCCAACAATGAAGAAAACAGTGGCCCATGCGACTAGCGCCGTTCCCATAATAGCAGTTTCAATCTGAAATATGGCTAGGCCCGCAAGATAGATGGCGATAAAGAACGAGATGAAGGCAGCTAAAACCATAACGGTTTTGGCTCTCAAGACTTATCCCTTCTTCTAGTTCTTCATGGCCTTGCGGACTTCAACAACAAGCTCATGCACAACCTCTGAAACCTCTTGAGCACTCACCCTTCTCGACTCGCCAGTCGCTTCCGTGGTTCTTAGCTTGTCACCAAACTGTTTATCCTCTTTGGGCATGGCCTTCCCAACCTCAACAGCCAACTCATGAATCAAGCCAGCAAGGATGTACTCGCGGTCACTCATCAAACCACTTCCTTGCCTGACTCTGAAGCCTTCTTTTTCTCAGCTTCCATAAGCTGCAACAAAGCGAACTCGATGCCATGTGACCTGTTCCTGAATCGTCCCTTGTCAACTTCTTTTTGGATCCACTGTTCCACGTCTTCACGGATGGTTGTGCAAATAGGAGACTTCTCATCTGGCATTGCATTTTCATTATGAGTCTCCTTGCCCAGTAGCTGCTTGAGGGCATCAACAGACTGCTCAAAAACCTCGAGCTTGTGCCTGTCAACAGGCTCAGGATGCTTAGCCATGCGCTAGTTCTCCTTGCCCTTTGAGTTTTTCATCGCTTCCAATATCAGAACCTCTAAAGCATGAGATCTGTTAGCGTAGGTCCGAGTTTCAACCTTTCTATCTAGCCAGGCGATACATTCTTTCGGCAAGGTTATGCTGACTCTTTCTCTCACCATTTCGGTAACCTTACTTTCCATACAGTTCACCTTCTTATCTGACTTATGCGTATTTGTATGCAACCGTAATACATATAAGCATTTTGCATACAACTAGCTAAGTGCCTAAAAGGTGAAAGAGAAAATGGAATTGAAAACCACGTTGAACGAGGAAATGGCAAAGCGCTATCAAGCAGTCAAAGAAAGCACCTGCATGCCCAGTGACAAGTCAGTCCTAGCCTTCCTGATCAGCAAAGAGTACAACCGCTTACAAAGACGCAAGTATCGCAAGGTGTTCATACCAAACGAGGATTACGACCTGATTGAGAAGGCAGCTGAGGCGAGGGGCCAAACCGTAGATGAGCTCATTGAGGAATTATGTGAGAACCAGCTCCGAAAGGCCAAGGAAAACGTGAAACAGGCGCCTCTTCAACAGAACAAGAATTGAACGCGCACGCTGAAAACTCCATTAAATCCTTCTTTTTTCTGTTTTTTTTGGGTTAAGCGTTCAATGGGTTTCCAAGTATGATGATGAACCAATCAGAGAGCATAAACAACATGAATATCCACAGCGTGGAATTCTGTCCAATGTTTGGGGTCTTGAAGAGGGCAAAATAGCGAAAAGCGATCTAGCCTTCTCGATTCCATATCAGCAAGGCAATTGAGGAGAAAACAGCGCTGCAACCGCAACCTGAACAAGAATAGAAGACTTGGCGCCCCTCTTTCATCGATGTTTGTGTCTACGCGCTAGTGTAAAGATCACTATCACTCCAACTCCGCCGGCCATCAACAGCCAGTACCGGCTCAGCAATGTTGCCAGAAACGGCTCTTGTGTGCCTGTGTTTGTTCCATAACCCGCGGTGTACCCATAAAGACCTGTTGTGGGAAGACCCCACCCTATTTGCAGACTGTTCAAGGACAAATACTGAAGGCCGTTGTTTCCACAATCTATTGCATCAACGTTAAACGAAAAGGAATGACTGAAATAAGTAGGTGATGTCCACTTGCTGAAGTCTGTTAGAAAAGGGTAGACAGTATCAGCTTTGAAGTAGATGTCACTGAAGGTTGTTATTCCACTATTTATCAGACCGGGGTCTGCAGGCGTCTCTGTTCTAGTTTCATGGTCGACCTGAACACGATACGCTTGATGTGGGAAAGAGATGTAGGCGACTTGGGAACCGTCAAAGCGTAAGGACCATCCAGTTCCATCAAAGTTCAGATCATAAGCATGAACGGACCCTACAGCGAGTGATGTTATGTTCCGAGGCCGGTATGCCGTGCTTTGAACAGGGCCATTAGTTGCCCAAAACGCGTAGACCAACTGCTCATATCCAGAGTATGCTAGGGTGCCTATTTGGATGAATTCTGTCACATGATCGTTGTCATATGCCCAAATCGCGATCCAATCTGCAGTCATAGACCATGACCCTTGTCGCGTGATTATCTGACTCGTAGAGATGGAGCATGATATTCCAGTAAACGGATACTCAGAATAGGACCAATAACCCACTTCAACAAATTTGGTGACCGGCTCCCCAGCAGCTTGCGCGGTTCCGCAAATGTGACATAGATTTGAAGTTGCGAACATGGCGACCACGAATAGGGCAATCAGAAAAATCGGAGCAGCCGAGCTTTTGTCTTGTTTTTTCTTTAGGTTCATCATTGTCGACTCTTTCGTTGACGGCGTTTTTGATTTCTCCAATAACGGCGAACTATTGATGGCGCATGGCGTTTTTCCATTTGTAAGACCTTTACGAACGTAAAGGTTTTCCTTTACATGGTTAAAATTAAGTTGACTCAATATTTAAAGTTTTCTTGGAAAAGTCTAAGATAAGTTCCAAGACTTCTCGACAAGCTTTATATTTTCAATAATTCCAAACTGGTTCTTAGGGTTAACCTATGAGTCAAAAGAAAGTCGTAGGAAGAAATGTGGCTATTGCACTTGGAATTGTGTGCATCATTCTGGCAGTCGGTATGGTTGGAGCAATTGCAGTTTACGTACCAAGGGCAAATGACCAAAGCAGCACCATAGCCTCACTGAACTCACAGATCGCTTCCTTAAATTCACAGATTGCAGACAAGGACAACACCATTTCATCATTGCACTCTCAGATAACTAGTAAAGACTACACGATTTCTTCATTGAACTCTCAAGTCACAAGTCTGCAAAGCCAAGTGAATGACCTTACTAGCATAGTCAACCTTGGCGAATCTGTGGTTTGGGTCAATGATGAAACCGTAAGTCAACCAGCAGGCTCTTACACAACCTGGACGCCAGCATTTTCAGCATCTTATGCGGGATACGTTACGGTACAGGTTTTCACGTCAACAACCTCTAACACGTATGTCCGAGTTATCTACTCTTCACATGGCGTTAACTACGATAATCAGATAGGTGTTGGCACAGGTGGAACAGCAGTTTTTCCGATCCTACCCACTTCAAGCATAGACATCAGAGTCGGAAATTCAAACTGGCTCAACGGAGCAACTGAAACCGTCACGGTCACTTACTACTATTAGCACCCACTCTCTTTCTTGCTTCATGAGGCTTTGCTGGCCTGGAACATTGTTGCCTTGCGGAAGATGTTGCGGAGGAAGAAACTTGATTGAAGATTCGTACATGCTGATGAAGCTGAAAAAGAGTTTAGCATTTCGTTATAACCTACTGACATCATTGAAGGCATTGATTAGTTAGGCGACGATTGGTCTTCAGATTCAAGGCGCTTCCTCCACATCTCATTGTATTCCTCTGTTCTGAACTCACGCATCTCCGCATTGTTTATCCAGTAGGCAATGTTCCGAAAGTCAAATTCCGCAACGAAGAAGATCCTGCCCTTCTGGCTATCGACAAGGAACTCCCAGATGTCTGCATACTGCGCTTTGATAGTCTCATGTAGGACACCTAAGTACTGTTCAAAAAGGTCGATGTAAACCTTGGCGTAAAAATCCAATTTAATAGGGGAGCCTAGTATGGCGGGTTTCATAACGCTCCATTTTGATGGTTCAAGAGGTTTCATTTTCACAGATGAAAAAATACTCTGATTGAAGTTTGCCTGTAACACGTTGAAAAAATCGTTTGTCATTGTTTCACATTTGACCTCAATGTCTTTGCAGCTTTGAGTTTGATACTTGGATTTCATGGTCGCGAGAAATTGACTGTGTACATAATGCCAAAACTCTCGAAAAACAGTCGTTTTCCAACTACTCTTACTTCTCTCCTTCAATTCAAAGACCGCAGAAATATGTGAAGGCTCCGTCTTGGTGGCAGGTGCGTTTTTTGGATCATCCCCGCCTTTACGCTTGCCATACCATTCAGGCCTTTTATTCTGCAATAGTAAAGTTTGGGTGTTTAGAATCAAGGGGGTATTGTCGATCCTCTCTTTCAACAGTTGCCTTTCCAGATCTTCAAAGCCATCTACAGTGATTTCATAGATTTTTGATCTTCGATCTTGAGGGTTCTCTATATGGGTAATCCGAGGGCCTCTTCTTCTTCCCTGTTCGTTCGCCTTTTCCAAATCAGCCAATCTTTCAGCTAATGCCGGTTCAGACAGACCTGTAGCTTTTAGGAGTTGTTTGTTTGTTTGCTTGCCTTCTCTTCTTAAAGTATCTAGTATCCACTTTTCACTATCGATTTTTGCTTCTTTTGGTGTCTTGCGGGGTCTTCCACGGGGCATTAAATATCACTCAACTTCTGAAGTTACTTAGTAAGACCTTACCTTTTAAGTCTATCTTGCGACACACTGAAGCCGAGGTAAGAAGGCGTGTCTAAATTTAATGATGAAGACTTAGCAAGGCAGGTTGTAGATTTCTTAGCAGGAACTGCTATTCCCTGCTCAGTGGATCACGTCGCGGAACATTTCGCTCTATCCTGGGGGACAGCTAGAGCCATACTTCTAAATCTTGCCATCCAAGGGAGATTAAAGCAGCAGAAGACCACGTCGGGTCTTATTTTTTGGGTTGACAAAGAGGTCCTAGCAAAATGAGCGAAAAGGAAGAAATCGACGTACAGTTGCGCATCCATGGCAGGTTCTACGAAGGAAAAGTCAGACCCAAGCAAGTAGGCAGCCAAGTGCAGAGCGAATTCGTTAAGAGACCAATATTCCCCGAGCCCTATAGTGAAATGCTGTCCATAGCGGACGAAGGCACACACTGGTACATACGGCCAAAAGCGTTCCTCCAAACGTCAGATTTTGCGGAGATCACTCGCATTGTCAAGCAGTATGGCGGAAGCTATGTTTCTGCTGGAAAAGCTTCCCACTTTCTAATTCCGAAATAGGAGTCCTGCAGCTTTGATTTGCTCATGTTCCTCAATCAAAGCTGTCTCACTCGCTGACAAGATTCGTGGGCTACCAACTGCTAAGAACTTGGCAGTTGATTTGGTGATTGCTGATCCGCCTTACGAGGCCTCTTAGTATGTGGAAGAACGAAGAAGACAAAGCGTTTCTAACTTCCCACAACACGCCAAGCGAACCCGCCAGGGAAACAGATTCAGAGCAACGTTTCTGTGAGTACTGCGGCAAATTCAAAAAAGAACAATGCCCAAACAAAGACGATAAGGCCAAACCGAACAAGGACACCCTAGCTTGCCCCAGCTTTGAAAGTAAACCCTACGAGTCAGACCAGTTTGAAGAGAAAAAACCTAAAGAAATCAACCCCGTCGTACTAGCTAAAGCGATCAAGGGCTTCCACACCTTCATAGTTGAAGAGAACAGTAGGCAACTATACGTTTATTCTCCTAAAGACGGATGCTACAGTAACCACGCTGAAGACCTTATCAAAACTGAAATAGTGCGTAGACTCAATGAAGATGCTCGGTCAAGGTTCTACCCTGACGTGTACTTCTACATCTACGGTATTGCTCCAGTAGAACCATTCAACGATAACCCAGAGCTACTGATATGTGAAAACGGAATCTTAGACACTGTAAAAAGAGAGCTGTCACCGTTCACACCCAAACTTTTCATAACTTCCAAGGTTCCAGTAACGTATGACCCTAAGGCTAGTTGCCCAGCGATAAACAAGTTTCTCCTAGAGGTTTTAGGAGAAAAACAGATCCGAGTGTTTCAGGAGATGGTAGGCTATACCCTATACAGAAGAATGATCTTTCACAAAGCTGGCCTATTTGTCGGTTCAGGAGCTAACGGGAAGTCAACAACACTGGAACTGATAAAAAATTTTCTGGGAAAAAACAACTGCAGCGCAAACACCATCCAAGACATTTGCTTCAACCGCTTCAGCCTAGCCGTCATGCACGACAAACTAGCTAACATCTGTGCAGATCTGCCTTCAAAGAAGTTGGAACACACCGGCAAATTCAAGCAAATCGTAGGCGGTGACACCGTGAACGCTGAGTACAAGAACAAGATGCCGTTTCCATTCGTTAACGTTGCCAAACTCTTGTTCTCATGTAACAGTATTCCACCCATAGCTGAAACTGAAGACTGTTACGCATTTTTCAGACGTTGGATCATCCTGGAGTTCAACAACATGTTCGACGGAGAAAAAGCCGACAAACACCAACTGAAAAAGCTGACCACGCCCAGCGAACTCGGCGGATTCCTAAACTTCGCTTTAGACGGATTGAAAAGGCTACTGGAAAACGCTGACTTCAGCATCAACGAAACAGTGGAACAAATGCGCAAGCAGTACATAAAGCGGTCCGACTCGGTAAAAGCATTCATAGAAGAAAACGTGATAGTGACAAACGAATACTCTGACTGGATAGAGATAGGACAACTCTATAAGGCATTTGTCAAATACTGCCAGAAAGAGAAAATAGCAACAGTACCCCAACGAGTTTTCACTGAAGACATGAAAGAACACTGTGTAGGCGCTGACTACAAGGTTCATAGATTAACCAAGGAAGAACTAGAACACGGCTCCACCAAAAAACAGATTCATGTCTGGTCCTACATCAAACTGAAAAATGTTACGGATGTTACCGATGTTCAGGGTAAGCCTAATTCAACATTACCAGAATATGCTAAAGATTCTATTAAAACTAAAAACATTCCTTCTAAAAATCCTGAAATCTATGGTGAATTGGCTACCCCCTTAACATCGGTAACATCGGTAACAGAGCCTTCATCCGAGAGGGTTTGCGGTCAATGCGTGTCTTGGCATAAGCCTAGTTGCTCTTACCCTGACGCTGACCCCAATTGTGTGGTTCCAACAAACAAGTACGCAGAAGACTGCAGAACCTTCAATAGAAAAGTGGGGGTCAACCATGACTGAAAAGCCTGGTATGGCTGAACCTTGTAAATGTCCTCAATGCAGCAGCTTGAGAGTTTTCAAGGATGGATTGCGCTACACGTTTGAAGGCTCCGTTCAGCGTTGGCTGTGCCGAGAATGTGGTTACCGCTTCAGCGAATCACAAGTTACTTTAAGCATGTCAGACAAACGAGGCAACCGTCAAATATGCGTGACCCTGCAGGGAGCGAAAAATTTGACGACTGCAACAGAATCAAAGACTGTTGCGGGAAGAATCGACCACAACGCATTAGACCAAACAGTAAAGGGAAAACTACTAGAATATGAGTTTTGGATGCAGAAGCAAGGCTACAAGGAACCAACAATCAAAACCAGAGTAGTACGCTTGAGGACCCTAGCCAAGCGCGGAGCGAATCTATTAGACCCTGAATCTGTCAAGAAAACCCTAGCCTTACAGAAGACTTGGAGCGATGGAACAAAGTCAAACGCCACAGATGCTTACAGTTGCTTCCTAGAGAAAGACGGCTTAACATGGAACCCGCCAAAATACAGAAGAATAGAAACCATCCCATTCATACCGAGTGAGGCAGAACTAAATCAGCTCATAGGCTCATGCGGAAAAACACTTGGAACATTCCTTCAAGGCCTAAAGGAAACAGGCGCAGATCCCGGAGAACTTGCTGCAATCACAAGCAAGGACATAAACAAAGAAGCCAGAACAGTCACCATCAACAAGCCAGTGAAGAGACACAGACCACGCATTCTAACAGTTTCTGCAGAATTGATTAGAAGACTTGAAAGCATAACAAGCGGTCAAGAAAGAATCTTCGACGACTTCATCCTGAGAAGAGCCTTCTACTATAAGCGGAAAACCACAGCTCACAAGCTCTCAAACCCTCGATTGATACAGATAACCTTCATAACATTTCGGCACTGGTTTGGAACAATGGAATACCACAGAACCAAAGACATTCTGCACGTTCAAAGGCTTCTAGGACACAGAAGCATTCAGAACACGCTGATCTACATAGACCTAGAAAGCAAACTCTTCAACACAGCAACAGAAGGCTTCACTTCAAGAATAGCGCACAACACTGGAGAAGCATGCAATCTGATAGAAAGCGGCTTTGAGTATGTCACCGGAGAATACGACGACGGAGGAAAAATCTTCAGGAAGAGAAACTAATGATTGCAGTGATTTCGTATGGTTCAGTGGAAAGAATGGGTAGTTTAGACATGTCTAAATAGTCCATACAGAAGCTTTATGTCTTCTTGACCCTTAGTGCTCAAGCTATCCTAGTGGTGAATCATTTGAAGTCATTAGACGTTGCAGCTCTCGTGCTAGACACAGCGCTGTATGCCGTATTCGGCCTCCTTTTCTACTACGTTTGGCCCGTGACAACACCAGGATTGGGACTTGTCAGGTTTTGGCCTCAAGTGATTATTCCAGCCGTGTTTGCAGTTATTTTCGGTCCATGGGTCGGCGGTGCTGGAGCAGCAATGGGAATCTTCATCAACGACATGTTCATCCACGGCAATCCCGTTCTTAGCCTTATGGCCGGAGTGACATCCAACTTTGCCATGTTCTGGATTATTGGGTACATAGCAAGCAAAAACGTTGATTGGAAAATCCCGATGATTGGCTGCGGAATAATCAGCGCACTTCTCGTGTGGATATCTTACATTTCCCAATCTTCAGAATACACGCTTATTTTCTCAACCATTGTCGTCGGAAGCTATGTCAGCATGATTGTCATTGCCGCGTTAACCCGCAGATGGCGAAGCTTTGAGTGGGGTTCAATGCTGGGTTTGCTAGTGGGCAGCACTATAATCGGAACGATGGTGCCGGTTTTCAGCTATTTCTTCATAACGCCTGGAAACACGGCGCTGACCCCTCTGAGTACCACGGCAGGCCTCTCATATATCATATGGACATTCTCGACGGAGATTCCTTTCTTGATAATCGCCGGGCCTCCAATACTCTGGGCGTGTTACAGGGCATTTCCCAGCTTTGACAGGAAGAAAAGGGTAACGAGAAGTGAAGGCAATAGCTAAGGCGTTTGCGCCATCTGGAATCTCAAGCTTTTTCGAGATTTGCGATACAACGCAAGACGGAAAACCGATTTCCAACCCAGAAAAGATCGGCGCCAGAGGGGGCGGATTCGTAGCTGAAAAAGGAGTGCTGACAGAAGTCAAGCTTTCTGAAACCGAGGAAGAACATGTCACCGTATTCATAAACGGAAAACTGACAAAAGAAGCCGAAACGACAAAGACTGTTGCAAAGACGCTGCTTAAGAGAACTCAAAAGAGCTATGACGTCAACGTGCATCATACAGTCGAAGCTCCGATTGGTGCAGGGTTTGGCTCAAGTGCAGCTGGCGCCCTAAGCACCGCTTTGGCATTGTCGAAAGCATTGCGGTTGAATCTAACCTATAATGACCTCGGCAGAATAGCCCATGTTTCAGAGGTTCAATGCAAAACAGGTTTGGGCACTGTTGGCGCTCTCATGCTCGGTGGATGCATAATAACAAGAGAACCAGGAGCCCCAGAAAATGCTCTGATAGATCGCATACCCATACCCGAAGACTACATGATCGTAGCTGGAATCTACGGACCCATACCTACGAAGAGTGTCTTATCCTCCCAAACGAAAAGGCTAGTCATAAACAAATGGGGAAGAAAAACACTTGAGAAGATACTTGAGGAACCCTCGCTTGAGAACTTCATGAAATGCTGTCATGATTTTGCCGAGAAAACTGGTTTCATGACAAAACGTTTGCAGAGATTGACGACACTCGCCCTAGAGGCAGGTGCGATAGGCGCAGCCCAAAACATGGTAGGCGAAGTAATTCATGCAATTGTAGACCAAGAAAACGCAAAAAACGTGGCTCAAGCTTTTAGGCGAGTCTTGCCAGAAGAAAGAGTTTGGGAATCAAGAATAGACCTGCGCGGCGCCAGAATAGTGAGTTGAAGCACAAAGATGAACAGGGAATTTGGGACTGTCGGTGTTGGCGG
>Ga0315294_10005994_pt1 | contig 13353 bp, 9 predicted proteins | sample YL17G13_40_MG_FD_203626 | JGI IMG/M metagenome (GOLD analysis project Ga0315294, IMG submission 203626) | Sediment microbial communities from Yellowstone Lake, YNP, Wyoming, USA - YL17G13_40 | ecosystem: Environmental > Aquatic > Freshwater > Lake > Sediment | place: USA: Wyoming | collected... | reverse complement strand
TTGACGGCACAGATGTTCAGGGAGATCGAATCCGGTCAAGATTACTTGGATTTCCGGCAGATCCCCAAGGAGAGAAAGATTGTCAAGGGCGTTAGGGAGCGCGACGTTGAGAAACAAAAGCTGGAGTCTGAGAATCAGAAATGGGTGGTCTGGATAGATCCCGCGAAAAGCCGTCTGCATGTGCTTGTCCGAGAACCACAGAACGAGAACGATGTACTGCTGGTTCTATGGAAACTCGAAGCCTTGCGTGGACTACCGTTTGTGAAGTTCGAGACGTTGGCCCACACGAGTCAAGGCCCGGACCTCGTCGTACATTTTCAAGAGGACGCTCAAAGCGATCCTGAACGATACGCTTCTGTCGAAGTTGAGAATAGGTTCTCTAGCTACAAGCCACACGGTCACACTCTGCCCTCGCATCCCCGGGTGATCTGCTGGGACATGGGGTCGAGCCCAAAGCTGCGTATCAGACAAACCGACAAGGCCTACAAGAGCAGAGCCGAGGGCCGGGAGCATCAGGTCGACATCTTTTGCCTTAAGAAGCTTCCCGACATCCGTTTGCTGACAAGATCCGAGATCGAAGACCTCAGTAGGGATTTGGGCAGCACTCGCAAGAGCGACCAGGAATAGAGGAGTTGACGGGCTGGCTACCATTGGTGGGTAAGTTGCTCTACTTTCTATCCGTGGCATCCGTGTAATCCGTGGTCGAGAGCCGTTCCTGTTGACAGGCGAGTGCCGCCTTCACTTCTTCGCGTATATGAACATGCGTTCGTAGATGCCGTTCGCGCCGAAGCAGTCGCAGCTGCAGAACACGCGCATCGTTATCTGGTTCTCCTCGCCCGGCTTGATGAACTTGCTTATGTCCATGTCAAGCGTCTGGGGGCGGAACCACGGGCACATGTACTCGCGCCGCCCGGCGTACTGTCCGTTCACCCACACCCACGCGGTGTTCACGAGGGCCGGTCCGCACAGGAAGACCTGTCGGCCCTTTGCGCCGCCCGGCACCTTCACGCTGAACCGGTACCACCCGAGACCCATGTACGGCCGCCCGTGCTCATCGTGGTAGCCGCTGTCCTGCCAGCCGCGCGCCGTTGTGATGTTCTTCCACGCCGTCTCGTCGAGATGGGGCAGCATCCATCGCTCGTAGATGCCGTCGTCGTCAGGGTCGGTGCGGAAAGGCGCCTCTCGCGGCATCACGGCGAGCAGTTCCCCGTCCTTGCCCGCCGTCTTGGCGAGCAGGTCCTCCATGCGCTTCTTCTCCCAGTCAGTGCAGTAGACCGTGTACATGGGAGCGCCCATGAAGGGCGTGATCTTGTTCATCTCGGCCTTGAGCGCAATCATGCGGTCGAGGCGCTTGATGGCCTCGTCGTACTTGCACTCCTGCTTGGCCTTCTCTGTGGCGGCGTATTCCGTCAGGGTGTCGTAGATGAGGCGTTCGAGCCGCACGTGGAGCTTCTCGGTGTCGGTCTGGGCGAGCTTCTCGGCCTCCGCGATGCGCGCGCCGAGCGCGGCGAGCAGCCCGTCCGAATAGATGGGCGCCAGGATGACGTCCTCGTGGCCGTGCTGCGGCGCATTGGCGAATGCCTCTTCGATGGTGTCGTAGAATGCGCGCATGGGCTTCGCAGCCGCGCCGAACCACCTGGAGAAGTAGTCGTTGAGCAGCGCGTCAACGTCGGCCCCTGTGTCCCACTCAAGCCTGGTGCGGACGATGTGCGTGGGCACGCCGCAGACCGACCAGTCGTCAACGTCCTCATCGAGGTACCCGATTCCACCCCATTGCTTGACGAGCGGGAGGTCGTTGCGCAGGCGCGTGACGACCGGCGTCAGTGTCCCCTTTCCCACCAGCATCGTGCGGTTGTAGCTGTAGATCCAGACCTTGTCGCACAGTTGGCACCAGCGCCTGAGCATCTGCGCTTGTCGCCTCATCTCCCAGCAGTGGGGGGAGGTGTAGCTGTGGATGGTGCAGGCGGGGATGTTGGCGAACATGATGACCAGGTTCTTCCGCTCGTTGAAGTGCGGCAGCTCGGGCGGGATGTCCCGGTTTGCGTAGCCGTTCGTCGAGATCGTGTGCTCCGGGAATTCCTTGTTCACCTCGTCGAGAATCGTGTCAATGAACGTGAACCACTCCTGGCTGATGGAGGCGCAGTAATCGGGGTCAGGCTCGTTGCCCGCCATGCCCATGAAGCCGGAGGTCAGCTTCTTGCAGTTGTCGCAGAGGCAGCGCGGCAGGCCGTCGTCCGCGCCGATGACGGAGACGCGCTTGCCCTCGCGCGCGTTCTTCTTTATCAGCTCGATGAAGTGCTTGATCATGTCCGGGTTGGTCATGCACGGCATGCCGTCGGCCCGTTTGCCGTCCTTCTGGAGCGCGAACCAGTCCGGGTGCGCCTTGAACAGGTCGGCGGGGAGGTAGGCCCTGACGGAGCTGTCGCCCGGCACCCCTATCCATCCAGCGGCGTCGGGGTTGAACTTGTTATGGATCTTCCACTCGCGCAGCTCCGCCGGCATCTTGTCACGACCGTGCTCCCAGGCGTCGCGCACGGCGAAGTCGGGGCTTTCGCTCACGTTCATCTCCCCGACCTCGATGGTCGCCAGCTTCGGCACCACCTCGCCGAAGTCGCCCGGCAGGAACCACCTCACCCCCAACCTGTTCAGCAACTCGCACACGGCGTAGCGCGTTCCCATGTAAGGCTCGGTGTCGTTGCCCGCGAGCACAAGCCGGTCTCCCTTGCAGAAGATGACGAGTCCTTCTTCGGCCAGCTTCTTGGTTACGCCGGTGGGAATCTTGACGTCCTTGATGGCCGCAGTGAGCTTGCTGGGGCCGACGAGCACAAGGGCGCCCTGCGGCGGGTTGTCGTCCGTGACGATGGGCAGCTTTGCGCTGCTCATCTTCTCGACGTAGCGCTGAAGCTCCTCGGCGGCAGCCTGCGCGTTCTTCGACGGCTGCGCTGCAGTGACGATGCTGGCCTGTGGCTTTCCATCCTTCACCAGGACCACCTTGCCCTCTGCGAGGGTCATCGGTGCGCAAAGGACCGCGAGTGCAACGGCGACGGCCGACATTCTCAATGTGCACATAACATCACTCCTGGTCTCGTTGTGGCAGGCTGGCGGATGTCGGCGCGCCCCGCCGGAGGGGAGCGCCTCCGATGCGGAGCATACCAGATGTTGCCGTGTTCCTCAACGACCGCCGCCCGCCTCGACCTCAAGCGCCTACTGGACGGAACGTCCGCAAACTGTTTCAATGGTACGTGTCACCACACAAGGTACGGAGACATGGTCCACGGCACGCGTCTGAATCGTCTCTGGAGCGGCACAAGCTGGTTGTGTGTTGCCGTCATCGTGCTCAGCGCCCTGCTTCCACTTCTCGCGTTGCGCGCGCAGGACGTGCCGCTTGAGGAGGAGCCGGAGGACGCGGCGCTCCTGGGCGAGGAGATAGCGGCCGGGTGGTGGGACAAGGCGTGGAAGCTGCGCCGCAAGGTGTCGCTCGAAGGGCCTGGCCTGCTGATGGCCCGCAACGGAGTGGTATTCCTGCCTGAGCCGGAGCCGTTGCTGCTCGCGAACACGGGCCGCTGCAAGGACGGGCTTGCGGACCTGCGCGTGCTCAGCCGCTCCGGGGCCGTGCTCCCCTCGGGCGCGGTGAACCTCGGACGCGACGACGGCTCAAGCTTCATCTGGTGCAGGCCGGGCAAGGAGCTCACAGGCACAGGGCTCACGCTCTACCTTTACTACTCCAACCCGGACGCAAAGCCGACGGGCGCGCAACTGCCGCCGGGCGTCGCGCCACCGGACAAGGTTGACGTCAGCGTGCTGCTCGGACCTGAGGAGGCGTGCGAAGGCGCCGGGCTGCCTCAGCCGCCGCCCGTCGGGCGGTTCTTTCAGGATTTCGTCGCGGCCGAGGCCGAGGACGGGCGGCTTGAGGGCGCGAAGGCGGCTGCGTCTGACCGCGCGAGCGCCGGCGAGTTCCTCCATTTCGAGCGCGCCGGGTCGGTCTCATGGGGTCTGACGCTGCCTCAGGCGGGCGAGTGGGGCGTTCACCTGCGCCGCGCCGCGAACTGTCCTCCTCTCGCGCTCTCCATTGGCGACAAGAAGTTCGAGTGCGGCGGGCGCAAGGATGAGCCGCCGGGATTCTGCTGGGACTCGCGCCGTGCGGAACTGTCGGCGGGGAAGGTGGAAGTGCGCCTGAGCGCGCCCGCCGGGGCCGGCGTTGACACGCTCGTTCTGACGCGGGACGCATCCTGGCGCCCCGACTACCGCGACCTGAACGGGCCTATATGGATGCGGTTCAGGGTGCTCCGGGAATCGGACCAGCGGTTCTACGCGCGCATGTACTGCGTCCACACGCCATACAGCGCGAAGGGGTCGCTGGGAGACGTCGCGTGCTGGATGTTCCGCGGCCGCTCCGTGGGCAGCGAAAAGGAGCTTGAGCTTGTCCTTCGCGCGAAGGACCCCGACAGATTTGTGCGCTTCGGCGAGTGGACGGCGTGGGGGAGGGCGCTGCACTCGCGTGCCTACACGTGGTATACGGCCGTGAATCTCCTGCCGCCGGGGTCGCCGGGCCGGGGCGACCTGCCGCTCAAGGGGCTGCGTGTGGCCTTCCAGTTCGCAACGCGGCCGGAGGAGGGTCGCGTCTTCCGCGATGGGGTCGAGGCCGCTGATGAGGGCGGCGGCATCTTTGTCCGCATGCCCACGGCGCTGGATTTCAACTCGCTCGGCATGACGGAGAGCTTCGGACAGTGGGCCGAGAGGCGATTCCGCATGGCCGAGGAACTCGGCTTCAAAGGGGGTGAAGGCCCGAAGACCATCGCTGCGGGGACGATGTTCGAGGTGCCGAAGTCCCTGGATGAGCTGCGCTACGTGCTCAAGACCCTCGACTGGATCGGCATGAACATGGCCGAGGTCCACTGGCCCGATCAGGGGGAGTTGGCGAAGCTCTGCGAGGAGAACCACATTCGGTTCGCCTACGGCCACACGCGCGAGGCCTACAGCCTGGACGCCAAAGGGGAGGTGCCGCCTGGGGCCACGCACCTCGACACCATGAAGAAGAACCTGGCGGAGCGCGCCGGCAAGCTCTACCCGCCGATAGCCGAGCTGAAGTACTACCGCGGCCCCTGGTTCATGCCGCACCTCAGGTATACGGACCTGGCGGACGAGATCGGCCCGGCCGTCGCGAGCGTCCAGATCAGCGGACACGAGCGGTACAAGATCCCGCGCGACCCGTTCTGGCACGAATGCTTCGTGGAGTATCTGAAGGGACTCGGGATGGAGCCGGCGTTCTTCGGGTTCGACAAGTGGGACGATGTGGTCGCGGTTGATTACTTCCGGTTCCACCCGGACACGGAGAAGGTCCTCGAAGCCGCCAAGGGCAGCCAGGAGGCCCAGGCAGAGGCGAAGGAGGCCTTCGACGAGCTTGGCCTGGTCGGCGAGAAGCCGGACGAAGAGGTGAAGAAGCTCGAGGGCGCTGTCAAGGTTGGCGAGGTGGAAGAAAGCAAGAAGAAGACCTTTGGCGACCCCGCGACCGCCGACAAGTTCGAGAAGCGCCTCTACCATCACACGCAGAAGTTCCGCAGCTGGTATACCGCCCTCTTCTACGGCGCGGTCACCAGCGCCATCGAGAAGAACTGGTCGCCGAAGATCCGCGCGTGCGTCAACCTCCAGGCCATGCCGTGCCAGCAGGGGCAGATGTGGGATGGCGGTCTCAACATCTTTGACCTTGGCCGCCTGTACGCCTTCAACTGCCTCGAGGTGGAGGACTGGACGGGGAGCCACGAGAGGGTCGCGTTCGGGATGGCCCTTCTGAAGGCCGCCGCGCGCAAGAGGGGGCAGCAGAACGCGGCGCTCATCGTCGGGCACAATCCGAAGAAGCGCATCGTGGCCAACCTTGCGCAGAAGGTCCACATCCTCGTCTTCTACCTCTATGGGCCTGTGCACCGCATCGGCCCGGTGTGGAGCGAGCACCCGCAGACGCTGCGCGAGATAGGCGAGGCGCTGCGCATGGCCGCGCGGACGGAGCCGGACCTGCTGGCCGCAGACAACCGCCCGAGCGACGCCGCAATCCTGGTCGCAAACACAAGCGAGATGTACTCCGTTTACAACGACTGGGGATTCGACCGCGAGCGGCAGACGCTCTACAGCGCACTCATTGACGGGCAGATCCCGGCGGAGGTCGTCGGCGAAGAGGAGATCATCGAGGACGGCGCGCTGGAGCGATACCGTGCGCTATACGTCGGCGATTCACACGTTGACAGCCGCGCGCAGGACAAGATAAAGGAGTGGGTCCGGGGCGGCGGCACGCTGTGGGCATCCTACGCCGCGCTCATCCGCCAGGAGTATGACGAACCGTCCGCTGCGTTCGATGAGGTCTTCGGTCTGAAGTTGCGCGGCAAGGTGCTCCCGATTGAGGGCAGGGCGTACGGCGGCCCCGCGTGGACGGTCGCGCTCAAGGGTGACGAGAAGGACCCCGACGTGAAGCTCGCGAGTCGCTGTCCGAAGCCGGCCTTCGGGCTTTCCACGGGGACACCGCTGGCGCGTTTCGACGACGGTTCTGCAGCGATGGTTTACAACCGGTTCGGCAAAGGGCACGCGTTCCTCTGCGGGATGCGGCTCGGCGGTGTCGCGGCCCCCGAAGGGCAGCAGGCCGGCGCGGACGGGCGCGCCGCGCGCGTCAGGCTCGTGAAGTCCGCCGCGCTGGCGGGACAGGTGCGGACGCACGTGGCGGCGCACGTGCTCGGCCTGCACACTTGGGTCCACGATGGCCCCGAGCAGACCTGCGTGTTCCTGATTAATGAGTCCGGGCGTGACCTCACAGACGAGGCGCTCCAGGTTAACCTGCCGAAGGCCGCGGCTTCAGCCTACAGCGGGCGGACGGGCACGAGCGACCTCTTGACTCAGGGACTGTTTGCATTCGTGAAGCTGAGCCTGCCGAAGGACGAGTGTGACATCCTTGTGTTCAAGCCGTAGTGCTCTGGAGTGCGGCGGCTTGACGCCGCTTCGTCGTGGCCGTGCACTGGATCGTCACGGTGCGTTCGGCAGGAGCGGATACTGCGTGACCGTCCATGGCATCTCGCACGGGAACTTCTTCCAGGGAATCCACCCGCGCGAGAACGCGCGGTTGTGCGTCAGGTCCTCGAATGAGCTGACCATCGTGACGGTCTTGTCGTAGGGGGCCGTGTCGGGGCCGCCGTGGCGGCACACGGCGCGCGGGAACGTCGCGTGGTCGGTCAGCACGCGGTTCATGTGTCTGTAGCCGCGGCCCAGCGGCTCGTGGCAGGTCTCGCCCATCCGCGTGAAGCGGACCGCGCAATCCGTGAAGTACTGCATGTCATCCGCGCCGAGGTGCTTGCCGGCTCTCTTTATGTACTGGAGGCGCCGGGAGCGCTGGAACTCGAACATCTCGGGCGTGTGCCAGTAGCCCTCCGTGCACCAGAGGGCGCCGTCGCCCGAGCGCCGGACGCCGATGCGGCGGAAGCTCTTCTCGACCACGATGCCATCGCCGCCGACGTCCGCCCATACCTGAGAGGCGCGGCCCCAGTTGTGGAGCGTGTAGCGGCGGTAGAGCACTTCGAGCTCTTTGACGCTCGCCGCGAAGCGCAGTAGCGGCACCTGGCCTATCGGCCACGTGTCCTCGATGGGGTCATCGAGCCACGTGCTGCACGCCACGCCGGCGCAGCATCCCACGCCCTTCTCGTTCATCACTCCCCACTGCGAGATGTATCCCGTGCGAGGTCTGACGACTCGCAGCACTCGCGGGCACACCGGCTCATTCGCGCGCCACGGCCCGTGAGGCGCGGGCCTGCGGAAGCGATAACTTCCGGGCTTGGGAATGGGCGGCACGGTCTCCGCGCTGTGCGCGCCGAGCACGCCGTCCGGCCCGACCATGAACACGCCCGAGCAGTGCCCGCCCCCGGCGCATGCGCCCCCGCGCGCCACCTGAAGCGACCGGTGCCAGGTTTCGATTTCCGTGCGAAACGCAGCGTAGCTATGAACGGCGGCATCCTGGAGCCTGCATTCGGCGCCGCGTGCGAGGCCCTTCAGGTATTCGAGGCGTTCCGGGTAGATGTCTTCGAGTTCCGGGTAGCGGCGGTAGTCGGGTTCAGCGTGAAGGCGGTCCATCGCGAGGGTGGCGAGGGCCTTGCGGCTCATGTCGCCGAGCGTATCGGCCATGTGTCTGTCCGCGAGCATCTTGGCGGTCTGTTTTCTCAGCCGCTCTTTGCCGAGCTTCTTGCCCGCTTTGACGCCGTCCTCGAAGGGATTCTCAGGGACAATCTGGATTCGTGTGGTCAAGTCGGCTTCTTCCCAGAACAGGGGCAAACGCCCATTTCAGGCAGAACTTGGCATCTATCCCCACGTGTTCTCACGCGGTGTCGGATTGGCTGGAGCCTGCTGTGCCCGTTTCGGCCAGGCGGATGGCGATGATGGCGTTGGCCATTATCTGCATCTCGCCGCTCTTTGTGGTGAGGACGATGTAGTGCTCGCTCACCTCGCTCAGCTCGCCTGAGACCGATTTTTCGGTGACCAGCAGGACGGTGACCTGCCTGCCGAACCACGACGATTTCACGATGCTGGCCATGTTTGCTTCCTCAGACAGAACGAATGGCGGTCAGGACGGTTTCTTCTCAAGGCTTTCCCAGGGCCGCAGGTCGGCGAGCTGCGGCGCAGCGAGTTTCGTGAATGCGCGCCACATCACCCGTTTCTGCTCGGGCGGGCAGCCGATGGCGACGCCGTCACCGTAATCGCCGAGCACGAAGCCGCCGTCCGGCGTGGACCAGTTCTTGAGCAGCAGGCGCGCCTCATCGTCTATGTCCTGCACCGAGGCGCGCGGGAGTGTCTTCTGGATATCGCAGAGGCTCTCGAAGCAGATGCGGCCCCTGTAGCGGCGGCCTATCTCCTCGATGCCGAGCAGCGTCGGCTGCTGGAGGTTCGCCACGTCGAGGCCCACGTCAATCCATTCCCCGATGACGTCGTTCACCTTGCCGCAGGAGTGCATCCAGGCGTGCATGCCCGCGTCGTGGATGGCGTCGAAGAGGCGCTTGTAGCGGTCCTTGAAGAAGGTGCGCCACATGGGGATGCGGATTGTGCTCTGCTGCTGAGTGCCCCAGTCGTCCGTCATGGCGAAGCCGTGGATGCGCCCGCGGAAGCGCTTGCCCACCTGACGCGCGATGCCCACCGGGAACTCCAGCACCGTCTCCGCCAGCGCGTGCACCTTGTCCGGCTCCAGGTGGAAATCGGCCAGCAGCTCCTCAAAGCCGTGCAGGTAGTGCATGCGCTCGAACAGCGTGAACCCGCAGCCAATGACGACGTACTTGTCGCCAACGTTCCTGAGCTGCTCTTCCATCGTGCGCCAGCGCGTGGGGTCGTCCGGGTCGGGAGGCACGTAGTCCTTCACTGCGTCCCAGCTCTGGAGCGGGTGCCCCTTGACCTGGCCCATGTTCTTGATGACGTCGCTGACAGGCGTCTCCCAGCGGCAGCCCCACTCGTCAACCTGCGGGGCGGCGGCCTTCCAGCCCTCCGGGGCCTCGAAGTGGACCCAATACGCGTCGTCGAACCCGAGAGTGCCAAGCCTTATGGGAATCCTTTCGGGCCGCTTGAACTCTACGGCCCTGCGCACGATCTCATAGCTGGTCACGGCTCACTCCCTATGCCGGCGACGGGCGGGCATCATTTCTGGCCGCTCTTCTCGCGGACGTAATCAGCGATGGCCTTGACCGTGGAGAAGTTCGCGATGTCGAAGTCCGCGTCCTCGAACTTCACGCCGAACTGCTCTTCCAGGCCGACGACGACCTCCAGTATCTGCACCGAGTCGAGTCCCACCTTCTCCATCAGGGAGGCATCGTCGGCGATTTCCTCCGGCTTGATGGTCAGGAAGCATCGCTCGACGATCATCTGCTTGATTCTCATCGCAAGATCTTCAGACATTCCTCGTGCGCCTCCTCAAGGTGCCGAACGTTTGAGGTTACCAAATCGGCGCGGCGATGACAACCGCGCGGAGGATAGGCGCTGCTGTTGCTAGCGCGTGCGCTTGCCGTCGAGGCTCTCCATTGTGATGGGCAGCCAGCGGCACTCCTCATCGGATGGGCCGTCCTCCTTCTCGAACATGTGCCGCCAGCGTTCCTTGAAGAGCATGCCGTGTTTGATGATGAGGTGCCGGTTGGGCAGCGCGGGGGTTCCTTCGCTCGTGATGCTCTCCCAGTGGTGCATCTCGACGGCCGGCTCGTAGATGCACCTGTAGCCGGCGGCTCGTGCGCGGTAGCAGAAGTCCAGGTCTTCGAACTCTATCGGGTTGAAGGCCTCGTCGAGGCCGCCGATTTCCTCGTAGAGGGCGCGCGGGAACATGACGCACGCGCTGATGAGCGCCTGCACGTCGCGGCGCCGATTGAACTCGCGGGCCTTGCGCGGCTGCCCGCGCCCGCGGAACTGCACGCGGCCGTTTCTGGAGATGCCCACGCCTGCGCACTGGATGAGGTGCGGCGGCACGGGGTAGGTGAGCTTGGGGCCGATGATGCCGGCGCCTTTCTGCTTCTTCAGTGTGGCAAGCAGCCCGCTCGCCCATCCCGGGCCTGCAGCCACCACGTCGTTGTCCATGAACACGCAGTACTGGCCCTGCGATGCTTCGAGGCCCTGGTTGCGCGCCGTGCAGCAGCCCACGTTGGTGTCGTTCAGGAGCCAGCGCAGGGTCAGCCCGCCCGCCTGGAAACCGGGTTTCATCTCCTCCAGGAGCGCAACGGTGCCGTCCGTGGACCCGTTGTCCACGACGAGCACCTCCAGGTCCACTCCGCGCGTCGTGACGAGCCCCTCGAGTGCGGCGCGGGTGTAATTCTTCTTGTTGTGCGTCAGCATTATGACGCTCACGAGCGGCATGGCCGACTCCATCAGACGGCTTTGAGCAGCGCCGCCACTGCGCCGGCGGCCGACCAGCCAAGCACCACGACGCCGTCCCCCAGCATTGAGGGGGATGCCTTCTCAAGCCACATCTCTACGCCCTTCTGCACCTTCTCAAGCTCCGGCGGGACTGGCAATGCGCCCTCAGTGAGCAGCAGCGCCGCTGCGGCGCACTCGAACGGAAAAGCGGCCGCGAACGTGTCCCCCGCCGAGCTGCACACCGAGAACGTGGGGAGCTGAGAGAAGTCGGCGAGAGCCTGCGTCCCGGCCTGCGACAGCAAGTCTTTCCCGCTCCTCGGCGTTGCCACGAACAGGGCGCCGAGGTCGCCTTCCCACATGCGAGCGTCTCTCAAGGCGTCGCTGAGCGCGCCCCTTATGGCCTCGGCAAGACGGGCCTGCTGTGCCTCGTCCGCCGGGGCGCGGACAAGCCCCGTGCCCCTGCTGGCCATGGACATCAGTTCGCAGGCGGCCGTGCTCTCTCTCTGGAGTATTGAGAACTCGTTCTCCAGACAGAGCAGGCACGCGCCTTCGCTGACAGGCGGCCCGCCTTCTACGGCTCGTTCCAGGGGCAGGACCTCCGCCAGGCGGTCGCTGAGCGCGTCCACGCCGCCGGCCAGGATCAGGTCCGCAAGGCCGGACTTGATGGCGTGGAAGGCGGAATGGACGCTCCGCGCCCCGCCCAGCGCGTCGTCGCAGAAGTTCTGGTTGTACCCGCGCAGGTCGAACTCGATGCAGAGCAGGCTGTTGGTTGTGTTGGCGTAGCAATGCGGGAAGAGGGCAGGGGAGGCCAGCCGCACGCCTTTCTGTCTGACCGTCTGCTGGAACGACCCGAGCGATGTCATGTTGCCGAATACCGTGGCTGTGCAGAGCCCGCTGCGTGCGGGGTCAACGGCCTTGGTGCTCTGAGCGGAACAGGACAGCGCCAGAGCCGCGGATGCGAGGGCAAAGCGCGTGTTCGGGTCCACGTATGGCCGAGTGGTCTGCGTGAAATCCGCCAGATCGAACTGCGGCATCCGCGCCACGCCGTCCTTTACCTCCGGCGCGCGTGCGCCGCAAAGCCCGCCGTCCCACAGCCAGCCGGAGAACTCGGCGATGCCCAGCGCCACGGGGCAGACAGGCCCCGCGCCGGTCACGAAGACCCTGCGCGGCGCGCCGCCCGCCTGGCCCGTGCCCGTCAGCTCACGCTCTTCAGTTGCTATGTCGCTCTTCTTGCTGCCCATCAGGCCCGCCTCAACACAATGGCTGCGTTGCCGCCACCGATGCCGGCGGAGTTGTTGATCACGGTCCGCACCTGCGCCTTTCGCGGCGTGTTGGCGACCAGGTCCATCTCGCACTCAGGGTCGGGCGTCTCGAAGTTGATTGTGGGTGGTATCACGCCCTCCCGGAGGGACAGCACGCAGGTGATTGCTTCAATGGCGCTGGCGCCGCCCATGGCGTGCCCGAGGCCGCCCTTTATGGACGTGACGGGGATGTGGGTGGCCCTCTCGCCGAAGACTCTCTTGAACGCGCGGACCTCCACGGCATCGTTGAGCTTCGTGCCCGTGCCGTGGGCGTTGATGTGGTCCACCTCGTCCGCCGGGATGCGCGCGTCGTCCAGTGCCATCTGGATGACCTCGGCCGTGCCGACGCCTTCCTTGTCTGCATGGGTCATGTGGAAGGCGTTGTTGTTCGAGCCTGCGCCTGCCAGTTCAGCCAGCGGCACGGCGCCGCGCTTCTGTGCATGCTCGCCGGACTCGATGAGCAGCACGCCGGCGCCCTCGCTGAAGAGCGTGCCCGCGCGGTTCAGGTCGAACGGCCGCACGACCGGCGTGCGGCCCTCGGCCTCAGGCGCCATCACGCGCATGCAGGCAAGCCCCGCCCACATGATCTTCTGGATGCTGTCGTAACCGCCCGCCAGCGCGACTTCCGCCGCTCCGTCCCTGACCAGCTCCAGGGCGTATGCGATTGCGGCGTTACCGGAAGAACAGGACAGGGAGACATTGGCCCGCAGCCCTCCCGCGCCTATCTGCTCGGCCACGTGCTCCACGTCCCATGCGAACGGGCCTTCGCAGAAGCGACGCGGCCCGCCTGCTCCACGAGGGTACGGGGCGGAGCCGTCCAGAAAGGTTTCCAGGAACTCAGAAGGTCCAAAGTTGGTGGACAGGATGACGGCAAGCTGCGAGCGCGCCTTGGCCGGCAGGTTCGCGACAGCCTCGCGTACGGCCCGGGCGGCCATCTGTGCGCCCGCGGAAGCGCCGCACTCAGCGGCGTCCAGCGGCTCGAATCCGACGACCTCGCCCCCGTACGTGTAGGGGCTCCCTTCGAGGTTGAACCGGCCGATGGGGCGCAGTCCGCACTTGCCCGCGAGCAAGGCCTGCCACGCTTGCGGGACGCTGCCGCCGAGGCAGCAAACCGCCCCCAGGCCGGTCACATAGACTCTTCTGTTAGCTGGCATCTCGTCCGCCTCCCTGTGCGCCGCGGCGCTGGCGGATGTACTGGAGCACG
>Ga0315294_10005993_pt1 | contig 13353 bp, 10 predicted proteins | sample YL17G13_40_MG_FD_203626 | JGI IMG/M metagenome (GOLD analysis project Ga0315294, IMG submission 203626) | Sediment microbial communities from Yellowstone Lake, YNP, Wyoming, USA - YL17G13_40 | ecosystem: Environmental > Aquatic > Freshwater > Lake > Sediment | place: USA: Wyoming | collected... | reverse complement strand
GTATCGTCTGAGGGAAAAGGTCAAAGCCGGGCTCATCCGAGAGCCCGAGGCTGAAGAGAGCTTAGCATGAGAAGGGGGAGTGATTTTTCAATGCCCGAAAGGGGTGAATTTTGGATGTCCATTGACATTTGGCCGTTGGCCGCCCACATAGGTTTCGTCGATATTTACCGTGCCCTGCAGGCGGTCCCTCCCGGGACGCACCATGGCCCGGCGAAGTTTATACAGCCACATCCACGCCGTCCGATAGCTGCCCAATCCCAAGGCTTGGCCCAGTCCTACGGCGGTAACTCCATGCTTTTGGTTCGTCACGTACTACATCGCCTGAAACCAAAGTCGCAGGGGTTTGCGAGTATCTTGAGAGAGCGTCCGTGCGGTGATAGAGGTCTCGAGGCCGCATTGTGTATACCGAAATAGCAGACGTCCCATCCTCCAGGCCCGGCTGTTTTTGCATCGAAAGCATCGGAATCCTTCGGGCCACCGCAGACGGAACGTATAGTCTCAGCAAGCGTCCTCCGTGGCAAACCAATCTTGAAATTGCTGGGCAGTTTCCGAATACTCCCCCATAAGGGTAAAATACTATATGTAGTGGCTACGGGAGTCAAGTACATATCCCCATATATTTATATCATAAAAGTTGACAAACAACAATCGACAAAATAATATAAGAATTGAAAATAGTATGAAAGATAAATTTTATAAACGTCTAAAGTCACAAATTATAATAGGTTCGCTTGAACCGAACATGCATTTGAACGAAGCAGAACTACCTGAGGCATTGAATATAAGCCGGCCTTCCAGAAGAGACGTATTAAATATCCAAAAAAAAGTTGGATTTATTACTATCGCTTTTAGAAAGAGAGCAAGCATATCTGAAAATCCTAGTAGCTCGCGGGTAAATTATTGGGAGCCATTTGACACTCTCCCCGGCCTAAAGGCCGGGGTTTCAAACCGGGTGGCATAACCTGGCTATGGCCTGCGGAGTTGTTGACGGATGTACTTCTTGACGACCTCTTCATTCACCTGCCCCACCGTCTCGGCAAAATACCCATCCGCCCAGAAGCTTTCCCCCCAGAGAAATTCCTCCATGTCCGGAAACTCTTTCCTCAGCACCCGACTCGTGCCCCCCTTGAAGATCTGGACCACCTCCGCCAGACTGACCCGCGGCGGTAGCTGGACGACCATATGAATATGATCATCCTGAATCGTCAGCTCACTGATCCACCAGCCGTTCATCTTGCACGCCTCATACATCAAAGTCTTGAGGCGGATGGCTATTTTGCCTCGCAATACCCGTTTCCGGTATTTTGGAATCCACACCACGTGGTACTGAAGCCTGTGTTTGGTATGGGATCCCGTGGCATATCGGGCCATAGCCAGATTATGCCTGATTTGCCTCCACTCCGCCAGCCAAGGGCTGACTTCGTTCCGGGATGCCATTCATCTCCAGGCTTAAAAGCCTGGGGTTTTCTGGCATGATGGATAAATATCAACACTATGAGTAAGGAGATAAAAAATAATGGCAATATATAAAGAAGATGTGGCTTCTAATATTTGGAGAAATGGTGAAATTATTCCTTGGAAGGATGCATTGATCCACGTAAACTCCGTGGGGCACGCATCTGTAGCCGGTATCTTTGAGGGGATTAAAGCCTACTGGAATGAAAGCGAAAAACAGCTCTATGTATTTCGCCTTCATAAACACATGGTTCGTTTTCTTTGCTCTATCAAAATGGTTCGTTTCGGCTTTGAATACAGATTGGAATATTTAAAGAAAGCGGTTTTAGACCTGCTTAGGTCCAATGAATATAGAACAGACGTGTACATACGTCCCTATGTCTTTCAGAGGGGGATGGTTCGGGAGCTTCTTCAAGCGCAACCTGGCAAGCCGACGGAACTGGTTATTGATTCCTGGCCTTTTGAGTCTTACAGGGACATGGGTCAGGCCCTGCATGTTTGTGTCAGTTCCTGGACTAGAATCTCAGATAATGTGCTTCCTCCACGTTTGAAATGTTTCTCCAACTATCATAACGGCCGTTTAGCAGCAATGGAGGCAACGGTGAACGGGTATGACTGGGCTATTCTTCTCGATGGGCGTGGAAAGGTTACAGAGGGACCCGGGGCATGTCTAGCCTTAGTCCGGGAAGGTAAAGTCATTCTGCCAACTATCACGAACGGGATACTGGAGAGTATCACCCGGGATACCATATTGCATTTATTAACGGAGGTTTTGAACATACCCTTTGTTGAGCGTGAGGTTGACCGCACGGAATTGTATATTGCAGATGAAATCTTTTTCATCGGCACGGGCTGGGAGATCATGCCGGTGGCATCTGTTGACCGTTTAGAGGTGGGTGACGGTAAGACCGGACCTATCACTATGGCCGTAGCTGATTCTTATAAAAGAGTTGTCACCGCCCAGGATTCCCGTTTTTCCGAGTGGCGGACACCGGTTTGGAAGTAGATAGAGTTGAGCAAGGAAATCTATAAAAGCCCCGACTTGAAACCCCTGCTGGTCCCTGAATCCATTGCCGTGGTCGGGGCTTCGGAAAAGCCAGGACCGGGCCGCCAGGTAATTGAAAATTTGGCTCAACTGGGGTATCAGGGCGAGGTTTTCCCCGTGAATCCCAACTATGAGGAAATCTTAGGTATTCCTTGTTATCCATCGTTGTCTGAGGTTTATCACTCAGGGCACCAGGTGGAGATGGTTGCTATTCTCTTAAACCGTAGCATGGTTATCCCTGTTTTAAAAGAAGCCGCCTCTATTGGTGTACGTGCCGGCTGGGCTTTTGCCAGTGGATTCGGAGAAGCTGGCCCCGAGGGAAGAGCGTTGCAGCAGGAATTGGTCGATATATGCAAGCAGAACGATATCCTGTTCTGCGGACCAAACTGTGTGGGATATCTCCATCCCAAGGCCGGAATCGGAATATACAGTGCCCCTGCGCCTGTTTCCATTAAACAGGGGAATATAGGGATGATCTCCCAGAGCGGTTATCTTGCCATCAGTGTGGCAAACAGCAGTCGCGGTCTGGGTTTTAGCATGCTCTGCTCTTCCGGTAATGAAGCCATTCTAGATAGTACCGATTTCATTTCCTATATGTTGGAAGATCCTGGAACAGAAGTTATCATGGCCTTTATCGAGCAGTTCCGTCAGCCGAAACGTCTTCAGGAACTGGCAGGCAAAGCCCAAGAGGTTGGAAAACCAATCATCCTGATTAAGGTTGGCCGCTCTGAGATAGCCCGGAGGGCTACCGTTGCTCATACAGGAGCCCTGGCTGGCTCAGATGATGTACAAGACGCTTTATTCAAAAAGCTGGGTATAGTCCGGGTGGATGACTTTGATGAAATGTTTGAGACGGCAGAACTGTTTTCAAAACTTCACCAAAGGCTGCCCGAAGGAGACGGCATTTTTTCAGTGAGCCTCTCAGGGGGAGTCATCAGCTTGATAGCTGATCTTGGAGAAAAATTAAAACTAAGCTATCCAGCCTGGTCGGAAGAGGGGAAAAAGATACTCAAGGAAGTCCTCCCGCCATATATCGGGATCAACAATCCTATAGATGCATGGGGTTTCGGAAAAATCGAGGAAACCTATGAAACCTGTTTAATGGCAGCAGCCCGAGAAGAAAAAGCCGATTTAGTTTTTGTTTCTCAGGATGTACCGCACGGTATGGCACCCAGACAGGTGGATCAATACGCAACGGTAGCAAGGGCGGCAGTGAAGGCCTTTCAAGAGAGTGCGAAGCCGGTGGTCATGGTATCAAACCCTTCAGTCGGATTCCATCCGGATATCAGTCTAATCCTCGAACAAGGAAAAGTGCCTCTGCTCCAGGGTACACGTGAGGGATTAAAGGCCATAAAGTCATTAATTTCTTACGCAGCATTTAAAAGAGAAAAGGAACTTGATAAAGAAGAACAGGAGAGGACCGAAGCAATTCCACCCGAAGTGGAAGCTTATTTCCACTCCAGTCGACCGGTTTTAACAGAATATATTAGCAAAAAAGTGCTTACTGCCTACGGCATTCAATGTGCCCACGAGGTTCTGTGTAAATCTGTAGAGGAGACGATTCATGCTGCAACGGATATTGGATATCCTGTAGCCCTGAAGGTCATCTCGCCACAGATCCAGCACAAGACCGAGGCACGTATTATCAAATTGAATGTTAGGGATGAACATGCGGTAAAATGTGCCTATGAAGAGTTACTCAAGAATGCCAAGACCTATGATTCTTCCGCTTCAATTGACGGCGTGCTTTGCCAGGAAATGATCGGAGGCGCTGTCGTTGAGGCGATTGTCGGAATCCTTATGGATCCATGTTTTGGTCCCTCAGTTGTGTTTGGGCTTGGAGGGATTATGGTTGAAATCCTTCAGGACCGGGCCCTCGGAATTCCCCCCTTAAGCCGCGGTGAAGTCTTAAGGATGATCGAGAAAACCAGGGGAAGCAAACTTCTTGCTGGATTCCGTGGCTCCCCTAAAGCGGACTTAGAGGCACTGATTGATACCCTTATCAGCGTCGGCAGGCTGGCAGTCGATTGGGCCGGCAGGATAGAAGCCCTGGATATCAATCCGCTCTTGGTTATGCCCGAGGGCCGGGGAGTTGTTGCAGTGGATGCCCTTTTAGAACTTAAGAAAGATTCTTGACAGCGGGAGGTTTGTTGATGAAAATGATTCTTTCGGGAAATGAGGCCGTAGCGAGAGGGGCATTTGAAGCCGGAATTCAGATAGCTGTGGGCTATCCTGGAACCCCGAGTTCTGAAATTATCAAGACCATAGCTGAAGAATATGGAAAAGAAATATATACAGAGTGGTCGACCAATGAGAAAGTGGCTATGGATGCCGCAGCCGGGGCGGCTTATTCAGGACGTCGCTGCCTGGTAACCACAAAACAAGTGGGGATGAACGTTCTTTCCGACTCTCTTTTCTATGCGGTCTACACAGGGCTTGAATCCGCTCTGGTGGTTGTTACTGCGGATGATCCTGGACTGTTTAGCTCACAAAATGAACAGGATAACCGCTGGTATGCCCGACTGGCCAAAATTCCTCTCCTTGAGCCTGCTGACAGTCAGGAAGCCAAAGATTTTTTGGTTCTGGCTGTTGACCTCTCGGAAAAATTTGATACGCCGGTTTTAATCCGTACCGTCATGAGAACCTCCCATTCCAAGAGCGTCGTCAATCTGGGCAGCAGGCCTCAAACGCCGGATAAGGTGGGACCATTCCCCCGTAATCCGGAGAAATACAACTGCACCGCTTCGAATGCCAGGAGAATGCACCTCCGGGTGGAACAGCGTTTGCTTGATTTGGCAATATATGCTGAGAAGGCTCCAATTAACCGAATTGAGTGGAAAGACCGCTCACTAGGAATTATCACCAGCGGGGTGATTTATACCTATGTATCCGATGTCTTTCCTGATGCATCGGTTTTAAAGTTGGGGATGACCAATCCTCTGCCCGAGAAAATGATTAAAAAATTTGCCGAAGGTGTGGAAAAGCTGCTCGTAATCGAAGAGCTCGATCCTGTTCTGGAAGAGCAAATACGAGCCATGGGCATTGAGGTTTTAGGGAAGGACGTTTTTCCTCCTTGCTTTGAGCTTTTACCCGATGATATCAGGAGGTTAAGTGTTGATGCAGGGCTTTTACGCCGCGACGACTCTGAAGCACAATGGACCAGAAAGCCCGAGTTGGAGGCTTTAAAAGACCTGCCCCCGCGTTCACCGGTTTTCTGCCCAGGATGCCCGCACCGGTCCACCTTCTATCTTCTGAATAAGTTGAAGCTCCCGGTAGCAGGGGATATCGGCTGCTATAATCTCGGCACACTTCCTCCCTTCAGGGCTCAGCACACAATGGGCTCTATGGGCGCCAGCATCGGTGTTTTACATGGGATGTCTCTGGCTGGTATTCCTGAGCAGCGGGTGTGCACCATCGGTGATTCCACCTTTTTTCATGCAGGTATGGCTCCCCTGGTGAATATGGTACACAACAACGGTCGCGGGGTGATCATCCTGATGGACAACGGCATAACTGCCATGACCGGCCACCAGGACCATCCGGGCGTTGGCTGGGCAGTTATCAAAGACCGGCCAGCGCAAAGGGTTGAACTCGAGCCATTGGTGAAAGCATTAGGGATCAAAAAAGTGAAGGTGGTGGATGCCTTCAATATCAAGGAGGTGAAAGCCGGATTGAAAGAGTGTTTGGATTATGAGGGTCCTTCGGTTTTGATCACGCGAGGAGAATGTGTCTTCATTTCGAATAATCCACGGCCTCCCTATCGAGTAGATTTGGAAAAATGTGTTGCCTGCCAGCTTTGCTTTAAGGTGGGCTGTCCCGCTATTGGGCTCTCGACTGAAAAAAATCCAAAAAATGATAAGTTCAAATCCTACATTGAGCCTACCCTATGTACCGGCTGTGACATATGCCGCCAGGTCTGCACGACCGGCGCCATTCAACCGCGTGCAGAAAAGGAAGATGAGGTCTAAATGAAGAATATAAACTTTTTAGTAGTCGGTGTTGGAGGCCAGGGCACCGTGCTCTCCGGTGATATCCTGGCCGAGGTAGGAATGGCTGCAGGCTATGACTCGAAAAAGTCGGATGTTCTTGGTTTAGCTATTAGAAGCGGTAGCGTGGTAAGCCATGTCCGTTGGGGAGAGAAGGTTAACGCCCCCATGTCAATGAAGGGAACGGTGGACTATCTTTTAGCTTTTGAGCCCCTTGAAGCCATGCGTATGGTAGAGTACCTTAATCAAAACAGCACAGCAATCGTCAATGGATACCGGATTCCACCTGTGGCTGTGACAACAGGTCAGGTTAAATACCCCTCTGTCCAAGAAATCAGACAGGCCCTAACCTCTTCAGCTAAGAAGGTCTATAATATCGATGCGACTCAGAAAGCCAAGGAACTGGGAAATGTTAGGGTTGTCAATGTTCTTCTCTTGGGAGCGCTATCATCCCTTTGTGAGATATCTCCGTCGATATGGAAAGAGGTAATCAGGAAGTATGTGCCAAAAAGATTTATAGAGATAAATCTGCGTGCTTTTCAAGCAGGGCGTGAATTGATTAGCAGGGAGATTTAATAGATATGGTTCTCTCATGTGAATTTAAGGAAAACCTGCTATGAAAATCAAAACTGCAGATATAGCGATAAAGGGTGGCATTTTGGTAAATAGCCAAGGGATGAGGCAGGCTGATATTTATATCAAAGATGGAATCGTTGACAGCGTAGAGCAAGGCGAGAGCCCCAAAAAAACAAGCTTTATCATCGATGCTTCAGGGAAATTTGTCCTTCCAGGCATTATCGATGCCCATCTTCATCCTGTTTATGCGGATCGAATTGATACCCTCTCTAAAGCCGCTCCTTTTGGAGGGATCACGACACTGATCCCCTATATAGGTGCGTTCAAAGCATGGGGAAAAACAGGAAATTTGCTCGATGTAGTGAATGACTTTATTGAAGAAGGAGAGAAGTCCTCAATCGTGGACTTTGGGGCTCACTGCTCTCTTACTTTGGAAGACATGGATACGATCGATGAGATGATCCCTGCGGCTATTGAAATGGGCATCATCTCTTTTAAGATTTTTATGGCTTATGCCAGAAGGGGAATGAAACTGGAGGACGAGAACATTCTGGAAATTATGGAGGTCATCGCAAAAAACAAAGCTTTGCTCGCTGTCCATGCTGAAAATGGAAGCATGATAGACTACTTGGAAGATAAATCTATCGCTCAGGGAAATCTTAGGCCTGAATTTTTTTCTCCTTCGCATCCAAATATCTCAGAAGCTGAAGCGATCTTTCGTGTCCTCGCTCTCTCAAATATCACCAAGTGTCCCCTTTATCTTGCTCATGTCAGTGCACGGGAATCCCTGGATGTCATTAAAATGTATAAAGGCTGGAGCAAGAGTGATTTTTATACTGAGACTTGCACTCATTATTTGACTCTCACCGATGAAGAGTTGATAACAAAAGGATCTTTAGCCAAGATGGCTCCTCCTCTAAGAAAGAAGGAAGATATAAACGCGCTCTGGAAGGCGGCGGAGGACGGACTTTTAGATGTTATCGGCTCCGATGCGGCAGGGCACTCGATCAAGGACAAAGAACCGTTAAGAGACAATATTTTCAAGAGCCCAAATGGAATACCGGGGCTGGAGACAATGTTCACAGTTGCCTATGATGAAGCTGTTAACAGAGGCAGAATCACCCTTCCCCGCTTGGTAGAGTTAACATGTGAAAATCCAGCCAAGATTTTTGGACTGTACCCTCGGAAGGGAATCCTGCAGAAGGGATCAGACGCTGATGTACTCATTTTTGATCCAAGCGTAACTCATACCATAACGGCAAAAACCTATCCCTTAAAGGTTGGTTATAGTTTATTTGAAGGGCGTGTATGTTTGGGTTCGCCATCTCTTGTGATGCAGCGAGGGAGGATATTGCTAGAGAAGGGCAAATTAAAAGCAAGACCGGGACAAGGCATGTATATCCCGGCAGAAAGGAAAAATGAATGGTTGACCTAAAAGGACGAGATGTCCTCACAACGAATGAGTGGAAGAAGGAAGAGCTAGACCAAGTTCTTGATCTTGCCATCAAGTTTAAATCGATGGGAGATCAAGCCAAATCGCTTGATATTTTAAACGGCAAGACCCTTTTGCTGCTGTTCTTCCGTAGCTCAACCCGAACACGTATCTCATTTACAGCTGCTATGGAACAATTAGGAGGCCATGTCCAAGTCCCGGATCCGGAAGGTCTTCGATTGAGTCTTGAAGACCGCCCTGGGTTTGGAGAATCGCTGAAAGACACCGCTAAAGTCACTGATAGATATGTTGACTGTGTGGGTATTCGCCTCAGCGGGCCTATTCCCAACAAAGATGGTGTGCTGAGACCTGGCCTTGGAGACGCTATAACCAGAAAATATGCTAAGTTTTCGAAGAAGCCGGTCATCAACCTTGCCTGCGATATGCAACATCCAACCCAGGCAATGGCTGATATTATGGTCATGCAGGAAAGTATAAAGAATCTTAAAGGAAAGAAGCTTGTTGCTCACTGGGCGTATTCACCCATTGTCCGGCATTACACCTCGATTCAGGCTGATGCACTCATTGCAGCAACTTACGGTATGGACGTCACCATTGCCTATCCTGAAGACTATGAACTCGATCCTGAAACTGAATCACTCATTCGCGATGAATGCGCCAAGAACGGCCAAAAATATGAAATATCTCATGATCTTCAGAGTGCGGCGGAAGGGGCCGATGTTATTTTCCCAAGGACTTGGGTTTCCGCCGATTTCTATATACACACTCGCGAAGAGGAATTACGGATTGCTGCTCAGTACAAAGATTGGCGGCTGACGGAAGATCTACTGAAACGAACCAATAATGCGCGCTTCATCCATGTGATGCCCTTCGATCGAGGGAATGAAGTCGATGACAGCGTTGCAGACGGCCCGAATTCCCTTGTATATGACCAGGCAGAGAACCTTCTTCATGTGAGAAAAGCCTTCCTGGCTTCTGTTCTGGCCGATGCTGATGTTCTAGAGAGGCTTTAGATAGGAAGTCTCAGACTTAATTACCTAAATTGTAACTACTCGGGTAGCCCCACCATAGAGCCACCATTGACTGGCAGCTAGTACATCCCCTCACGAACGCAAGCAAAAAAATATAATTATTTTCTGCTGGACTCGGGCGGCGGAATGTGGTAGTCTGTAAACAAGGACAGCTAGTGTACAGTAACGTTCGCAATTTGGTTTAAGGAGGCGAGCCATCGTAAACTCTCTTCGACCGCTAAACCGAAAGAGAGGAGGATTTTTACTACGATGGCTCAAGGTTATTATAGGACACCGTTCAAGAAAGCGCTATTGCAGTTCATTACGGAACCGGACCCTTTCCTGGCGATGCTCAAGTGGGTGATGACGGAGATGATGAGGATCGAGGCGGAAGCCAAGGTCGGGGCGACAAAGGGGAAACACACGAGGGAGAGGACGACGTATTTTTCCGGGGCGAGGGCCCGGAGGGTTGATACGCGTCTGGGGACGGTCTATCTTCTCGTGCCCAAGGTCCGGAAGGGCGGCTACGTCCCATTCTTCATCTCGGAGAGACGGAGGTCCGAGCAGGCGCTCATCGCGGTCGTGCAGGAGGCCTTCGTTAACGGGGTCTCGACCCGGAAGATCGAGCGGTTGGCCCGAGCGATGGGCATCGAGAACATCTCCGCCTCCCAGGTCTCGGAGTTCAACAAGGAGCTCGACGCCCAGGTTGCCGATTTTAGGACCCGGCCCCTGGCCGAAGAGTATCCGTTCCTCTGGATCGACGCCCTGTACCAGAAGGTCCGGGTCGAGGGGCGGGTGATCTCGGTGGCCGTGATGATCGCCTGCGGGGTGAACAAGACCGGGAGCCGGGAGATCCTGGCCGCAGAGCCCATGTTCGACGAGTCGGAGGACTCCCGGCGCGTCTTTTTCCGGAAGCTCAAGGGCCGGGGGATGAAAAGGACCGCGCTCTGCGTCTCTGACGCCCACGCCGGCATCCAGGCCGCCGTCCGAAAGGAGTGGCTGGGCGCCTCCTGGCAGCGCTGTAAGGTCCACTTCATGAGGAACATCCTGGCCAAGGTGCCTCATCGAGAGAAAGGCCGCTTTGCGGCTCATCTGAAGCAGATCTGGCTCGAGCCGGACAAGAAGAGCGCCCGGAGGGCAGCCACAGCCCTCATCGACGATTACGGGAAGCGGTTCCCCGAGGCGATCCGATGCCTGGAGGAGGGCCTTGTGGACTCGCTCTCGTTCTACGACTTCCCTGAGGTCGACAAGAAGAAGATCTCGTCGACCAACGGCCAGGAGCAGCTAAACATGGAGATCCGCCGGCGAAGCCGCGTGGTCGGCGTGTTCCCCTCGGTCGAGTCCTACGTCCGACTTACGATCTGCTATCTCGTTGAATACGCCGAGGACTGGGGAAGCGAGCGCAGCTACATCCGGGAGGACAAGGTCCTCGGATCCTTGGACAGGCTTCATGAGCTGATGGCTCATACGGCTAACTGAAGGGACTTACGATGGCCCCGAAATTGCGAACATCAGTTGACACGGCCCCAGGACAGAAGTCATGGTCATTCAAGGACGGGAATTAAACGCCGAAGACATCGGGCTGATTCGATCTCTCCTGGCGGAATACGGGGACTGGTGCCGAACGCGGATCAGCGAGGAGCTTTGCCGGCGCTGGGACTGGCGCAATGGACAGGGCCGATTCAAGGATATGGCGGCCCGCACCCTCCTGTTGAAGCTTGAACGTGCCGGGCTCATCCAACTGCCGAAGCGGCGGTGCCCTTCATCCAACGGGTTCCGCAACCGCAACTCACCCCTTGTGGCTCATGCAACCGAGTCAATCCGTTGCGCGTTGCGCGATCTACGGCCTCTGGCCGTGAGCATCGTCGAGCCCGGATCGACAGACCTGCTGTTGTTCAACTGCCTATTGAGCCGCTATCACTATCTCGGCCATCGCAACACGGTAGGCGAGAACATCCGGTATCTGGTGCGCGACCGCACGGGACGACCGGTGGGCTGCGCGCTGTTCGGCTCGGCAGCGTGGAAGTGCGCGGCGCGCGATGCCTGGATCGGCTGGGATCGCGGCAGACGGGAGGCGAACCTCGGTTTCTTGACTAACAACACGCGCTTTCTGGTGTTGCCCTGGGTCACCGTGCCGCACTTGGCCAGCCACCTGCTCGCGACTTTGGCCCGACGCGTTCGCGCCGACTGGCAGGCCAAGTATGGGCATCCCGTGCATGCGCTGGAAACCTTCGTGGACCGCGACCGTTTCAAGGGAACCTGCTACCGGGCGGCCAACTGGCGGCGGCTCGGCTCGACGCAGGGGCGCACCCGCAACGATCGCAACCATTGCCTCCACGCTACGGTCAAGGACGTGTATCTCTATCCGCTCAGCCCGGACTTCCGGCGGGAGTTGTGCGCATGATCGGCTACGAACAGGCACCGGCGGTCTGCCGAACCGATCCCGAAGCGGCGGCGCGAATGCTCTGCGAGTTCTCACGCGAACTGGACCAGTTGAAGGCGGAGGCTCGAACCGGTCGATACGTTCATCCGCGATCTTGCGGCCAAGGCCGAGGTGGCCGGCTTCGACGAGACCGGCGTGCACGCCACCGGCAGCCTGCACTGGTTGCATACCGTCTCGACCCGCCGGCTCACCTGATACTTTGCGCACAAGCGGCGCGGGCGCGAAGCCATGAACGCCGCCGACATCCTGCCCGACTTTTGGAGCCGCGACGTCCACGAGCGCTTGTGGAAGGATCTCGAAAGCGGGATTAAGGTCTGGATCATGAACGGCCGGTTGGTGCGCAGCGTCTTCGACATAGACTTCACCGAAGGCGGCCATGATTACGTTTATGAATTCGTCCCGGCGAACGAGGTCTGGATCGACGATGCCGTCGAGGAGCCGGAACGCCCGTTCGTCCTCCTCCACGAGCTCCACGATGCCTTGGCCAAAGAAGGATGGGCCTGAAGGCTGAATTGAAACATGAACGCCATCGCCGCGACGATCGAGCACCTCCCACACTTGGGGGAAATCCTCGCCCTCGCCTCGGCCGTAGTCTGGGCCGTGGCCGTGATCCTGTTCCGGATCAGCGGCAAGGAGGTCCACCCGATCGGATTGAACCTCTTTAAGAACCTGTTCGTTCTCCTCCTCCTCCTCTCAGTCATGCCGGTCCTCCACAAGCCCATTTTCCCGGACACGACGTTGACCCAGATCGGTCTTCTCCTTCTGAGCGGCTTCCTGGGCATCGCCGTTTCCGACACGCTTTTTTTTATGTCCCTCAACATCGTTGGGGCGAGCCTGGCGGCCATCGTGGACTGTTTTTACAGCCCGTTCGTCATCATCCTCTCGTATGCCTTCCTCTCTGAACGCCTCAACGGCTGGCAGCTCTCCGGCGTTCTGCTCATCATCACCGCGGTCCTGACCATCGCCCGCAAGAGCCGCGGCGAGAACGGACGGATCTCCCGGAAGGACCTCATCCGAGGCATCATCCTGGGCATCCTGGCCATGCTCTTTGTCGCCATCGGTATCGTCCTGGTCAAGCCGATGCTCGCCGGCGTGGGGATCTTTTGGGCCACCGGCGTAAGGCTCGTCGGCGGAACGCTGGGTGTATTGGCCTTCCTTCTCTTCCACCCGAAGCGCCGAGAGATCCTCCGCCCGCTCCTCGACCTCTCCAACTGGAAGGCCATGGTCCCGGCCTCGTTCCTCGGGTCCTTCCTCTCTAACCTCTTCTGGATGGGCGGGATGAAGTTCGCCTTCGCCTCCGTGGCCGCCATCCTGAACCAGATGAACACGATCTTCATCTTCATCCTCGCAGCCGTCTTCCTGAAAGAAAAGGCGACCCCCTGGAA
>Ga0315294_10005990_pt1 | contig 13354 bp, 15 predicted proteins | sample YL17G13_40_MG_FD_203626 | JGI IMG/M metagenome (GOLD analysis project Ga0315294, IMG submission 203626) | Sediment microbial communities from Yellowstone Lake, YNP, Wyoming, USA - YL17G13_40 | ecosystem: Environmental > Aquatic > Freshwater > Lake > Sediment | place: USA: Wyoming | collected... | reverse complement strand
GCATGCGGAATATCTGGGATGAACCCTTAGGGCAGATGGACAGCTCCACCTTTACCCGCATCCTGGAGGGGCTCGGAAACATCTCCCCGCCGCCCAAAATCTTTTTCGGGGGAATCGGAGAACCTTTAGCCCATCCCCGCATCGCCGAGATGGTGGGACAGGCCAAGAAAATCGGCAGCTCCGTGGAATTGATTACGAACGGCACCCTGCTCACCCCGGACATGTCTCTCCGGTTGCTGGACGCGGGCCTGAACATGCTCTGGGTCTCTCTGGACGGAGCGACCCCGGAAAGCTATGCCGACGTGCGCCTGGGATCGGCTCTGCCTGAGGTCCTGGCCAATATAACTGCCTTTCGGAAGGCCCGGCAGACGGAATACACCCAGAGGGCGTACCTCGGCATCGTCTTCGTGGCCATGAAGCGCAACATCGCCGACTTGCCGGCCCTCTTGAAACTGGGCAGAGAACTGGGGGTCAGTCGATTCCTGGTCAGCAACGTGTTGCCCTACACAGCCGAAATGAGGGAAGAAATCCTGTACGCCCGTTCGCGGATGGATTTTTACTTAGGGCCTTTTTTGGAGCTGCCCATTATCGACATCAACGAAACAACCTTCCGTCCCCTGTACGAAGCTTTTGATTCGGGAAAATCCGTGGTTTTTTCCGGGAATCGAAACGATGATAGACAGGGCCGCTGCCCTTTCATTAAAAGCCACTCAACGGCCATAAGTTGGGAAGGGAGCCTCAGCCCCTGCCTTCCCCTGTTGCACAGCCACAACAGCTTCCTGGACAGGCGGGAGCGTTTTTCCCGGAGGCATATCGTCGGGAGTGTGAACGAAAAAGCTCTGTTAGACTTATGGCGAGACCCGCAATATGCGGCATTCCGGGAAAGGGTGCAGGCCTTTGATTTTTCCCCCTGCGTGATCTGCGGGGGGTGCGAAATGGGAGAAGGAAACGAGGAAGATTGTTTCGGCAATGAATTCCCAACCTGCGGGGGATGCCTCTGGGCGCAGGACGTGGTCCAGTGTCCATAACCAGGATGCTTATTTCCATGCATTTTGACCCAAAAGGGCTCCAGCGGTAATCGTTAAGCGGGATCATGGAATTCCGCCTAGGAACGAGGAACGAAAGCAAATTGTTGAGGAAAGAGAATGACCCAAAGGCCTGAATGGGAAATTCAGGTGGATGAGAAGGGGCGGTTGGTCGTGCCCCCCGAAATCGCCTCCCGCTACGGGTTGAATCCCGGCGTCCGGGTTCGTATGGGCGAAGGGGAAAACGGGCTGCGTCTGCGCCGGCCCGTATCCCATCTGGCGAAAGTTTATGTGGAGCCTACGAATGGCTGTAACCTGGAGTGCCGCACCTGCATCCGCAACGGGTGGGATGAACCCTTGGGCCAGATGAGCGATGCAATTTTCACTCGCGTCATAGATGGGTTACGTGCTTTTTCTCCTCCGCCTACAGTCTTTTTCGGCGGATTTGGCGAACCGCTGGCCCACCCCCGGATCGTCGAGATGGTGTCCCGGGCCAAGGCTCTCGGCGGACCGGTGGAGATGGTCAGCAATGGAACCCTCCTGACCCAGGATATATCCCGGGGTCTGATTGCGGCGGGCCTGGACATGCTTTGGGTTTCCATCGATGGAGCAACGCCGGAAAGTTATGCCGACGTGCGCCTGGGTGCGGCTCTTCCGGAAGTTTTAGCCAACCTCGCTTCCTTACGCGAGGCCCGACGCGCGGCTAACCTTTCCAAGCCTGAGGTGGGGATCGTATTTGTAGCCATGAAAAGGAACATCGCCGATTTACCTGCCGTGGTGCGCCTGGGCCGTCAACTGGGGGTGAGACGCTTCCTGGTGACCCATGTCTTGCCCTACACCGCCGAGATGTGTCAGGAGGTCTTATATGAACGGGCGCTGAATGACTTCAAGTACTTGCCCTCGCTTTCCGGCCTGGACTTGCCCAACATAGACATGAACGAAATAACCGGTGAGGCGCTTTATAGAATCCTGCGCAGCGGAGAGAACCTGAGCCTCGCCGGAGTTCATTTGGGAGAGGGGAAAGACCGCTGCCCCTTTATCGAAAGCGGGGCAACGGCCATCGGCTGGGAGGGCAGCCTCAGCCCATGTCTGCCCCTGCTTCACGACCATATGAGCTTTCTGGATAAATATAAACGTTTATCCCGACGTTATGCGATCGGCAATCTGGGAGAATCCACCCTGGCGGATTTATGGAATGACCCCGAATACACGGCCTTCCGCAGTCGGGTCCAAGCTTTTGAATTTTCCTTCTGTACCTCCTGCGGTGTCTGTGACCTTGGACAGGGGAATGAAGAGGATTGTTTCGGCAATCCCTTTCCTACCTGCGGGGGCTGTCTGTGGGCCCAGGGCGTCATTCGATGTCCCTAATGGATTGAGCCGCCAAAATCCGCAGATGGAAAAGATGATCATGGAATCCAGAATTGTTATATCATTCAGTCCGTTGGAAGCCATGCAATTAAAGCGGATCGCCCTGGATAGGGATAAGGAAGAGGCTCTGAGGATGATCGAAAAAGTCATCCTGAAAAAAGTCCGCGAAGCTTCAGCACCCCATTGAAGGCCGGTCTTCGAACTCCCCGGAGGGCGTGGAAGACCTGAAACGAGTGAGCCGGTTTATTGAATGGAGAGGAGCATGGGAGAGGAAATCTTGAAAATCTCCGTCGAGGGACAACCCGTAGGGATGGTGGGCCTGGAAGAGGTTTTTTCCCAGGCCAAAGATAAGAAAGCCCTGAGCGAGGTCGAAATCGAAAAATTTCTCCTGGAGGAGGCTAAGAAGAAAAAATTCATTCCCCCGAAAGCCGAGGAAAAATATGCCAGAGCCCTGGTTAAAGAATTCAAGAGATTTCTGGGGGAGACGGTTGAGGAAGAATATTCTGGGCTGCAGGTTCGCGTCCTGGGCCAGGGGTGTGTGAATTGCCAAAAGCTTGAACAAGAAACGATAGCCTCCTTGGCCGAGTTGAATCTAGGAGCCGATTTTGACCATGTCCGGGATATCCGGGAGATCGCCAAGTATGGAGTCCTGGGAGTTCCTGCTCTGGTGATCAATGGGCAAGTCAAGTCCACGGGCCGGGTCCCTAAAAAAGAGCAGATTAAGAAATGGTTGCTGGAAGGGCAGAATAAAAAATGAGGAGTGCGATGTTTGAGAAAACGACAGATCAATGTTGAGTAAAGGAGGATGAAATGGCGGACCAGGCTTGTGAACAACCAGCAAAACAAATGAACGTCTTCGAGAAATACCTCACCATCTGGGTGGGGTTGTGCATGGTCGTAGGAGTCATTCTGGGAAAGCTGTTTCCGGAGCTTACCAAGGCGCTGAGCGCAATGGAGTTCGGCGAGGGAAGCCATATTAACGTGCCCATCGCGGTTCTTCTCTGGTTGATGATCTATCCTATGATGCTGAAGATTGATTTTACTTCGCTCCTAGGGGTCGGAAAGAGGCCCAAAGGCCTTTTGATCACGCTCTTTGTCAACTGGCTTGTAAAGCCTTTCAGCATGGCTTTGTTGGGGTGGATCTTTTTCAAACATGTGTTCATTGGCCTCATCGGCCCGGAGATGGCCGATCAATTTACCGCCGGGGTAATTATTTTAGCGGCTGCTCCCTGCACCGCCATGGTCTTCGTGTGGAGCTACCTGACGGACGGCGATCCGGCTTACACCCTGGTTCAGGTGGCCCTCAACGACCTGATTATGCTTGTTGCTTTCGCACCTGTGGTGGCTTTACTTTTGGGAGTAACCAATATCACGGTTCCTTTCATGGTTCTGGTTTATGCCGTCTTTTTCTTCATCGTCATCCCCCTGGGGGCAGGTGCCATTACCCGATCCTGGCTGATCCGGGCTAAAGGGATCGAATGGTTCGAAGGGAAATTCCTCAAAGTATTCCATCCTGTAACCATCGTAGCCCTGCTGGTCACCTTGATCTTCATCTTTGCCTTCCAGGCCGAAGGCATCACCCAGAAATTCTGGTACGTGTTGCTGATCGCGATCCCCATTCTGATCCAGGTTTATTTCAACTCTTCCCTGGTCTATGTCTTGATGAGGATCTTTCGGGTGGAATATGGCGTGGCTGCCCCCGGAGCGCTCATCGGCGCCAGTAATTTCTTCGAATTAGCTGTAGCGGTGGCGATTTCTCTTTTCGGGGCTCAGTCCGGTGCGGCCTTAGCCACGGTGGTTGGCGTCTTAGTGGAAGTCCCGGTAATGCTCTCGGTGTGCAAAATCTGTAATCGGACCCGACACTGGTTTGAATGGCAGGAAATTGGGACTCCGGCTGAATGCGCGGTGCCGAATCCTCAAACTATGAATCCCAAAAAGTGATGATTAGGATTAAGATTAAGGTCTACGCTGAGCTGCAGGCTTACCTTCCCGGAAAGCAGGAGGAATCCGTCATTCAGATCCGGGGAGGGGCCAGGGTAAGAGACCTTATGGAATCCCTGAAAATGCCGGAACATCGGGTGATGCTGATCCTGAAAAACGAGAAGAAGGCCAACGAAGGGGACCTGTTATCCGACGGGGATGCCTTGTTCTTCTATCCAGTCATAGGCGGCGGATAAATCAAATAAAGGAGGTTTCAAATGGCGTTCGGGTACAACGGGAAAAGTCTTAGAGTGAATCTGGCCACCAGAAAAATTTCGGTGGAGGAACCCGGGGAAAAGATTTATCGGCAGTATCTGGGAGGGGGCACCCTGGCCCTGCATTATCTGCTGCATGAGCTCAAACCCGAGACGGATCCTCTGGGGCCGGATAATATCTTGATTTTTTCCGCCTCGGTCCTCACCGGCGCTTTGCCCGCCCCGGGGACGAACAAGTACACGGTGGCAGCCAAGTCGCCGCTCTCCGGAGGGCTTGGCGAGAGCGAGGCGGGCGGCTGGTTTGCCCCGGAGCTGAAGGCCGCTGGGTTCGATGCCATCCTCATTCAAGGAAAAGCCGCGAAGCCGGTATATCTCTGGGTCCACGATGGCGAGGCGGAAATCCGGGATGCTTCCCACCTGTGGGGGAAAGTGACCGGGGAAGTCCAAAAAGCCCTCAAGAAGGAGCTGGGGGACGAACGGGTCCGGATCGCCCAGATCGGCCCGGCGGGAGAAAAGCTGGTGAAGTACGCCTGCATCATGAATGAGCTCAAGCACTTCAACGGAAGGGCGGGCCTGGGGGCGGTGATGGGATCAAAGAATTTGCGAGCCATCGCGGTTCGGGGAACTAAGGCCCAAGAGGTTTCCGACCGAGATAAGGCTTCGGCCATTCTGAAGAGCGTGCGCGAGAGCTATGTGGAGGACCCGGCGGGTTTGGGATGCCTGGGAACGGCCCGGGTGGCCCCCATATTGAGCGCCGGAGGGATATTACCCACCAGGAATTTTAGTACCGGTTCCTTCGAGAAAGCCGAGGACATCGGGGGAAAGAGGCTGGCCGAAACCATTCTCAAGGGACGGGGAACCTGCCACGGCTGCTACATCCGGTGCAAGCGGGAGGTCGAGGCTCAGGCGCCCTATCAAATCAATGCTGAATACGGCGGGCCGGAATATGAGACCATCGCCTCCATCGGCTCTCTGTTGGGCGTCGGGAGCCTGGAAGCCATATCGAAGGGAAATGAGCTCTGCGCCCAGTATGGGATCGATACCATTTCTTTCGGAACCACGGTGTCCTTTGCCATGGAATGCTACGAGAAGGGGATTCTCACCTCCAGGGACACGAAGGGGTTGGATCTCCATTTCGGCAACCATGAAACCATGCTGAAACTCATCGAGCTTGTGGCCCGGAGAGAGGGCTTCGGCGATCTCCTGGCGGAAGGGGCGGAGATTGCGGCCAAGAGAATCGGCCGGGGAGCTGAGAAATATGCGTTACATGTCAAAGGCCAGCCCCTGCCCATGCATGAGCCGCGGGGGAAAAAGAGCCTGGCCCTGGCCTATGCCTTGTCCCCCACCGGGGCAGACCACCTGGAGAATCCCCATGACCCCTTCTTCGAGAAAGAAGGTGGGATGAAAGATATCCATCCCCTTGGACTCCTGGATCCTCTGCCTTCTCTCGACTTGAGCGTCCGTAAGGTCAGGATGTTCGTCTATTTGCAGCAGTATTACAACTGGCTCAATTCCATCGGAATGTGCATCTTTGCGGCCAAGCCTTTCGGACCTTTCACCATTACCCACCTGGTGGAATACACCCGGGCCGTTACCGGTTGGGATACCAGTCTCTGGGAGATGGTGAAAGCGGGGGAGAGATACGCCAACCTGGCCAGGGTCTTCAACCTGAGAGAGGGCCTGGGAGAAAAGAAGGACCGCCTGCCGGAGAGATTGCATCAGGGTCTGGAAGGGGGGCTTCTGAAGGGTGAAAAAATAGATCCCGAAGAATTCGCCCGGGCCCGGGAGATGTACTACGGAATGATGGGCTGGGATCCGCAAAGCGGAGTGCCCTCCAAGTATAAGCTGGAGGAATTGAATGTGGGATGGACCCTCCCGCTGTTGAAAAGCTGAGCCCTAAAGCCGACGACGATTCTCATCCAGGGTGAGGAGATCCATTCATGAAGCGTGTACTTTTCATCTGCACGAAAAACAGCGCCCGGAGCCAGATGGCCGAGGGGTTGATCAACCATGACCTGGCGGGAAAAGTGCAGGCTTTTTCCGCCGGAATAGAGCCCTCTTCCGTTCATCCCCTGGCCATAGCCGTGATGAAGGAGGTGGGAATCGATATTTCCCGGCATCGATCCAAGTCCATCGATGAGTTTGCCGAGGACAAATTCGATTTCGTCATAACCCTCTGCGATCACGCGGCGGAAAGCTGCCCGGTTTTCTTCGGCGGAACGCGGAGGATGCACATGGGCTTCCCCGATCCCTCGGGCGTCACGGGCACCCTGGAAGAAAAGCTTGCCTTCTTCCGGAAGTTGAGGGATCAAATCCGGGAAAAGCTCGTCGGCTTTTTGTCCCCTCGGGAGAAATAGGGGCAATTCATGAATTGGTTTTCCAGGAGGAGCTGAAGCGGGCCAAAGAGTCCAGTTTCCAAGGGAGCAACCGTTTCCTTTTCACTCTCGAACCCCTAAACAAGGATCTGCCCGAGGATGAAGAAGTGAAGAAATGGATTGCCGAAGCAGGGATCGAAAAGGATAATTATTAGAGACTGTTCCGAAAAAACTTATAAGTCACTGATATTAATAACAAAACATGGTGATTTTTGATGCCCTTAATAAGTCCCAATTTCTGGCATCCGGTTTATGGTAATATTCCTCCCTGAAGGGGTGGAATATGAATACCAAACAACGATTCGACGTTGATTCGATTCTGGAGAAAATTTCTCCCCATATTCCGGATGAAGAAATCAACTTCCTCTTCCCTTTTCGAAAGTTTAATACCCAGGGACGAAGAAGGAAATTCAAAACGAGTCAACTATACAGAGCTCATATCGCAGCCATGCTCAAAGGGATCTCTTCTTTTAATAAAATGTGCACGGAATTAAAAACCAGGAGGTCTTTCCGGGATTTTTGTCTTTTCAAAAGTAAAAAGTTCACCCCTCCCAAACGCATGTTGTCGGAATTTCGTGAACACTTAAAACCTTCTGGGTTTGAAAAAATTGCTCAGCTGATTACGGCGAATTTTTTGAACGTAATCCCCTTGCCCGTCACCAAGATTGGTGTTCCAGATGCTACCGATATGCCAGCCAATGGCAGCGGCTTTGCTAAAAAAAATGCCGATGCCTGGGCGATTGTCAATGCCCAAAGGAATACACCGCGAAAGGGGCCGCAAAAGGGAAGCGAACGAAAAAAAGCGGCCAAAGTCCCTATTTTGTTGGATATAAGAAACATACCTTGCGTCTCTGGCTAAGAATAAAGGGGAAAAACCGTTTAATCCCTCTGGCCAGTTTCATTGAACCAGCCAATGTTTATGAGGGCAATTTTTTATGCCCGATGATCCGCAATACCCAAAATGATTTATCCCTGCATATTGATATTGTTGTGGCAGATATGGGCTACATCAGTAGCGATCACAAAAAAGAACTCAGAACCGAACTCCAAACAGCCGTGATAACGAAGGTTCGGGAAAACATGTTAGCCCCGGAAGAATATGCTGATCATGGTTGCCCGCAGTGTCCCGAGGAGATCCCTCTCACCTGGGATGGCTATGACCCCGAAACCGAAACCCATCGATATGTGGCCTCAATGGATCATGCTGCTTGCAGGCTTTGCCGATTATCCGGTTATTGTTACCAAGAGGTTTCTGTTACCCCTCAAATCGATGAACACCGTTTTGGAATCATTCCGCTTCATACGGCGGTTTCTCAGAAATTATTGCAGTACATACGCCCACAGGTGGAAAGGGGCTTTGAAAACGACAAGAACAAATTATCTCTGAACCGATTCTTCATCAATAGCTTAAGGATGGCTAAAATTATTGCTTACTTGGCCGATGCCTGTCAGGTTCTTCTTCTACTCGCCGAGATGAAAACGAATACAAAGGCAAAAGCCAAAAGGGTAATGAAAGAGGCTTACACCCAGCTTTCTTTCGACCTTTAAGGGCCATTTTCATTTTTTTTCGGAACAGTCTCTATTAATAATGGTAAGTGAAAAGGAGGAATGAAAATGGTATACACAATATTAAGCATTCTTGGAGTGCTATTCCTCTTAGCCTTTATGTCTGCCTCGTTGGCGATTTGGTACAAACTGTTGACCAACTATCAAGAGCTTATCAAAAGGGCCAAAGAAGAGGACAAACCAATCAGTTCAGCCATGAACAAGATGATCTGGGATACTTTGAGAATGAAGTGAGTTGACGAATTTCCCACCTTTCCCACAAAGGTTTTAGCCAATGATCCGACTGCTCAGGAAATTGTGAAGAATTTAAACCTCACCCCGCAAAAGGCCCGGAAATTGGGCGAAGCCGTTATCAGTGTAAAAGTCTCTGCCGTTAAACCGGTGGTTTGAGAAAAAAAAGAAGAGGCGGAATCCAGGCGAAAGGCCATATCGGCCCTTGCCGGAGCCCTGTCCGAGAGAGGAGAACCCCGAGATGAACATTGTTTTAGCCTCATCCGGGGACGAACCCTGGATCAGGCAGTTGCTTACGCTTTGCGGATTGCCCCACGAGGACCTTACCCCAGAGCATCTTAGCCATTTTTGGGTCATAAAGGAAAAGGGAGAAATCCTCGGCACGGTAGGGTTGGAAATTCATGGCCGATCCGCGCTTCTTCGGTCGTTGGCAGTCGATCCCCGGTTTCGGAAGCGGGGATTCGCCTCCGAATTAACGAAAAGGGCAGAGGATTTTGCGGCTTCGCTCAATATCAAAGAGCTTTATCTGCTTACAATGACGGCGGAAAGCTTTTTTCGAAAAAGGGGCTATCAAAAAATCGAAAAAATTTCGACCCCGTCTGAGATCCAGGGAACGACGGAGTTCCAAAGCGTCTGCCCGGCCAGCTCCGTTTGTATGTTTAAAGTGCTTACGGTCTAAAAAAGATTTTGTCCGGCCTCTGGTTCTTGCGCAAAGTCTGTTGAGAAAGGGAAAAGATGAAGGGATCATTTTCTTGCAGGGGATTTACTTGTTGGAAGGGTGGCAAAGAAACCCTTGATGCCCGGGTCTCACAAAAAGATATTGTGCCCCTCTACAATTCTTTATCAGGAATATATGACCTGTGGGGAACTTTGGCCGAATCTCGTGCGAGAAAGCGGGCTATCGAGTTGGCAGGCATAAAAGACGGGCAGAAGATCCTGGAGGTTGCCGTTGGGACAGGATTAGCTTTTTATGAGATCGTCAAGAGGAACCGAAAGGGCCAGAATCTTGGAATCGATATTTCCCCGGGGATGTTGGATAAGGCCAAAAAGCGGCTCAGTAAATTGGGGGGGGTGAATTACCAGTTGGAGTTGGGGAGTGCTTTTCACTTGCCCGCTGAGGATCAAAAGCTCGATTTACTGGTGAATAATTATATGTTTGACTTGATTCCATTTGATGAAATGGATGGTATCCTATCCGAGTTCCACCGGGTTCTAAAAAAAGGGGGAAAGTTGGTTTTGGTCAATATGACCAAGGGGGAGCGATTTGGAAGTGGTTTATATGATCTTGTCTTCCGTATGTCTCCGAAGTCCATGGGGGGCTGCCGAGGCATCAGGCTTTCGGAACGTTTGATGGATCAGGGATTTCACGTTGAAACCAGGGAATATCATCAGCAATTACTGTTTCCTTCCGAAGTTATTGTGGCCCACAAGTAAATACCGTCGGGCGATGCATGAGCAGCCAAAGAAGGCAAATAAAAAATCGCCGGTGGTGTATGCCATCAAGTACCCGGGGATACTGGTTTTGGCATTGATCCTCGCCGGATTGGCCGGGTTCAGGAGCGCACCGGACCCGGGAGTTTCCGCCGGCTCCCCGATCTCCTAACTTCATTCCGTAACCCCGCTTCTCCCCGGGCCTGATACGCCCTCACCCAACGATAAATTACGTCTTTACTGACCCCCACCTCCTTACTTAACAAAGAAACCGGCAACCCTTCTTCCAACTGCAACTTCACACAACGAAGCTTCAGATCAAACCCATACCGCTTCCCATACCGACCCTCTTTCCCTTTCTTATTCTTCTTCCCCTTCTTGACTTCCTTTACACTCTCCATCATGACACTCCCTTTCTCCCTCAAGAGAGTGTCACCCTTTTTCCCCTTTTCCTCCGCTCATGATCTGGGAGTTACCCCACTCTTAACTTTTTCGGCCCCAGGTCATAATTCCAGCAATAAATCCGGCTCCTTCTCCCAATGCAGCAGGAGGGTTCGGCCGCATTCGTCGACCATCTTGTTAAAATTTCGGTTTCCGCATCCATGGCACTGTCTATTTGCGTGCCAGTTAATCCTTCCACACATACGGCAGTATTTATAGTTTTGCAGGTTTCGGGCAATCCTTTCAATTGAGTGTTCCCTTGCCATCACTGTCACCTCGATAAGCCCTAAAAGAAAACCAGTATCCCATTATGCTTGGGCTTATCACTCCAAATTAGCTTTTTAAAAAGCGGAAATTGGTATTAAAACGTCGAGAAACTCCGGAATAAATTCCGGAATAAATTGAATAGATTCCTCTTGACGAGCCGGATGAAAAGATAATAATATAAAAAAGGTGATGGAGTTCGCCATTGAACCGCCCGAGAGGCTGATAACTCCTGTTTTTAGGGATATTTCCTGGCAGGAGTGATGAGCCGAAAACAAGACTCCTCCAGGGGATAACCTGAAGGAGTTTTTTTTATGGGCTTGGCAATAAAAAATGCATCTCTCGATCCCGTCTCGGATGCCGCCGGGCAACTGCTGGTAAGAATTCAGGAAACCTGTGGCCGATTTCAAATCACTTCCCTGACCCGCCAGATCGAAGCCTGCGAAAATCTTCTCCACCAGGATCAACTGATTGACGTGGCCATCCTGGGGCAGTTCAAGGCCGGGAAAAGTTCCTTCCTCAACAGCCTGATCGGAAAACCCATCCTGCCGGTAGGGGTCATCCCCGTAACCACCACCATCACCCGCCTGCAATACGGAAGCCGGGAAAGGGCCCTCATTCACCATTTCGACGGCAAGGAGGAAGAGGCGGAGCTTACGGCCGTCGAAGAATTCACCTCGGAAGCCCGAAACCCCTCCAACAAGAAGAATGTGGAATGGGTCGACGTGGAACTGCCCGCCCTGGAAAGGTATGCCGGCCTTCGCCTGGTGGACACCCCGGGCCTGGGGAGTATTTTCCGCTACCACGTGGAGACCTCCGCCAATTGGCTGCCCGAGGTCGGGGCTGCGCTGGTGGCCATCAGCGCGGACCGCCCCCTTGCGGAAAATGACCTCCAATTAATCCGGGACCTGCGAAAACATACTCCGAAGATCCTTCTCCTCCTGACCAAGGCCGATCTCCTCTCTCCGGAGCAGCAAAAAGAAGTCATTGAATTTTTCCGGGCGGCCCTCCTGCGGGAGCTTCACGAGGAGTTCCCCATTTTTCTTTTCTCCACCCGGGCAGACACGGAACGATGGAGGCAAAAGCTGGAAAATGAAATCTTCCGTCCCCTGTCCGCCAACCGGGCGGAGGAATTCCAGAGCATCCTTCGCCACAAGGTGCGGTCCCTGGGGAAAGGCTGCCTGGGATACCTGGAGTTAGCCCATAAAACATCCCTCCAGGCGGACCTCGACCGCGAGCAGCTCCGGAAACGGATCCTGGATGAGAAGGTCAATTACGAGTTGATTCGCGAAGAACTGGCCTTGATTGCCAGGGAAAACGCCCAGCAGACGCGGGAGCTCATCAAGAATTACCTCGAAACGGCCCAGGAACCCCGGCTGAAAAAGAAGCTCAAGGAGGTCCTGCGCCGGGAGATGCCTTCCTGGAGGGGGAACCTGTGGAAACTCAGCCGCAGGTATGAAGATTGGCTCCAGGAGACGCTTGCCGAAGAGCTCGATCAGGTTTCCAAGGCGGAGCATAAACATTTTTTGGGGACCCTCAAAAAAGCCCATTCCAGTCTCTCCCGGTCCCTGGAGGCCTTCCGGAGCCTATTGAACCAGAATATTGAAAAGGTGCTTGGGATTCTGCTGGCCGAAGCCGAATGGAAGATTGAGGTAGCGGAGCCCCATCAGCCGGACATCAAGACGAGCCGGACCTTTGATATCCACCTGGATCTGCTCTGGTTTCTGATCCCCATGTTCATCTTTCGTCCCCTCTTTGAGCGCCATTTTCTCAGCCAGGTCCCCGACGAAGTGGTGGTAAACCTCTCCCGTCTGGCGGCCCAGTGGGAGGAGCGGATCAATAAGACCATCGAGGGAATGAAAAAGCAGGCCTTGACGTACGTCCAGGAAGAGTTGGCCACGATCGAGTCCCTCCTGTCCAGGGCCCGGGGCCAGACCGATGAGATCCGGCGAACCATGGACGAACTGAAGGGGCGATTAGAGGCGTTATCGGTTTAGCGGGTCATGGCAGGATGTTCTGCTTCTATTGTCCGGGTCTATTCTATTGGCTAAGGAGAAAAGATGATTATGAATTCCAAAATTTCGACGATCCGGGGCCTAGAAATCCTCGATTCCCGTGGCAATCCCACTCTCCGGGTCTCCTTGACCCTGGACAACGGGGTTACGGCCTCCGCCTCCGTTCCTTCGGGTGCTTCCACCGGAGAGAATGAGGCCGTTGAGCTGAGGGACGGAGATAAGAAGCGCTATGGCGGGAAAGGGGTGCAAAAGGCCGTGGCCCATGTCAATGAGACACTGGCCCCGAGGCTCATCGGGCTGGACCCCAGCCGTCAGGCCGAAATTGACCGCTTGATGATCGAACTGGATGGAACCGACAACAAGGGAAAGCTCGGTGCCAACGCCATATTGGGGGTCTCCATGGCGGTGGCCCGGGCCGCGGCCATCGCTTCAGGCCTTCCCTT
>Ga0315294_10005989_pt1 | contig 13357 bp, 9 predicted proteins | sample YL17G13_40_MG_FD_203626 | JGI IMG/M metagenome (GOLD analysis project Ga0315294, IMG submission 203626) | Sediment microbial communities from Yellowstone Lake, YNP, Wyoming, USA - YL17G13_40 | ecosystem: Environmental > Aquatic > Freshwater > Lake > Sediment | place: USA: Wyoming | collected... | reverse complement strand
CCAACAGCCTTTGGCATGGGAGAAGGAGGTTGGCTCGGGGGTGAACTATTAGGGAGCGAGGGCCGATATTAGGAGTGGGAGGAGGCGGGGGCTGGACGCTCTGGGAACTTTGCTTCGAAAGACCGAGGTAAGGGAAATGCCTGAACAGGTGAGAAGAGCATTTATTCTGATTGGATGCCTTGGCTTCTTCGGCGCGGTGGAGGCAGCCGACCTGGTCTTCGGGCATGTTGAACCGACAGGGCCGATTGAGGAGATGGGGTTAGAAGAACTGTCTGCTCACATGCTGCGCTTGGTTACGGCCACCTCCTGGCAAATGGTGTTCGTGAGTCTGTCGTTGGTATTTGCGGGGATTGCCCTGGGGTTCCTCTGCCGCTCGAACGCGTTGGGGTTGATTCTGGCCGGGCTTGGCGCGGTTGGGATAGGTGCGTCAGTGGTGCCCCAGCCTGACGCCGCGAGTTTCAGGTTGATGCTGGACGTGCCGGTCTTGTGCCTCTACGCTGCGTTGGGAGTGCTGGTGCTGTTCATGTTGCGGCGACTTTTTTTCCGGCGCCCGAGGCGGGGCGCCACTCGGGGAAGAAGGGAAACCTGGGAGCCCAAGCGTCCATGAGTCTGAGCCTCTGAGGGGCTCAGGGCTGAAGGCTTAAGGCAGAAGCAAACGCGCCGAGGGGGAATGCCCTCGGCGTATGTCATTGGGAGGGCGCTGGCCCGAAGCGAACCGTCTTCGCCGGGCAGTGACTACTATCCTCGACTAATGCGGGAACACCGGCTTCCTTCCAGCAGTGGCAGCTATTGGGGGTCAATCTGTGGCAGACGCCTCAGGGCCAGGTAAGCGAGGAGGAGCGTGAGGCCGGTGAAGATGAAGAGGCCACGAAGGGTGATGACGCCTGCAAGGAAGCCGCCGGCCAGAGGACCGAAGCTGCCCCCGATCAGGCCAACGCTGGTAATGATGCCGATGACTCCTCCCCGCCTCGAGTCGGGGGAGTTTCGCACGACTATGGCCTGGGTGGAGGGGGAGAAGCCGCCGGTGAATAGCCCCAGCAGGGCGCGCAGGGGGAAGAGATGAGGGACGGTGCGGACGAAGGCCTGGGCGATGAAGCAAATGCCGGAAGCTACCAGGCTGAGGGCGAGGATGGGAGCGGGGCCTTTTCTGTCGGCCATGTTCCCCCAAATGGGGGCGGAAACTACGGCAAAGAAGCCGGTTATGGCGAAGAGGGCGCCGACGTTGGTCGCGAGGGTGGCTTTGTTTGTGCCTAACGACTCCACGAAGAGGGGAAAGACCGGGAAGAGGATCATCATGGAGAAGTTGATCAGGAGCATGATGAGGGCGATGGCAAGGAGGGGTTGTCTCGAGGCCACGAATCGAAGGTTGGGAAGGATGCGGGACTTTCCGGTCTCGTGGCCATCCAAGGTTACATCCTTCACTAGGAGGGCGACGACGACTCCGCTGATGAGCATGAGGGCGGCGGTGACGAAGAAGACGGGGCGGATGCCGATGAGGTCAGCGAGCACGCCGCCAATCAGAGGAGCGATGAAGGCTCCTCCAATGCCGGCAGACTGGATCATCCCGAGAGCGTAGCCGGTCTTGTCCTTGGGGGCGGAGGTGGTGATGAGGGCAAGAGCCGGGGGGACGAACCCGCCCAGACACCCCTGGAGGACCCTGAGCACGAGCAACTGCCAGACCCGGTTCACCAAGCCCATGGCGAAGATGGCCACGGCCAGGCCGAGGTTGGCGCGGATGATCATCAGTTTGCGGCCGTAGCGGTCGCCGATGCTGCCCCAAATGGGGGCGAAGAGGGCAGAAAATGCCCAGGCGGCCGCGACGCACACTCCAGTCCACTGGGCTATGGCCTTATCGCCGACAACGCCCAAATCTCTGACGTAGAAAGGCAAGAAAGGGAAGACGAGGCTGGTGCCGGAAAGGGCGAGGAATTGCATCAGCCAGAGGGCATAAAGGTTTCTGCGCCATTGCTCCATAAGAGAACGCGGCGGGAATGGGACCCGGCCGCAGTCGGGATTGTAGCAGGTTGGGAAGGGGAAGGGCAACAAGAGGTGCGTAAGTGTGCAACTGCGAGTAGAGGTCACTTGAGTGAGGCTGCATTGCCATTTGCCCTTGCAGGCTCGAGGCTGCGAGGGCGAACTGAAGGGCGATGAAAGTGGGTGGAGAGCTGAGGTCGGGTTGACAGCACAGGAGTGGTGGCATATTTAGGGGGAAGAGGCACGAGTTTTACAGGTCTGTTATCGGGCCTGGAGAATTGCTGGTTATGAATGGGAGGACGGGAATGCGTTTGAGAGTGGCCATATTGTTGTTTGCGCTGGGGTGGGTTGGCACGCTGGGGAGGGCGGCGATCGCGGAGGAGGGCACTGCTGTGGAGAAGGCAGTGCGTTACGCGGACTGCATACTGGTGCCCATTCCGCCGGAGACGCACAATGGCTCGGGCTACACGGCGCTGGAGGTGGGGCTGGACGGCACCGTTTATATCGGAACGGCGAACTATGGTTTCTCGGCGCATCTGGTGGCCTACGATCCGAAGACTGGGCAGATGAGGGATCTGGCGAGCATGCACGAGGTTCTGCACGAGGACGGAGGGGGGATAAACTCCCAATCCAAGATCCATGCCAAACTCGTGGTTGACACCGACGGGAAGGTCTATGGCGCTACGAAACAGGGCAATGAGGTATTCGGGACACGCGCGGAGTATGGGGAGGACCCGGAGGGATTCCCCGGAGGCCACCTCTTCGTCTATGACCCTGCGCTGGGCAAGGTGACCGACCTGGGCAAGGGATTGCCGCAGGATGGATTCGAGGGGGGAGCGATAGACAGGAATCGCCACCTGATCTACTACAATTCTTGCCCGAAGCAGCACCTCGTGGTTTACGATATCGCAAAGGGGCAATTCAGCGATAAGGGGCAGACGGACGGATCGCCCAGATACAACGTGGTCGCGGGCGATGGTTGCCTCTATCAGCCTTCAAGAGGAACGCGAATCGTGAAATACGATCCGGTATCTGACGAGGTCTACGACCTTGAGGAGAAGATGGTTGGGCCCGGCAAGACTTGTTACACCTATCCGTTTTGCGTCGGTCCAGACCCGATGAAACTTTACGGCTGCGACCAGTATGTCTATGAGTTTGACGTTGCCTCGACGGCGGGCAACAAGACGATTGAGGTCAGGCAACTGTGCAAGGCGACGCCGCTGGGATACGTCAACGACGACACTCACACGATGATCACGGGCAAGGACGGGAAGGTTTACTGGACGGCGCAGGCGAGAGAAGTGAAGACTGGGGCGAGCGCTCTCCACGTGTATCGTATGGATCCCGCCAAGGGATGGCGGGAGGACTTGGGGGTGATTCGAGCGGCGAATCGTCCGGACTTGGTGGTTACCGGGGTGAAGGCGATCCAGGGGTCGGCGGTCGGGCCGGACGGGACGCTGTATCTGATGGTGATCAGCGACCCGTATTCGCTCCTGATTTTCCCGCAGTTGACTGCGCGCAAGTAGAGAAGATAGCAACCACGGACTTGTCCGACGTAGTCCGTCCAAGCATGGACGGACGAAGTAGGCTTCCACGGATTGCACTGATTGTTGAAGAATGAAGAACGGCCTGCTCGAGGAGGAGTTGACCTATGCCATCGTCGGAGCGGCGATGGCGGTGCGCAAGACGCTAGGACCGGGATTGCTCGGTGCCAGCGGACTCAGGGTGTGGGGCTTCTACTTAACTTTGGAGAGCGGTCGCTGAAGCACCGGCGATTTGTAGTTTAGAAATTCGTGAAATCCGTGTAATCCGTGGTGAACTCTTAAGGAGGAGTGGAATTGAGAAAGCACGCGATAACGTTTGCGGTCATCGTGATTGCGTTGGTGAGCCTGGTTGGGGCGGCGAGAGCCCAGCCGCTGGCGAAGTCGGAGGTGGTGGGACTTTGGGGTGTGATCCCGTCCGGGGAGAGGGCGGTAACTTCCCTGGTGGTTGGGCCTGGCGGGTTGATTTTTGGGGGGACGAGCGGGCGAAACGCTCACCTCTTCGCCTTCGATCTCGACAGCAAGAAGGTCTTCGACCTGGATATCATCGCTGGCCGGGGCGGCATTCATCGCTCGCTGGCGATGGATTCCAAGGGTAATATCTACGCAGGAACTTGCCTGCTTCCGGAGGACTGGGCGGCGGCGAAGGATTACGGGGGCGGCCACATCTACGCCTTCCATCCGAAGGACAGCGCGCTGGAGTTCGAGCGGGAAGACCTGGGGATTCCGGTGGCTGGCGAGGGAATCTACGCCATGATCCTGGACGAGAGGCATCACTTATTGTTTGGCATGACCTTTCCGAAGGGCCACCTTTTCCTCTACGACCTGGCGCAGCGCCAGGCGAAGGACCTGGGGGAGATCTCCGGGGAATTACCATTTGAGACGCGCAAGGCAGTCTCCCAGGCTCTGGTGCAGGATGAGGCCGGGAATGTCTATACCTCCGGCAAGGAAGGGAAGATCGTGAAGTATGACCTTCACACCGGGATGGTAACTGCCATGGACAAGGTGAGACTGCCGGCAATCCTGGGGAGAGAGCCCTGGGCGAGCGTGGATGTCTTCGCGAAGGCGCCGGACGGCACCATCTACGGGGGAACTTCCGACGGCTACCTCTTCACCTTCGATCCGCATACGAATGTGGTGCTGAACCTGGGGAAGCCCATCCGGCAGCACAATTTTCAAGGGCTGGTTTTCGGGAAGGACGGCATCCTCTACGGTGTTGCAGGGGAGGAACAAGGGATGCCGCGGGCATTCTCTTACGATCCGGCGACCCACAGTTTCGATCTGGGCGGCATCCCGACGATGGGGCCAGGGGCGCCTTGTAACATCGGGGATATGGTTCTGCATCCCTCTGGGAGCATCATCGCTGGCGAGGTCAGCCGGATAGCGAGCCTGCGGATATTCCGCGAGCCGGGGGAAACTGCAACACCGTAAACCACGGAGTTCAGGGCAGGAATACGTGATCAGTGGCCGGTGGCCAGTGATCAGCGGGCGCGTTGGGAACCTGGGGGAGGAAGGGAAAAGGATGAGACATCCTCACGTCATGCTGCTCGTGGGTGCCATAGCGCTGGCAGGCTGTCGGAGCGGGGAAGGGACGCTGGGCGGCAGGACAGGGGTCAACGCGCCGCCGAGCCCGTCGCCAACCCTCATTGCCTTCACCTCCAACCGCGACGGTGTCTCCAACGAAGAGATATACGTGATGAACCCGGACGGGACTAACCAGAGGAACCTGACCAAGAGCTGGGGAGATGATTTTGCCCCGGCCTGCTCTCCCGATGGGACAAAGATCGCCTTCGTCTCGGACCGTCCCCCATCGCGGTTCCATTTCGGGTGGTACAACGAGGCCCTTTACGTGACGAACCGCGACGGAACCAGGCAGAAGAAACTGGCGGACGAATACCCAGTGGCCAACGCCAGTTGGTCACCCGACGGGAGCACGATCGCCTTGACCTGCAATTACGAGCGCTACGTCAACGGCTTTCCTAGGCGCGACTGCGAGATCTTCGTGATGAGCCCCGACGGAACGAATCAGGTCAACCTAACGAACAATGGGGCCGACGATCTCGACCCGTGTTGGTCGCCGGATGGGACGAAGATCGCGTTCTGCTCGAACCGCGACTCTGTCGGCCCGGGCAGCGATGAGGCGAGGCACTTGGGAGAAGCGGAGATCTACGTGATGAACGCCGATGGTTCCAATCCTAAGAGGCTCACCGACGACCCCTTTCCGGACAGTTCTCCAGCCTGGTCGCCGGATGGAACCAGGATTGCCTTCGCGTCTTGTCGTGGAGGCAACACGGACATCTTCGTGAAGAACGCGGATGGCACAAAGGTGAGACGTCTCACCGACAACCTGGCCGGAGACAGGCAGCCATGCTGGTCGCCCGATGGGAAAAAGATTGCCTTTGCCTCCGAACGCGACGGCAACTGGGAGATCTACGTGATGAACGCTGACGGCACTGAGCAGCAGCGACTGACCAATAACCCAGCGAGGGACATGAGTCCCGCCTGGTCGCCGTCTTAAGAGAACAGAGCGAGCACAAGTCCGGACCTTACATCACACTGATCGTCGCGGTGCCCGTGCTCGCCGTTGCCACTTCCTCCGTCCAAGCCTCGGGCTAACACGAAGGTACCTCCCCCCGTCATCACTGCCGTAATCCGTCATTGCGAGCGAAGCGCGGCAATCCACTTAGAGGTTTCCTGGGCGAGACGAATCCCGCCCCCACACGACCCGCACACCTACACACTTACACACCTCTTCAAGGTTTGTAACTGAGGGTGGCGGAACTGGTGATGCCCTCGATGCCGAAGGTGTTGATGGGCTTGGCTTGGAGGGTGTTGTCGCCTTCGTGCAGATTCCAGGTGAATTCGGCCCCGCTTTCCTTCCATTCGCCTCCGTCAACGCTGATGAGGAAGGACTTGAAGTTGGGGGTGACGGTGGCGATCTGGACGAGCACCTCGCCCGGCTTCGCTCCCTGCTGGAGATGGAGTTCGGCCTGGTTGAGGGTCCAGTAGAGGTCGTTCTTGCGGGCGGTCTGCATGGAATACTCGGGCGAGCGGAGGTTGGTCAGGTCGTCCTCCCAGAAGAGGTAGCCGTCGTAGCGGTATTGGTTGCAGCCGTGAGCGTCCTCCGCCGGCTCGGGGGCGTCGAGGTAGTTGTTGCGCATGGGCATGAAGAAGCGGACGAAGTTGTCCTTGAGATCGCTCATCGGGCCGCTGTCGGCAGGGTTGCTAGCAACGAGGGAGACCTTGTCTACCTCCCCGTTTTTCGAGGTCTGGTGGACTTCCAGGGTGTTGAGGGGCAGGTCGTCCCTCTCGTAATGCATGTTGCGGTTGCCGTCCACGCCACCGGCCGGGCCGGCATCCATGCATATCCACTTCTTGAGTTCATTAGACCAAACCTCGGAGATGAAGTGGTGGTTGAGGACTACGGGGCGGGCGGTATAGCCGAGGGAGAGGGCGGTCTGGACGAAGACGACCGCGAAATGGACGCACATCCCCCGGTCGTCGGCAGGAGCGGACAGGATGTTGATGGCGTCCCAGGGACGCGAGCAACTTCCCTCCCAGCCTTTCCACTGGTGCTTGACCCAGTCCCTGAGGAGGATGAACCTCTCCAGTTCGCTCTTGCCGGCGTGGACCGTCCAGTCTATCGGCCAGTGAGTGCGGAGGAAGGTCAGTTTCTCGCTTGGCGGCTGGTAGGCGAAGTCGAGGCCGCTGCGGATGATCTTCTCGTTCTGGAAATCCTTGACCTCAATCGAGCCGGCGGGGGCTTTTTGCACCTCGACCTCAGCGCTGAGGGTGACGCTGTGGAGGACTGGGGTCGCGCTTGGCTTGTCGGACGAGAGGAAGGCGCGCCACTGGAGATAGCGGAGGCGGTCGGCGGGGATGCCGGACTCTTTAAGGAATCTGTCCGGCTCTATCCAACCTGACCACGTCTCGGGGGAATAGGAGGGAGTGGTGCCACCGCGGAGGGCGAAGACGATGCTGGTGGCTTGCGGCACTTGCGCAAGATGGGAAAGAGAGAGGGAGCTCACTTCGACTTGAGGCGCAAGCGGAGAGTTGCCAGCCTGGGAGGCAAGGTCAATGATAGGGGAGTTGATGGCTCCTGCGCGGGCATATTGCCCCAGGCGGAGGCGACACATGAACTCGCCGTTCAAGGCGGCGTCGGGGCTGAGGCGGTCGTAGTCCCAGCTGCGGCCGCCCTCGGTGGAAAGGCTGGAACGGTTGGGGCGGAGAGAAGCCTCCACGGCGATGCTGCCGCCCGACATGATGATTTCGTTGACGCCCGCATGGAGCCACTCGCCGGGGAAGTCGGCGTGATACCAGCCGCCGTCGGTCTGATGGACTATCTTCTCCACTTCGTGGCCGTTGACGCTCATCTTGGCAGGCTCTCCGAGGGTGATGACCTGCGCCCAAGAAGCCTCCACCGGCCCGAGGACGAATTCCTTCTTCGCTCGGACAAGGTCGCTCAGGGCGACGCTGGAGTTCCCGTCGCCGATCTCATCCTCGACGAGGACGCTGGGGGCAAGGCGGACCTCGCCGGGGATGGTGGTGGTGTCAATGGTCAGGTCACAGGTGCCCGACTCGAAGTCGGCCTGAGTCTCGAATTTGATGTTCATCTTGGCGACCTCCGGAAAAGCGCTGGCAGTGGCGATAAGCAAGAAGGGCAAGGAAAGCGCGAGGACGAGTGGCCCGTGTTTCATTCGTAACTTGTTCCTTTCGCTAGTAGCCCAATTAAAGCCGGAAAGGCAGGATGTGGCAAGGGGAGGAAGAGAGCGACGACGGATTCGTCCGTCGGAGCGCCAGCGGAGGCGGATTCAGCCTTCGTATCCGTAGGCTACTACGGCGAAGTAGGCTTACCCGGATTGCACTGATCGTGAACAGAGTGGGAGTGCCTGGTGGGCAGTCGTCAGATAAGAACGCCCAAATCCGGCATCGTTGCTTCGCTCACCACTTCAACTGATAACTTAAGCCTTTAGATGATGCCGAGAAACGCTCTCTGGAGAACTGCTTCGCAGTGAAATACCCGAGCGCGGCCCCGACGATAACATCGTCCCAGCGATGAGCGTGAACCTCCACTCGGGACCATCCTATTGTGGATGCAACTGCGTAAGCCGGCCACTTGTACTCAGGTCTGTAGTGGGCAAGCATCGTCGCCATGGCAAATGCCGCGGAAGCATGGCCGCTTGGGAAGCTGGTTCGCGAATTGCTGTTGGGACGCTTATCCCGCACCGTGACTTTCAGGAACTCCGTAGCAAGGCTGGTTACAATCAGTGCCCTCGCTCCCTCCACGGCCTCGTGCTTTCCCGCTGATAGCAGCGCTGCTTCTCAGACAATCAGAAACGGCGCAATTGAATCGGAAGCCGTGCGCGCGAAACGGTTGTCGTCACCCCAGGCTTGCCCTGTCTCAATCACCAGCACTGCAATCATAGCGATCATGACACAATGCTTTGTAGGGACAGTTGTCATCCGGATTCGTCGTCCTCTCTATCCGGACCCGCCGCAGAGCGCTTCAATCCCTGTGCCCGTCAGAATCTCTTGGTCCAAAGAAGCGCCGGATGTGGCCAGAGCGTGAAGATTGCGTCGTCGGCATGCGTGATTCGCTTCAGGAAGGGGCCCATGTCCGTCGCTCTTTTGTATGATTCAAGCACGGAGCGTAGTTGGAGCACGCAGGGCAGTCCGTGTCTCAGCTTTGACCTCGCGTCCTCATCGGAAATGGAACTGACCGCGGTGGTTTGCCCACGCAGGATCGCCATACGCACGGCATCCGGCGTTGGAGCGCAGTTGAGCAGGGTGTAACATACCGCCACGGTGTCTGGGTCGTGCGCATCGCTCGCCCCGATCCGCGGTCTTGTTACAGCCTCGTAGAACGCGGAGCGCTCTTTTTCCCTTCCACGCTCGAACAAGGCATAGTGCAGTTTCTCTGCTCCATTCATGGTTTCCACCGCATCGAAAGGTTCGGTATTTGCCAGTTGTCCAAGGCTGTGCGGCAGCAAAGGATGAGCAGCGATGGCAATGCCTCCCTGCGCGTGGATGGCGCTTATCGTCTGCTCCGCGCTCATACCCGCAGGAATCTCCTGGGAAAGGAACAGGCCAATTATGTGGCCGTCAGAGGAACTGACCTCCTCTCCCTGGATCACGAAGAACGTGTCAGGAAGTTTGTGCCGACTTATCAACTTGCTGGCCATCTTTTGCGCCTCCAGCGCCCCTTCGAGGGTGTTATGATCGGTAATCGCCACGCCAGATAACCCTCGATGGGCCGCAGTTTGGAGCATTTGTGATACGTCGGCCACTGAGTCCGGCGAAAAGCACGTGTGAACGTGGGTGTCCATGGCAATGGTGCCCGCAGGGGTCTTCACCTGCCGGACTGTATGCAATGCGTGCAGGGCGATCCTCGTGACGATCGTGGTGTAGACATCGCGTTGAGGATGCACAAGTAGATGGAAACCGTTGCTGCGTCCAAGGAGCGGCGCTACCAAGAGCATCTTAGTTATGATCGGTCCCAGATCAGGTTCGCTGTCATCCGGTTGAACGCCGAAAAGTCGGTGCATCTCGGCCACCGTTCTGATCGCGTCGCTGTCGTATTCAGCCATCAGCCGTTGGTCCAGCCCCGGCAAATTGGATGTTGGCTGAAACGCCCTCTCCCCCCAATCAGACAGCGCGCCCGTTCCATCGGCGTCCACGACAGAACCCCCCAGGAGTTCGTTGGGTTGAGCAGCACTCGGCCCGCAGAAGAGAGCAGCCAGAATCGGTACCAGAACGAGAAGGCAGAGAGCCTTCATTCTCATTGCCATATTCCTTTCCAATGACACTGGGATTTGTAGCCACGGATGCACGCAGTTGGCGTGCCCGTTACTTGCAGACGCCCCATCACCCCGGGGATTCCTAGCGGCTTATTCTTCATGTGAACGCCTTTCGCAAGTCGGTCAGGCGACGCGAGGATGGTGGCCTGTATTGCATTCGTAACTTGTTCCTTTCGCTAGTAGTCCAACTGTAGCCGGAAAGGCAGGATGTGGCAAGGGGAGGCAGGAGGAACTGCGTCCTCAGTGTTGGATCCTGGGACTTGGGCACCCCTGGACTATGGACTTGCTCCTCATCTCCTTCATCCGTCATTGCGAGGCCGCCGCCGCGGACAAGTCCCTGGTCGGGCTTGCCTTTTCACTTCCAGGAACTGAGGCGTTCGGAGCGGGGCTGGGAGGTGGCGGCGAGGGAGTGGGATCGGGCTCTGAGGAGGAGTCTTCTACCCTCGACGGTTCTAGCATAGACGAGTTTGGTGGTTCCTACATACCGGCGCCACATCCTGGCGAAGAATTCGGCGGACTCCTTCCTGTTGCCGATTATCTGCGGGACGGAATGGTAATCGGTGCGTTGTATCAGGCCGAACATGGTCAATCTGACAAGGAGGTAGCGGGGGTTTTCCACCGGGTCCACGATTTCCCGAAGGGCAGCGAGATAGATTGAGTTCTCGTAGGTTGTCGCTCCCCGCAGGGAACAAGATACGGTGCTCTCCTTGCCCTTGCTGACCTCCAGGGCCAGTTTGGAAGGCTCAGTCTTGATGGCGCCGGTGTGGATGAGCGTGCGGAGAAGCGCCTGGCCGATTTGTTTCATGCTTGAGGCGACTGGGCCGTGTCTGATAAGGAGCCAAAGCGCCTTGAGGCACTTAGGCAAGGCGCAGGCTGCCCCCACGAGGAAGGCGACGCCAACGACTGTCAAGCACATCTTGCCGGAAGCACTGCGAAGCACCCCTTCCATGCCTCTTAGGGCCTCCCCAAGAGCATATCCTCCCAGGAATAGGCCCTGCCAGAAAAGGGCAGCGATCAGGTCCCGGAAGACGAGGCGCCGGGGCAAACAGGCGACCGGGGCGCGAACCTCCTCGACAATGCGCATCCCTTCTTTGCCTCGCTCGAGGGCGGCCTCCCAGTCATCTCTCAGGGCTTTCCTGTCCACGGCCTTGGTGGTCATCATCCCGTTGACGGAGGTCGTCCAGGCGTCAGTGAAAGGAGGACGGCCCATGGCGAGGCGGTCTATCCCGTTTTCGATGTAGTGGCCATAGAATGAAACTCCCACGAAGGCTTTGAAGCGGCGGGTGAGGGTATCCAGATCGTTGCCCGGCTCGGTCGTGTCTTTTTCTACGGACACAAGGTGCCAGACATTCGCTGTCTTTTCGGGGTTTCCGGGCAGGGAGCGGATGGCGCGCCCGCGCATCTGGTTGGAGAGCATGTATGAGCCGACGAAGGTGGCGAGGATAAGGGAGTTGATCGAGGGGGCATCCCATCCCTCGCCGAGGAGGGACTTGGTGCCCACCAGCACGGTTACGGTGCCCTCGGAGAAGAGCCTGGTCATTAAACTGACGATTGTTTGCTGGTGCTCGCCGCCGATGTCGGCGCGCAGGTAGGCAGGATCATGACTCAAGGGAGTCAGGCTGATTGACTCGGGAGCGATCCCCATTTCGGCCGCCGCCTTCTTCAGCGCCTCGCTGGAAGCGGCCTCCACGATCACCAAGGAGCCGCTCAGGGCGGCGAGCCTTATGCCCTTGGGGCATTCCCGGCGTATCTTCTCGAAGATGGGAACGACGCCGATGCGGTTCAGCGGCTGCAAATCCTGCGGCCCCTTCGGGAGGTCGGCCTTTCGGATGAAATCGGTAAGGATGACCATGCGCAAATCGCGGCCCAGGGAGCCGCTTTCCAGCCTGACGATCTCCGAAATGCTGTCGAGTTTGCTGATGCTGGTAGCGAGGATCTTCCTTATGGCGGTGGTGGTGCGGAGGGTAACCTTTCGCCTCTCCGTGGCTCCAATGCGAGTCAGATTCCGCCTCATCTCCTCCATCACGGGAGCATAGGGCTGGGAGTCTTCGGTGTGGCCATAGAGGAACCCCGTCAAGAGTATCTCCATCCATTCGAGGTCGAGTTGCGGGAGGTTCTTACGGGGCATGCCCAGGATCCGCAAGAGTTTGCCAGACAATTCCCTGCCGGCGTGGTTGAGGAAGATCAGGATGCTGGAGAAATAGGCGGGGTCGGAGAGGATGGCTTCTATGTTGCCCTCCGTATCTTTGAGCCAGGGGTGTTCCTCAAGGGCTTTCACGAACTCCTGGTTCGCGCAGGTATCCGCAAAGAAGCGCTGGACGCGGCTCCGGAAGTCATCTATATGCTGGGTTTCCTGGGGAGAGGGGCAGGAGGCATAGATGTAGTCCTGGTGGGGGCAGAGGTTGCCCTCAAGGACGAGTTCGGGCACGGAGACCTCGGCATCCACCGGGCCGCAGAGCGCCTCATAGCGCTCCCACTCGAGAGGTGAAACGTCGTAAGGGGGGGTGGCGGTCAGCGCCACTATTCTCACCTCGGGGAGGCTTTGCAGGACTTCGGTGAGGCTTCTCCACCATTCACTCCTCAAGTGGTGGCACTCGTCAACGACTATCGTCTTTACGCCGGCCCGCCGCAAGCGCCCCACGATGTCAATCTGTCTTCTCCCGGGCTTGGAGGTAGGCTGAGCATCGCCCTCAGTGGTCTTGGTCGCGTCGTTCTCATGTTCCTTCTCCTCGGGCCGGAGGAGGCGCCCCACCAGGTCGTGCACGTCGGCCGCCGCAGGGGAGAGACCATCTATCTCTTCGGGTTCGGATGCGTCTTCCTCCTCTTTTTCCGGCGCGCTCCTTTCCTCCTCGCCGGCGTAGGCGCTGTGAAGCGCCTGGTAGGTGGTGACAGTCATGAATTGGGGCTTCTTGATGTCCGTGGTTATCCATTCGGGGTTGGCAGCGCCTGGGGGAAGGAAGAGGGCGGTGAAACGATCAACCCACTGATCCCTGATGGTCAGGGTGGGGGAGAGGATCAAGGAGGGCTTGTTGAGGCGGTGAATCA
>Ga0315294_10005988_pt1 | contig 13359 bp, 10 predicted proteins | sample YL17G13_40_MG_FD_203626 | JGI IMG/M metagenome (GOLD analysis project Ga0315294, IMG submission 203626) | Sediment microbial communities from Yellowstone Lake, YNP, Wyoming, USA - YL17G13_40 | ecosystem: Environmental > Aquatic > Freshwater > Lake > Sediment | place: USA: Wyoming | collected... | reverse complement strand
TCCGTCCCCATCTTAACCTTGCGTGCATGAATTTTGAGTATCTCAGTTCTTCCCTTGACATCCGGCAGAGGAATATAAACCTGTCTGTCAAACCTGCCGGGGCGAGTAAGAGCCTTATCAAGTATATCTCCGCGGTTAGTGGCAGCCATTACAATGACCTGGTCGTTAGTATCAAAACCGTCCATCTCGACAAGTATTGCATTTAAGGTCTGTTCCCTTTCGTCGTGTCCGCCGCTTACAAAGCCGGGCCCCCGTTTTTTCCCGATGGCATCGACTTCATCGAGAAAAATAATGCAGGGCGAATTTTCCTTTGCGGTTCTGAACAAATCGCGTACACGGGACGCACCGACTCCGACAAACATCTCAACAAAATCGCTGCCCGAAATGCTGAAGAACGGCACACTTGCCTGACCTGCGATGGCCTTTGCGAGCAGTGTTTTCCCGCAGCCCGGCGGACCAACCAGCAATATTCCCCGCGGTATCCTGCCGCCGATTTTATGGAATTTTTTAGGATATCTTAAAAATTCAATAATTTCCGCAACTTCTTCTTTTGCCTCGTCGATGCCTGCGACATCGTCGAAGGTTACCTTTATCTGCTCTTTGCCGTGCATTCGATGTTTGCTTCTTCCAAAGTTCATCAGCATACCGCCCGGGCCGTTTCTGACGTTTCTGATAAATAGAAAATAGAAGAACGCAATCATCAGCACAATGGGCAGAATCCAACTCAGAATCGGCATCAATATCTGTGGTTTGACAACGGTCCATTTGACATTTGCCGCCTGAAGTTTTGCCGTTGTATCCGGCAGCATTTCCGGATGATAACCGATAGAAAATGTTTTAGGGGCCTTTGGCGGACGTGATTGTATTCCTGCCGTATTGAACTTCCCGGTTATCTCGCGTTCTGCAATTTCAACACTTTCAATTTTTCCTTCTGCAATGTACCTGTTGAACTCATCATTGGTTATTTCATCCCGCCCCTGATACATCTGGAACATCATCATAAGACTAAGAAAAACGAGCACCATCAGAAGCCATCTGAATGGCATCTTCTTACCCCCCAGGGGCTGTTGTTTTCCGTACGGAGCTGTCTGCTTTTTCATGTTTTGTCTTCTTTTATTCATAAGCTGTTGTTTATACGCTGTTTAAGGCAGGATGTTTTTGTCATAGAAATCCGTTATCTGCACCTTAAGTCTCCGTTTTCAATGGATTTAAGACTATACTTTATAACCTTTAAGTCAATATATTGCAATAAAAAACCCCAAAACGACAGAAACAAAAAAGACCGGCAGAAAACTGGCCTTTAGTTATCTACAGAATTGTCAAATTAAATCTTGTCTATTTCAAATAATTAGGTATCTCTAAATCGTAAACTGTCCTGGCGTAAATTGGACTACTCTTCTGACAATTTCATTATTACTTTTGCGCATTGCGAGCCATCTCTCTTGCCAATACTTTGTTAGACTTCGCAGTGGAAGATTACGATAAATTGGTTTTCTTGTTTTACCATTTAAGAAAGATTTCCAATTTATCGTTAGTGGTATTGCATAAATACCTCTTTTGAAAGAATGCTTCAGGATGATATCTGAATTCAAATTAAGAATGTCACATGCCGTACGAATAACTCGCATTCGCCAATTTGGCCCCATTCCAAATAGATGAGAAATCTTGTAACCTTTGCTTTCAATTAGTTCACGCATTGCTGTAAAAGTCTCATTCGAAATATGCAATGTTCCAAACCCTGAAGTTATTCCAATAGGCTTACAAAGTAAGGAGTTTTTATATTTTAAGCGGTTATATTGTGAGCTATTGAGTCCGTACAAACTCGTTGTCATTATCAATGCTAAATCTGAAATTCGTTTTCTACCACTGATTATTGTTTTGCTTTTAGCATATTTCTTATGAAAAATGTTACGCAATTCATTAGATGCTAAAATATAAGCAATCAATTTTCCTCCGAGCAAATCATTATAAGGAGGTAAAGCACCAATGACATATGCATCCATTACATATATAATACGTTTGGTTCTTGTTTTAATATCCCAACCTATCCATTTGTCCCTGTCGGGTATATGAATAATACTGCTTCCTATAGCTGCAATACCGATAACCGGTTTTTCTGGTAGTCCGCCATCTCTAACAATAATTCTTATTCTACGACCGACATATTCAGAAGCAGGTGAACTCCAATAGTATCTATACAATCTAAAAAGGTCATTTTGTTTCTGAGAGTTGCAAACTTCAACTATAGGCTTAATCTCTGACTTTAGAGCATTGAATCCTGTCGTTAAATTTTTTCTGCCTATATCGATATGTTTTTCTATCCACTCTCTATTTTTATTCAAAATTTCCTGCCTTGATATGTTCATTGACTGTTTTATAATTTCTTTATCGTAATAGATTGGTGGAGATACTATTAACTTATCTTTCGATTTTTCTATATTCCAGTTAAGACGGAATAAATCTCTTACCAATAGTAATTTAACTCTCTCTTCACTATCTTGAGTCTCAATTAAATTATCATTGTAATGACTTCTATCTAAATTTAATGATGAGTTTTTAAGAGATAATACCCCAATATTATTGGGTAAATTTTGAGTTTGCATATACTTTATTCTCCACTAATTTTTCAAACAACTTTACCCTTATTGGTAATGCAAAGGCTTGTTCAGAAGATACCATATACAAGTTGCCAGGAATCGTTTCTCTTTGGATAAAGTTTTCAATAACCCCTTCATAATTTACATTAGATTTTATTAGTGCCTTAATATCATCACTATTACCTAAATGAAATGCAAAGAAATTTTCCGCTTGCGTTCTAATTTCTTCTGAAATTGCTGATGGTCTTTGAGTTATTGCCACCATACCGATTCCAAATTTTCTTCCCTCCTTGGCGGTTTTAACAAATGGATTTGCCGTTGCTTTTACAAGCTCATCGGAAAGAACATTTTGAGCTTCTTCAACAAAAATCACAGTGTTAATTACATCCATTGGATTATCGCTGGTGAATTTTTCTTTATTATGTTCAAACAACTTGCGGACTAAAATTGTTGATATAATACTTGCATCAACTCTATCCCTGAGAGATAGGTCAACAATTACAGTTTTACCTTGCTTCAAGTAGTCCATTACGTTTTCTATTAATTTAGATGAGGAAGAATGTAACCCTTTGCCTTCTTCTATTAAATAAGCTATTCTTTTTCTAATTGCGGCAACAGTAACTCTTGCGCTTTTCTCCGATTTCGCGCCTGTATCCCAGAAATCAGGGAATGTTTGGTGTAATCGTATAGGATCTGCAACATAACCATTAATATTTTTGATAAAATCTTTAACTTCATTTTCTTCTAAGTATAATAAAAACGATTTCATCACCTCTGAAAACCCTGCACTAAAATTCAGTATGTCCCCAACTGTTAAATGTTCGTGCATATTTATCAAAACTTTTCCCTTGTAAATAAACCTATCTTTGTATTCATCTGGAATCTTTTTATCACTGAAAACCACAAAATTATCCTTGATTTTTTGCTCGTCTATGTCCCCTAATCCATAAGTCTTGCGACCTTTCAGGAAATACTCTCCATTTAAATCAAAAATGAGTTTTCCATAACTTGTATCACCGACAATATGGTAAAGAAGGACCTTAACCAAATTTGTTTTGCCAAAGCCAGACTGAGCAAATACCATTGTCCGTTTATCTCTTAATTTCTGCACATCAAAAAGAATATCTCCTTTATCCTTATAAATATCTTCCCCTATGCATAAATAACCAATTTCTGCACCATTCTCATTACCAATATTTAAGATATGTTTCACTTCGTTTTGCTTCAGATGCCTCGCATGATAAGATACAGTTGGCAATTTTCTTGACGCTGTAGTGAATTCTATAGATGAGCCTTTATCAATAAAGGTTCCAAGTAACCTAACTTTATAAGTATAACTAAACATTTTTTGCTTGTCACGTTCCGATAGTTCACGTTCAGCGATTCTGGCATAATGTACCGCGACCAGAGTTTTATCCTGAGAACGAAAAATTGGATCTTCGTCATAAATTTCTGCCTCTACTCTCGCTAAAAACTTTCTACCATTCTCATCTTTAGGAGTTAGTACAATAAAATCTCCTGTACTTGGGCTTGCTTTTGCGTCTTCATAAGAAGAATATATTAACAAAGCATCTTCTGTTGTTTTTTGCCCGTATAATACACCAAAATCAATTTTCTCTGCCATGATAACCTCCTATTCTAAAATTTGTCATGAATATCCAGGAGTAAATTCTCTATCTCTATATTATCCATTCTTTGCTCTTTATAAAGAGCAAACTTCACCCTTTTAATTATCTCTTCTTTAAAATCCTTTTTCAATGAGATAAAATTATGAACTTCAACCAAAGGATACGGATAACCAAGTATATAATGTTCTTGTGTAAGTGTTGTAAGTTCTTTAAATATCATACTCAATTTATCTATATCTCTGTCTCTCTTGTTATTTTCTATACCTGGAATGGCATCAAATATATTAACATCAGCCACGAGCCAGTCATAATTTTGTAATTTTTCCACATAATCTAATCGAGCAACAGTAAATAATCCAAAACCTCTTCCCCCTTTTATATCCTTTTTTGCATACATTGCTGAAGTATCTCTACCACCATAAGAAGCAAGTAACACATTATCAGGTATTTCAAACCAACAGCATAATTTTTGTCTCTTTGGATCCCCTTCTATAAATGGATACTTCGGTTTCAATTGATCTTGAAGATAGTTGTCTATCTGTCTCAAAGTATAAGACAACTCCATTTTAATAGGTGAATTTTTAGTTATTCCTACAATTATTATCCCTTTTTCATATAAAAATTTTCCTAATTCTACTAAATACTTTTGCTTAATATTTACTGAACGTAGTGGTCCATCTCTTAATATAAAATCACCTTCTCTTGTTTCGCTACGATTTGTTATTTCGTATACCAATGACCATTCTAAAACTCCTTGAGCAAAAGAAAGAAGAGTGGATAAACTTGAACAAATAATATCTTTTTTGTAAGAGAAAATATTGTCTGGGGAGTCATGGAAAAATTCTATTAGGTCTTTTATAGGTTTTAAATTTAACAGTTCATCATAAATCGCAAACAAATGTTCCTCATTTGTTATAAGAATATTTTGTGGGTAATATTCCTTTCCGAGTATAATAGGGTCATCCATATCATTCATTCGAATTTGTTTTCCGCCTTTGTAGCAAATATATCCTGCGTTATAAATACCTATTGAAACACCATTATAGAATTGCTGACTGTTATAACTCCCGTCTATGGCATAGAAACTTCTATCTGTTTTATCAATTTTGTCAAAGGGTATGATTTCAAAAATTTGGGGAGTTTCAATATTGGTTTTATTGCCTACAGTCGGAATACCATATGGTTTATTAGTCCTTTCATTAATATGCTCAGCTATAGAATCAATCGCCTCTTGAGGAATTTTGAAATCCACGACCTACCTCTTCTTTAAAATTAGCATTATCGCTTTTCCATCCATGATCCTATTGTTCCTTAAAGGATTGAGATAATTATACCCTTAAATGGAGAAAAATGGCAAAGAAAAAACAATGGATTGGCTTCCCCGACGAATTAGCTAAATCGCTTTACAGAGTAAATTTATGCCTTATGACTTGCGACCAGTGACCATCGACTGGCGACGAACGACGAGCGACTAAATAACCACCGACTACCATTTCATTTGCATCTGTTCGACTATTCTTTCGGCGAGTTTATTTGCGGCGGTCTTTGAGGCGTAATCAAAGCTCTGCTCCTGAAACTCCGAATAGCTTGCGGTAGCAGCTGCAGTTGAGTTTTCGAGCAGATATTCGCCGGTCCTGAGGTTTTTCCAGTTGAACTGAGCGGTAATTTCGGCCTGCTCTTCGAGCGGCCGGCCTGTTGAGCGTTCTATAGTCAATACTGCGTCATTTATTGCGGTAATTTTCCCCGTCAGCACGGTATCGGCCCTGCTTTTATCCGAGACAATTCTGTATGGGGTTTCGGTTTCTATCCTTTTTGCTATCGCATCGGTAAGGTCATACTCAAGGTCTCTGCGAAACGTTTCGTTGTCGAACATTTCAACATAAACACTTTTTATATCCTGCGAATATAAAGACTTGCTCGTATAGCCGCTGCATCCGGCAAATAAAACCGCTGCGCAGACAGATGCAATTATTGCCACTGTTACTTTCATAGGAACAGTCCTTTCCAGTTTAACTTTTTCTTTTTCAATGAGTTCTGCTGAGCTTTTTTTTCCAGTTCTTCTTTAACCGCGGCAATTTTCGGCTGAGCATTTTTTGCTGCGCCGCTGTTCGGCCAGTCGTCTATTATTCTCTGATAATAAAGATTCGCAGCTGTAGTGCCGCCTGTTCTTGCATAATAGTCTGCGACAGCCAGCTCCTTTTCGGCAAGTCTTTCGTCTATCTGGTTTAACGTTTGCGGCACTTCAATCTCTGCAGCAGTATCCGGATACCTTTTCTGATATTCGGCATAGTAGCTTCTCGAGCTTTCGAGAACCTTTGAGTCAAATTTCGGTCCTCTGTAGTCCCGCTCGAGACTTCTTGCCATCCCCAGCAGGGCATCTTTGCCGATTTGTCCGGTCGGCCATCTGTTGGAAACATCTGCCCATGCCAGATAGGCCTCATGGTATGCGCCTCTTTTTTCTCTGGATTGAGCGAGTGTTTCCAGCGCATTTTGGGCTACCGGGGCATCGCCGGTTCTGTCGGCAATTTTATTCATTATCTCGCTGCCTTCTTCATAAGCGCTGAGCTTGAAGATTTTCAAGGCCGTCCTTTTCTGACCGCCGAGAAAAGCTGTCCCTATCTGGTACTGCCTTTCAAGTGCCGACTGATAAAACGCGCTTTCTGGAAACTGCTCTATAAACCTGTCATAAGCGCTTGAAGCTTTATCATATTTTCGCTGACCAAAGAGCAGCTCCGCCTTGACAAACGCGTCGAAATCATCACCTGCGAGTTGTGGATAATCCTTTTTCAACTTTGCAAAAGCCTTTTTAGCCTTGTCGGTCTTACCTGTAGAAATAAGCTGTTTTGCCGCTGCCGCAGCCATCATAAAATCGGCATTGCCTTCCTGGCCGACCTGCTGCCATTCCTGACCGCCTGCCAGATGCCATGTCTCTTCAGCGGCAAAAACAGCCGGATTCAAGACAATAACAAACAAAATAAGTCCTTTCAACCGCATAGCCTTACCCCCACACCAATATAAATCTTTTGAATGCCATCTTTTTGATAAAAACTCCGTTTTCACTTTTTTACTCCCATAAGCCTTCACCCCCGCCATATCCATTGGTGTGGGGGTGTAGCTCCTAATCTTTTGATTTGACATTATATACAAACACCTGCGACCTTGCAAACCTCTTATAATTCAAAAATACGGCGTCAGTGGACTTAGCCACACCTTAAGGCAGAACCATTCTCTCTTTCCTAACATCATAATTGTTAGATATTTATAAAATATTATATAAAATTCACAAAAAATAGTTGACTTTTTAGAAATTTGCAATACAATACTACTATATTAGATATTCATAAAACAAAAGATTAAAAATGATTTGCCAGAAAACATAATTAAGGACAATTAAACTCTTTTATTAGAAAGTGATTTATGAAATCTAAAAATTTAGAAAAGCCGGATTCAGAATTATTAAGAAAGCAGAAAATAGCGCGCAGAATAGCGGAAATTCCAAAAAAATACCGCAAAATCTATAAAAAAGCAGTTGAAGATAACAGCAAAACCGCAGCAATCCAATCCTTCTGTTTGGAATGCGTTTGCTGGCAAAAAAATGAGGTTATCAACTGCTCCTGTCCGACCTGCCCTTTGTTCGACGTAAGACCCTTCCCCGCCTGCGCGAGGACAAGTTTAAATTTACGCCAACCCGTCAAAAAGGAACTTTAATAATGAACAAAAGAAAATTGCCGGAACAAAAAAACGATTATCGAACGTTTGAAATCCACGGCCGAACAGTAATCATTGACGATTTTATCTATCGCAGACTTTTCAAAGACCCGGATATACTACCGCGCCGAAAATATACTTTTATAAAAGGTTTTTGCCTTTTCAATAATTGCCCGCATATTGTTTTAAAAACTAAAGCAAATAAGTCTATTGGTCTTTCAAGATATATAATGCGTGCAGTTAAAGGCGAATTGGTTGACCATAAAAACAGAAACCCATTGGACAATCGCCGATGTAATTTGCGGATTGTGAACGCAAGGCAAAATATGCTCAATCGGATAATGAAAAATAAAACGGGTTTGATAAGCGTTTCAAAATACAAGGATAAAAAACAATTTTATGTCAGGACACAGTTTATAACTAAAGAAGGACATAAATTAATCTTTCGCTGCCCGGATACGCCGTTTAACAGGATTTTGACGGCGCTGGCGCACGATAAATTTGTTTTACAGGAGGGCGAAGAGGAATACGCGCCGCTGAATTTCCCGTGCTGGAAAAATGAGCCGTTGAGAAGTATTTTGCTGAATGAAGATTTGGGGAAGCTCAAGGAGAAGAGCAGTAGAAAGGCCAACAGGAGAACAGGTGAGCATTTAAATAAGAAGATTAAAAATTTTTTAGCCACTACGGCGCGAAGACACGAACTTCACAAATCACTTTCACCACCGCGCCACCGAGAACACCGAGAGCACAGAGATTTGCTTTAAGGCAGTCCCAACGGCTACTATTCACTTCTTATGCTTGTTGATACTTGGCAGGGAACAGATATAATGAAGACATGAAAACATCCGCAAAAGAAAAAATTATTAAAATTTTTACGGGGTTTAATCCCGTAGGCGACAATGATTACGAACGCTCTTTTGAATTTCAAAATATCTCAACAGGCAATTATGATCCTCCTGCATATATTGTTCGGATTATTTTAATTGAGCTACTTGGGCTCCCTGATTATGGTCCTATGGAAAAAGTATGGTGGCATACGGTTTTTAATTATAAAAACAAAACTTTTTTGATCAGAGATTACAAATTCGGTTCATGGTCAATAGAAGGTGAAACTGCTGATGAGCTGGCTCAAAAAATTGTTTCAGAGATAAAGAAAAAAATAAAAATAGCATCGAATAATTTAGATAAGATACTATACGCACACTTAAAATATTACGCACAAAATGGTAATTTCTTTATTAAGAATCTTAGCCGTTCTTTGTCGTCTATCTACTATTTTTATTTACAAAAAACAAAAGATGCAATTGATGATGTAAGAAATTTAAAGACCTCCAAAGTCAGTAAAGAAAGTAACAGTTTAATAGCTGATTCATGGAATGAAAACCTAAAATTAACTAAGACCACTTTTTGTTATGTCTATTCAATGATACACGCTTTTTATTCTTATTTAGAATTTATATTAGATGTGATATATGCCTTTGAACAACCAAATATAGACTTTTGGGAATTTAGAAAAAAATGCTGGAACGACCGCTTTAAGATGCTTTTTAATCTCAAAATTAGGGCGTTAAATAAAATATACGTTAAATTATTGGAGTATAAAAATAAATATCGAAATCCGTTAAGTCACGGTCTTACAAATGAAATAAGTATTCTTGTTCCTCTACCGGCCTCTGGTCTAGTTCCCTTGTCTTATCAGTTTTTATCGAATGAATTATATTATGGCCTTATGGGTATGAATGACATAAATATAGCAGAGCAAATAATTGAAACTTTCTCCTCATTTCTCGATTACATGAATAAAAGTGAACCTTATAGTTATTATTTACGTTATGCTGAATGGGGTTTTGAAATTCCAGTGAATAAAAAAGATGTCGAAAAAATAAAAAATAGAATGACCAATATGGAGGATTTTGAAGAGTACCTAAAAGGTGAAGCAGCATATACGGATACGATAATTAATAGAGAGATTTAGTAGATTTATGATTTTTCTATTTGACATGAGGCAGTTTACAAAAGGTTTTTCTGAGGGTAAAAGACGCCCAAGACCATAAAAGTGGTGCGGAATCTTTTCAGATTGCCAACATAAAAATAAACATCTTTTTTAGTAGTATCAGCGATATCAAGCCAGCGTTGCTTAATTTTTTCCAAAAGAACTGTCTCGGTCGGATATTTTGACCGCCAATCTCTATAGGCCTGGCCGATTTCCCAATCAATAATAGAAAGTTTGTGGCCGGGACAACTGTCCTCGCCAAAGCATTTGAATCTATAATAAAAATTAAAAGGAATTTCTTCAATCGCATCCTTTTTCTTATCAAAAAAACTCAATTGAGCATAACAGACCTCTCTTGCCTGCTGGTCTGATGGACTTTGTTTTGACCATTCAAAAGAAATATCAGCAGGTTTTATAAGCCCCAGAGAAAGATCACTACTTGGCTCGGCGTCTTTATAGACCTGACACATTGATTTTACGGGAACTTTTAAAACAATAGATTTGCGTTTTTCCCACGTTCCTTTTTCGGTATCAAGCCAGTCAATGACTTTTATGGTATCTGAATCTACATGAAAACTTTCCGGTCTTTTATCATCTGTTGGCGGGGAGCAATTAACTTCTATTATACTGTATTTTTTAAATTGCTGCCCCTCGTCGAGGTCGCGGAACGGAATGGGATAAAGACGGACTAATTGTGAATTGTTTAAATCGACCCCGGCACAACATACAGTCTCGCTATATTTCCTGCTGGGATTTGGATAGGCCTTTACGGTTATGAGTATTTGTTTTTTTTCGAACTTCAAGGAATATCAAATATGTTTTATTTTTAAGCCGTTTCCGTCATACTCTTTTATTTTATCGGCCACTATTGACCGATGGCATTTTTCCGGAAATCGTTCAAAACACATAATACAGGTTACCCCATCGAAGAGATATTGATGCACTTTTTTCACGGCATCCATATTTCTTGATAAATACTCCGTGTATGCTTTGAAAAAATAGTTATAATCCCAATCAGATTTCAACTTGTTGCGTATTGCGGCAGGGCTTCCGAGAGGTTTTTCATGAATGTATTCGATATTCTCATCTTTAAGTCTTTGTCCCAAGGTTGATTTCGAGAAGCCTTTTTTTCTTGAAAGGGGAATCTCTCTGACATCAATAAGATGTGTGACGTTAAAACTTTTTAGACGAAGAACAAACTCGTCTATTTCCCTTCCTTCGTATCCTATAGTTAATAATTCATATTGTTTCATAACTTTTTAATTATAACAATATTATATCGGTATAAATAGGGCGATTTCATAAATTAATACAGGCAAGCTACATATTCCTCATTATATTGAAAGATACTGCTCCTATTATAATCAGGTCAGGAAAAAGGCAAAGGGAAAATTAAGGGTTAGATGATAGGGGATAGGGTTTAGGGGATAGGGAAAATATCCCCACAGTTTTGCAAGGCAAAACTAAGCGTGGGGATATAAATAAAAAAGCCCCGCACCTTCCCAATATTCAAATAACACTGAATAAAAAGAAGGTGCGGGATTATTATTTAAAGCTTAATTACTCTTTTTTGGGCTCGACAGCTTTCTCTGAAGCCGGCTTATTTTCATCTGAAGTCTGGACATTCTCAGTTTGTCTTCGCGGCGGAGCCGGTTTTGTGCCGCTAAGGCCGAGCTCAAGTTTGTCTGCTTCGTTGGCATATTTTATTGCAGAATCTGCCTTAATCTTCTGAACATAATCCATAACAATCTGTTCTTTCTGCTTGTCGGTAAGAAGCTGCAGGATTTGTTCCTTTGCCTGGTCGAAACTGGCGGTGTTGGCATCAGTATGTTCAATAAGTTTAATAATATGATAACCGAAACTTGTCTGGATGATGTCGCTTGTCTGTCCCGGTTTGAGTGCATATGCCGCCTTTTCAAATTCCGGTACAAAAGTACCCTTGGGCTGCACGCCCAGATCGCCTCCATCCTTTCCTGAAGGACAGGCAGAATACTGTTTTGCCAGCTCTTCAAAACTTGCACCGGCCTCTATCTGCTGCAGAAGTTTCTGTGCTTTTGCCTTAGCTTGTGCTTTGGCCTGATTCGGGTCATTCCCATCTTCAGGCTTTATAAGTATGTGTTTTGCGTGAATCTTTTCCGGTTCGCCGAACTGTTGAATATTTTCGTCATAATATGCTCTGGCCTGCTCGTCCGTGGGCTTGGCCAGCTTTTGTGCAAATTCCGCCTCCACCAGTTTTTCAAACATAAGTCTTTTGAGTATGTTCCGCTGGTAATCGCTGAAGTTGGTGCCGTAAGCCTTGAGCAGCGACTTAAATTCATCTAAGGTCAGATTCTGTTCTGCAACCTGCTTGTTAACTCGCTCTGTAAGTTCCGTTTCGCTGACGGTAATATTATTCTGTTTTTCCTTCTGAGCCAGAAGCTCTTCTATCACAAGCTGTTCTATGATGCGCTTTCTTATTTCCTGGCGGTACTGAGAAGTTACATTTTCCGGAATCCTGCCGGCCATTTGCTCCATACGCGGATTTAGAATCGCTTCAATTTGTCCTTCGGTGATAACTGTACCGTTGACCATAACCGCAACTGCGCCAAGCTGATTTGCATCTTTAGCTGAATTTGGCTCGCCGGCGGGAGCGTTCGGCTCCGCAGCGGGCTTATTTGGCTCCGCAGCAGGCTTGTTCGGCTCCGCAGCGGGCTTGTTCGGCTCCGCAGCGGGCTTGTTCGGCTCCGCAGCGGGCTTGTTCGACTCCGCAGCGGGCTTATTCGACTCCGCTACAGGCGCCTTCGACTTTGCGGCAGGCTTTTTTGGCTTTGCTGCAGCAAGTACTACTGTCGACAGTAAAACAATCAGAACCATCGAAATATTTACGATAATCTTCATAATGAATTCCCTTTCTCGAAAAGTTTTTATTTTAAGGCGTCAGACAAAGTTAGATAGTATAGCTCGGCAAGCAGCAAAATGAAAGACAAAAGCAAAATAATTAAGAGCGCATATCGTCTTGACAACGCTGTTTTTAGGACTTACCATATCGCCCGGAAAATTGAAAGGAGGCAGAATGGTCGACGTTGTATTACAGACAAAAATCCCCGGCACAAAAGCCAGGCACGGCAAGGTTCGCGATATCTATGACCTTGGCAACAAACTGCTTATCGTCGCCTCCGACAGGATAAGCGCATTTGACGTCATTATGGCCAATGGCATTCCCTATAAGGGTATTGTCCTGACACAGATTTCAAAATTCTGGTTCGACTTTCTTTCGGACGAAGTTGAAAGTCATCTCATAACCGATAAGGTAACTGATTATCCCAGGCCTTTTTGCGATTATCCTGCACAGCTTGTCGGCAGAAGCATGCTGGTTAAAAAGACAAAAGTTCTGCCGGTTGAATGTGTTGTAAGAGGCTATCTGGCAGGTTCCGGCTGGAAGGAATATCAGCAG
>Ga0315294_10005986_pt1 | contig 13361 bp, 12 predicted proteins | sample YL17G13_40_MG_FD_203626 | JGI IMG/M metagenome (GOLD analysis project Ga0315294, IMG submission 203626) | Sediment microbial communities from Yellowstone Lake, YNP, Wyoming, USA - YL17G13_40 | ecosystem: Environmental > Aquatic > Freshwater > Lake > Sediment | place: USA: Wyoming | collected... | reverse complement strand
GACGCCCAACTTGAAGTACGCTAGCCAGTAGCCGAACCACAAGAGGCCCGTCGCCAGTTCCACGATCATGTAGCGGGCGGAAAACCCGGCCCCGCACCGGCGGCACCGCCCTCCCAGGACGAAGTAACTGGCGACCGGAATGTTATCGTACCACGCGATCGGCGCCTGGCAAGATGTGCAGTGCGACCTCGGCCTGACGAGGCTCTGGCCGGCCGGCAACCGCCAGATGCACACGTTCAGGAAACTGCCGATGCACAGGCCCACCAGGAGGACGAAAACGCCAAACGCCCACGTCGAGAAGAACGCCAGAAGGGTGCCGTCCATTCGCCGCCTGTCCCCTGCCGACCGCCCGTCGAGAGCCTCAGGGTCTAACGACGCGGCAATCTATCACCGCCCCCGCAGCCATGCAAGGCAAAACGGTGGGTCGCGGGCCTGGAACGCGTCCGGATCGCCGGCGCGACGAAGAACCCTCGCCAAACCGCTTGCCTGCTGATAGTATTCCCGCCGCTCGCTCGCATCTGGACGCACCGCCTGGGAGGCGCCGCCGCCGTGCAACGGGAGGAAACCGTGGAACTCAAGTGGAAACCCGATTTCGACATGGCCCTCAAGCGGTTCGAGGCGTGGTGGAACCGCGCCATCCTCGACCGGCCGCCGGTCACCATCGCCGTCAACTCCGACCGTCCGGTCCGCTGGCCCGAGAAGTCTCACGCCACGCTGCGCGACCGCTGGCTCGACGTCGAACACAGCGTCGCGTGCGCCGAGGCGAGCATCGCGGCCGGCGTGTTCCTGGCCGAGACGTTCCCGCGCTACGAGCCAAGCCTCGGGCCGGAACTCTGCGCCACGCTCTTCGGATGCGAACTCGAATTCTCCGAGTACACCTCGTACTCCATCCCGATCGCCAGGTCCTGCCGCGACATCCTCGACCTCAAGCCCAGCCTCGACACATTCTACTGGAACAACATCCGCGCGAAGACCGACCTCTCGCTGGAGCGCGGCCGGGGCCGGTGGATCACGTCCTTGCCAGACCTGCACACCAACGGCGACCTCGCGGCCGCCCTCCGAAATCCGCAGGACCTGTGCCTGGACCTCGCGACGGACCTCGCGGGCGTGCGCGCGGCCGTGGACCACGTCAACCGGTGGTATGGGCCGATGTTCGAGGACCTCTGGGGCCGCATCCGCGACGCCGGCCAGCCGTGCTCGGCGTGGACGCCGACGCTTCACGCGGGCCCGGCGTACCCGGTCTCTTGCGACTTCATCTGCATGATCTCGCCCGCGATGTTCCAGGCGACGATCCTCCCGGCGCTCTACGACGAGATCAAGTGGCTCGACCACAGCCTCTATCACCTCGACGGACCGGGCGCCCTGAAGCACCTCGACGCCCTCCTGGCCCTCTCGGAACTCGACGGCATCCAGTGGGTCTTCGGCGCCGGCCAGGGCCCGGCCAGAAAATGGATTGATGTGTACAAGCGTGTCCAGGCCGCCGGCAAGTGCATCCAATTGATGGCCGACGATCTCGATGACGCAAAGGCCGTGGCCGAGCACCTGAGGCCGGAAGGCGTCTGGTTCACGCCCGGCGGCAGTTACCCGCGCGGGGAAGCCGAGGACTTCATCGCCTGGACCGCCCGCTGGGCCGCCCGGAAGTAATCGAGCGTCCATCGGCGCCGGTGGGTCGCCGGCCTGCCGCGGAGAACTCTCGCAAAAACCGCCGCCGGCTGATACCATTCCCGCCTGATGAAACACGAGGCCCTCCATCTCGGCTGGCTCCTCGTCGTGAACGCCGTCTACGCCGTGGCGGCGGTGGTCGCGGTGCCGCTCTACATTGTCCTCATGGCGATGCGACGCAAGTACCGCCATCGGCCGTGGCAGCGGTGGGGTTTCGTGCCGAAGTTTGGCGCGAGCGCGCGGCAGGTCGGGAGACCCGCCGCGCGGAAACCCATGCGCCTCTGGGTCCACGCGATCAGCGTCGGCGAAGTCGAGGCCGCCCGCACGTTCGTCCCGGCGCTGGCCGAGGCGATGCCGGAGGCCGAGATCGTCCTTTCCACAACGACGATGACCGGCCGCGAACGGGCCGCGAAACTTTTCCCCGGCCGCCCGGTCTTCTACTTCCCCCTGGACCTCGCGCCGTGCGTCGCGCTGGCGCTGGCGCGCGTGCGGCCGACGGCCGTCATCCAGGTGGAATCGGAATGGTGGCCGAACTTTTTCCTCCTCGCGCGGCTCTGGCGGGTACCGGTGCTGGCCGTGAACGTCCGGATTACCGAGAAGAGCCGTCGCGGCTACGCGCGGATCCGCGGCCTCATGCGCGCGGTCTTCAATAGCACGGCCGCCATCGGCGTCCAGGCCGAGGTCTACCGCGAGCGGCTGCTGGCGCTCGGGGCCGAGGCGGACCGCATCCGCGTCACCGGCCAGATGAAACACGACGCCGTCGGCACATCCGACACGGTCGCCGGCGCCGAGGACCTCGCGCGCGAGACGGGGATCGCCGCCGGCCAGCCCGTCCTCGTCTCCGGAAGCACCGCCCCCGGCGAAGACGACGTGCTCCTGGCGGCCTACGGCGAGGCCCGCCGCGCGGTGCCCGACCTGCGCCTGGTGATCGTGCCGCGGCGACCGGAGAACTTCGATGCGGCGGCCGAGGCCATCCGCCGCGCGGGCCTGGGCCTCCTTCGCCGCTCACTCGGTCCCGGCGCCGCCCCGGAAGGCCCGGACCTGCGGTCGCCCGTCATCCTCGGCGACACGATGGGCGAACTCATGAAGTGGTACGCCCTGGCGGACCTCGTCTTCGTCGGCCGCAGCCTCGTCCCCCTCGGCGGGTCGAACCCGATGGAACCGGGATCGCTGGCGCGGCCGCTCCTCTGGGGCCCGCACATGTTCAATTTCCCGATCGAGGCCCCGGCGCTCGTCGAAGCAGGCGCGGCCCGCGAGGTGACCGACGCCGCGAGCCTGGCGGCCGCGGTCGTGGACCTCTTGACGCGCGGCGACCGGCGCCGTCAAATGGGCCTGGCCGCTCGCCAGGTCATCTGCCGCATGCAGGGCGCCACGGCCCGCAACGTCGCCCTCGTGCGCGAAGTGCTTGGTCAGCCGCCGCACTTGCCTGCCCTGAGCGAAGCCGAAGGGGTGCGGCGCGGCCTCTGACGTGAGGTGCAACCCATGAGCCGCGAGCAACGAAAAGCCCTGATGAGCCGCGTCGCGAGCCTCGTCGTCAAACTCGGCACGAACGTCCTGGCCGACGAGCGGGGCCTCCTGGACGAATCCGAGATCGGCCGCATCGTGGACCAGATCGTCGCGGTCCAGGAGGCGCGCGGCGTCCGCGTGGCGGTCGTGTCGAGCGGCGCGATCGCCGCCGGCATGGCTGACCTCGGCCTCGAGAAACGCCCCGCGGCCCTGCCGGAACTTCAGGCCTGCGCCGCCGTCGGCCAGGCGAAACTCATGATGATGTTCGACCAGGCCCTCCGCCGCCACGGTCGCCATGCCGCCCAGATCCTCCTCGTCCGCAGCGACATGGAGGACAGAGCACGATATCTCAATATCAACCTTTGCGTCGCGGCCCTCCAGACGTTCCGGGCCGTTCCGATCATTAACGAGAACGACACGGTCAGCGTGGACGAAATCCGCTTCGGCGAGAACGATATCCTCGCCGCCATGGTCACGAACCTCCTGAGGGCCGACCTCCTCGTGCTGCTTACGACCGTCGAAGGGGTTTACCGCGATAAGGCACGCACGGAATGTTTCGACGTCGTGGACCGCGTCGAACTCGCCCTGGCCGCCGACGACGGGTCGCGCTCGGCGCTCGGCTCCGGCGGCATGGCCACCAAGATCGAGGCCGCCGCCAAGGTCGTCGCGGCCGGCGAGATGGCCATCATCGCCAACGGGCGACACCCGAACGTCCTCGCGGATATCCTGGCCGGCGAGACGGTGGGCACCCTCTTCGTCCCGACGCAGAAACGCCTGGGCGCGCGGCAGCGATGGATCGGCCTCGCGCGGCGACCTCGCGGCAAGATTTTGCTCGATGCCGGCGCGGCCAAGGCCGTCCTCGCCCGAAAGAGCCTCCTCGCCTCCGGCATCACCGGCGTCGAAGGCGCGTTCGCCGCCGGCGACGTTGTCGCCCTCGTGGACCCCGAGGGGCGCGCCATCGCCCAGGGCCTCACGAACTATTCGTCGGAGGAGGTCGCCAAAATCAAAGGCCTCCGGACGAACCAGTTCGCCGCCGTCCTCGGCGAGCGGACCTACGACGAGGTCGTTCACGCCGACAACCTCGTCCTGACGGCCTGACCGCCGTCAGGCGCCCGGCGGGGCGTCGCCGGCCGCGTCGGGATCGTCCTCGGCGTGTTCGGGCACATCGGCCGCCGCCTGCGGCCGCGAGAGAAACGTCTCGGCGCGGACACCCTCCGGCCGAAGTTCCACGGTCACGGCGCCAGCCTCGCCCGTGCGATAGCACCGTGCCCCCTCCTGCGCGAGCCACGGCGGATCGGCGAGCAGCAGGACCGGCCGTCCGGAGGAGATCACGAGGACCTTGGCGCCGGTCGCGCGCGCGAAGCGGCCGACCGCCTCCGGGTCATGGCCGTGGTGCGGCCAGAGTATGGCGTCGGCTCGAAGGTCCGGCTCGGCCTCAAGAAGCGCCGCGATGGAGGCAGGCTCGATGTCGCCCGTAAGGAGCAGCCGCCGCGACCCTTGCGACACCACGAGCACGAGCGACCCATCGTTGATCGCCCCTCGCGTCTGCGACCGCGGACCGCGCGGCCAGACGGCCACAAGGTCCGCCCCGCGGAGTCCCGCCAGCCGGTCCCCCGCCGAGAAGAATTCGACCCGCACGCCGCGCTCAAGAAGCGCCTCGACAACGGCACCGTCGCTCCAGAGTCGCGACCGCATGAAGGTCGGCGGCACGAAGACCCGCCGCACGCCAAACCGCTCGACAAGCGGCAGGATATCCTTGAAATGGTCGAAGTGCGGGTGGCTGAGAAAAATCGCATCGAGCCGCGAGACGCCGCGCGACCAGAGGACCGGAGCGGTCGCCATCTCGGCGGCGCGCACGTGCGAGAAGGCCGACCCGGCATCGTAGAGAATGCAGCGGCCGTCGGGGAACTCGAGGAGGTTCGCGTTGCCGCTCCCGACCGCCAGGAACGTCGCGCGGACCGTGTCGGGCGGCCGGTGCGCCCCGGTCCAAAGGAACATCGCAGCCGCCGCCAGGGCCGCGAGGGCCAGACGCCGCCGCTCGATGCCGAGCCGCTCGCGCCAGATCCACGCCGCCAGCAGGCCGTAGATCACCACCAGATGCGCCGGCGAGACTTCGCCCACGTAGAAGTACGCGTAGGGCACCGACGCGAGGGTCTGCACAACCCAGGCGATCAGGCGGCCGATGGCGTCGGGCACAATCGCCAGAAGGTCCGCCACGGGCGGCGCGATCCATCCGAAAGCCACGAGGACCATGCCGCTTACCGTAAGCGCAAAGACCAGTGGCAGGAGAATCGTGGTGGAGATCGGCGAGAGCCACGCGACGAGGTGAAACTTGCTGGCGATTAGAGGAACGGTGGCGACCGTCGCGGCAGTCCCGATAATCAACGTCCCCACAACCAGGTGCTTGAACATAAACCGGCTGCGCCAAGTGGGGCGTTCCGGAGGCAGCCCCAGTGGCCACAGAAGCCGGACCACAGCCCCTTCGATACGCCCCGCCAGGTCCATCATTCCAAGGACCGCGAGGAACGAGAGTTGAAAACTCAGCGAGAAGAGGTCGCCCGGCCGGACGAGGAGCACGAGGAGGACGGTGGCCGCCAACGTATTGAGATTCATCGGTTCGCGGCTGAGGAACCAGCCCAGGCAGATGACCCATACGAGGATGGCGGCCCGGAGAACCGGCGGTTCCATCTCGGTCATGAGAACAAAGCCGAGGACCGCCGCCGCCACCACCAGCGCCGTCGCCCGGATGCCAAGGCCGAAGGCCCTGAGGAGAATCAGGATCGGCGCCACCACCAACACCACGTTGAAGCCCGAGACGGCCATGAAGTGGACCGTGCCGGTCGCCAGGAACGCGTGCTCGATGTTCTGGCCGCGCGACTGGCCGGAGTCCATGTCGAGGAGGTCGCGGCGACCGAAAAGCATGGCGGCGGCCATCGCCCGACCTTCCTCGGTCGGCAGGCGGTCGAGGCGCTCGACGGCCCACCGCCCGACCGCTCCGACCGCCCAGCGGACCGGGTCGGCGGCCGGCTTCACGACCCGGATCGCCTCCCAGTGGTCGGTCCGCAGGGACGCCCGGACGCCCTGGGATCGCTGGTAGGCGGCCACGTCGAACGCGCCGGGGTTGACCGGCTCACCCAGCGGCAGGAGCACGCCGACGACCCGCACGCGGTCGCCGAGGTCGGGCTGCCAAGGCCCGGCGTCGGCGATGGCCTGGCGTACGACGGTTTCGACGCGGCCGCCGGCCTCGGTCCACTGCCCGTCCACCTCGATGCGCTCCGCGTCCAGCCGAAGCGTCGAACGCGTGTAATAGGGAACCGTCGGCAGGAACACGTCGTCGGGCGGGGACGATTGGCGGGCCGACCGGACCACGACGCCTTCGAGGACGACGAGCCGCGGGCCCCCGGCCGCCAGCCGCGCCACGTCGTGCGGCGGCGGGTCCACCACGGCCCGGTACCGCGCCGCGCCCGCGGCCGCCACGAGCACGAGGAGCGCGAGGAGCAGCCGCCCCTGGCGAACGCCCAGCCGGTAGAGGATGGCCCAGGCCACCGCGGCCGCCACAGCGACGGCGCACCAGAGGAGCATCCCGCCGCCGACGTATTCACCTATAAGAATTCCGACAAGGAAAGCCAGGGCCGCCGGGACCAGCGGCTGGTAGCGGTGCGGCGCTGCGGTGATCGGTGCGTCGCCGGTTGCGATGGCTCGCCCCCTTCCGCAGGCTTCCGACCCGTGCGGCCGGCTACCCGGCTGGCTGCGACGCCCGCCGCCGGCCCGCCGCCTGAACCAGAGCCTCAAAAAGCGCCCGATGCAGCGGCTCGTCCAGCAGGTCCTCCGGGTGCCACTGGACGCCCAGGAAGAACCGCCCCGGCGCAGGGTCCTCGATGGCCTCGATGACGCCGTCCTCGCTCCGCGCGACGACTCGCAGGCCGCGGCCCGGCTCGCGCACGGCCTGGTGGTGCGTGCTATTGACCTCGAGCGGGCCAGGCCCGACGATCCGCGAAAGAAGCGATCCCGGATCGATCGTCACCGTGTGCTTCAGCCGAGGCTTCCCGACCCCGCAACTATGGCCGATTGTGCCGCCGATATCTGGAACATGTTGATGAATCGCGCCGCCGCGAACCCACGCCATCTCCTGGATACCCAGGCAGATGCCCAGGACCGGGACGCCGCGGGCATCGGCCAGCCGGATGAGCGCCAGGTCCGTGCGCTGGCGGTCGGGGTCCATGAGGCGCGTCTCCCGGTGCGGTTCCTCGCCCCAGAGGGCCGGGTCGAGGTCGCGGCCACCCGTCAGCAGGACTCCATCCACCTCGCCGAGGCCGGCTTCCACGGCCGCCTCGTCCGCGAGCGGCTCGAACACAACAGGTTCGCCCCCCGCCGCGGCGACGGCGCGGATGTAGGCCTCGGGCCGCTGACCGCGGTCGGCCGTGATGGCGATGCGCGGTTTCATGGGCCCCCTCGCCGAAGCACTCGGCCGGGCGTGGCGCCGGTGTGTCGGCCGTCGGCCACCACCTGGACGCCATTGACGAAGACGTGGCGGATGCCGGCGGGCGTGGCGGCGGGCCGCTCATAGGTTGCGCGGTCGGAGATCGTCTCGCGGTCGAAGATCACGAGGTCCGCCCAGGCGCCTTCGCGCAGGCGCCCGCGGTCGGCGAGGCCCACGATGTCGGCCGGCAGGCTCGTCAGGCGCCGGATTCCCTCCGGCCAGTCCATGAGGCCGGCGTCGCGCACGTAGGCGCCGAGAAACCGGGCCGACGTTCCGTAGGCCCGCGGGTGGGCGAGGCCGTGGCCTGCTGCATCGCCGCCCGGCAGATGGCGCAGGCTCGCATCGGACCCGATGGCCACGTAAGGCTCGGCCAGGACCTCGCGCAAGTTCTCCTCGCTCATCGAAAAGTACGTCGCGGTCACCTGGGTCCGGTGCGAGAGAATCAGGTCAAAGGCCACGTCAAGCGGGTCGCCCTCCCCGGCCAGTTTCCGCAAGGTCTTGCCGACGGCGTCCTGCGGACCTTCGGGCGAGACGGAGGCGATGAGAATGCGATCCGCATAGTCGGTCTCCGGGTGGCGATGGCGCAGGTCGGCGGCCAGGCGATGCCGCGTCGCCGGGTCGGCCAGGCGGGCCAGTTCGGCGTCGCGGCCGCCCTCGACCGCCCAGTTCGGTAAGAGCAGTGAATCGAGGTCCGTCATGCTGGCCAGGTATGGATAGCGGTCGGCGGTGACGGCGACGCCTTCGTCGCGTGCGGCGCGGAGGCGGCGGATCGCCTCGGCCGTCTTCGGCCAGTTCGCCGCGCCGGAGGCCTTCAGGTGGCTGAGTTGGCCGCGGACGCCTGCGAGGCGAACGACCTGGAGGAACTCGTCCACCGACTCGATGAGCCGGTCGCCCTCGCTGCGGATGTGGCTGGCGTAGTAGCCGCCGGCGTCGGCCACCAGCCGCGCGAGGTCCGCGAGTTCCTCCACGTCAGCATAGCAGCCCGGCGGATAGATGAGGCCCGACGAGAGTCCCCACGCCCCCTCCGCCAAGGACTCCTCCAGGAGGTGACGCATCCGGCGCCGCTCGCGACGGGTGGTCAGGCGATCGGCGTAGCCTACGACGGCGGCCCGGATGGCGCCGTGTCCGGCCAGGACCGCCCGGTTGACGCTCGACGGGGCGGCGTCGGCCCGCGCGAAATAGTCGGCTGCGGACTCCCAGTCGAGCACAAGGCCATAGGGCCGCCACTCGTCTTGGCGGCGGTCGCGGAATTCGCCCACCAGCGGAAACGGGCTCGCGCCGCAATTGCCCGACACGTCGGTCGTCACGCCCGCCAGGACCTTGGACTCGGCCCGCGGATAGACGAAGGCCGAGAACTCGCTGTGGCAATGGATATCAATGAATCCAGGCGAGATCGTGAGGCCCGTCGCGTCCAAGTCGCGCGCGGCGGGAGACAGGCGCGGAGCCAGGCGAGCAATGCGTCCGGCGGCGATGCCGAGGTCGGCCCGGCGAAGGCCGCGCTCGCCGTCCAGGAGCGTCGCGCCGCGAATCGTCCACTCCAGCGACGCGGCAGCCGGTCGGGTTTCGTCGGTCGTCATCGCTCGATCACAGACACTGGAACGCGCGGAGCGCGTCCTCGACCGTGGCGAAGACGGGCAAGGCGGCGCCGAGGTGGCTCCGGGCAAACACCTCGGCAACCTCGCCCGGGCCGGCCACCACGGCGAACGGATACCCGCGGTCCTCGAGGTGGGCGTGGACGTTGAGGATGAGGCCCAGCGCAATGCTCGAAAGGAACGTGACGCCGGAGAGGTCGAGGACGAATCGCTTGCCGGGTCCGGCGGCCTCGATTTCGCGGCGGAGGTCGTGGCCGAGTTGCTCGACGGTCTCCGCGCGGTACACCTCGGCCGGCCGGACCGTCAAGACCTCGGTCGAACCGTGCGAGCGGCGGCGGACGAGGCGCTTCGGGGCGGCGTCCGGCATCGGGGATTCCCCACGGTCAGGCGTTCTTCCGGAACGCCTCGACGGCGGCAGACTCATCCTTGTAGATATCGAATACCGTATCGAGTTTGGTGATGCGGAAGACTTCCATCACCTCCGGGTTGATACCCGAGAGTTTCATGCGGGCCTGGCGCTGGACGACCCGCCGCTGGAGGCCGATGAGCATCCCGAGGGCGCTCGAGGAGAGGTAGGCCACGCGGTCGAAGTCGAAGAGGAACCGGTCCTCGGCCGCCGCGTCCACCAGTTCCTTCAGGCGGGTCGAGATGCGGTCGATCGTGACGCTGTCGAGGATGTGGCTCTGCCGGAACGTGACCACGCGGACGCCGGCCAGGCTGCGGCTGGCATAGAACTCGTCTGTCACCATAACCCGATGACCTCCGACTTTCTCCGACCCGCTCTCCTCCGGCGTGCGTATTGTGTCAGCCGCGCCTGAATGTGTCAACACAAACGATTGCGGACCTGGCTCACTTCAGCCCGTCCTTCAATTCGCGAAGTTTGTTTTTGCTGGGCCGATACGCCACCGCGACAAAATATACTTCCCTGGGCAGATGCTTTTCAGTACCCTTTCCCCAGTCGGCAGAAGGACAAAAGGGCCGGAAACAACACTGTGCGGGGATACCGCGAAGGGAGATACATGCACTTTCCACGAATGTCAGTGATGGCGCTTTTGCTCGTGCTTCTATGCTCAGGGCCCTTCGGTTCCGTCATCGGATCGGAAAAGCTCGAGAGCGGTCAAAAGGCGGAAAAGGCTTGGCCGCAATGGGACGGCAAAGAAACGACTGCGGTTTACGCCCAGCGTGCCGGGTTGAAAGCCGCGGAACCCGTCGATCTTGGCGGTGGCGTAACGCTGGAGTTGGTGCTGGTGCCGGCGGGCGAGTTTCAGATGGGCCGCGATACCGGCACCGCGCCGGAGGAAAAGCCCCTCCACAAAGTGAAGATCTCACAGCCTTTTTACCTGGCCAAATACGAAACGACACAGGAGCAGTATGCGAAATTGATGGGCAGCAATCCGAGCAGCTTCAATAACCCAAAGAACCCCGTGGAAAACGTTTCCTGGGACGACGCCCAGGAGTTTTGCAAAAAACTGGGCACGCTGGCAAAAAGAAAAGTCCAATTGCCGACGGAGGCGCAATGGGAATATGCATGCCGCGCAGGCTCGACCAAGGACGACGAAGGCCCGGTTTTTGACGAAGGCTGGCACGACAACTCCGGGTATCCAAGGCACCCGCATACGGTGGGGGAGAAAAGGGCGAATGCCTGGGGCTTGCACGACATGTACGGGAACGTAGGGGAATGGTGCGCAGACTGGTATGACGACAAGTATTACGCCAGCAGCCCGGGCGAGGACCCGCAAGGCCCGGCGCAAGGTTCCTACCGGGTGTTGCGCGGCGGCGCGTGGGGCGAACATGTCGCGCAATGCATGCCGGCCCACCGCGAAAAGCTCCATCCGATCACCCGGTACTACTATTATGGGTTCCGCGTGATGGTGGTTGCCTCAAAATAGCAGGGGCGCGCGGGATGGGGTGCTGGTGACGGTGCGGCAGGGGGAAATGCAACGAGCATGCGGCATCGGTCCGGAAACAGCCCCAGGCCGATGGCACCCACAAAAAACAAGGCGCGATCAATATTCACTCGGCAAACCGCGCGCACCCGGCAACTGCTGAAACCCCCCTCCCCCCAGGCCACGGCCGCGTCCCCGCCACTAGAGCAGTTCACGTTCTTTTGTAGCGGTTGCCGATAGAGTAGGCATGAAAACCTACCCGACGGACCTTCGGGAACGGGTCGTGCAGGCTTGCGACGAGCGCCTCGGCACGCGGGAGGAGATCGCCCGGCTCTTCGGGGTCAGCACGGCGTGGATCCGCCGGCTGCTTCAGCGTCGGCGGGAGAGCGGCCGTATCGCGGCCAAGCCGCGGGGCGGCCAAAAGCCTCCGAAGTTCCAGGGCAAGAACCTGGACAGGCTCAGGGCGCTCGTGGCGGCCCAGTCAGATGCCACGCTCGAGGAGTTGCGGAACCGTTCGGGTGTGGCCGCCAGCATCATGGCGGTGCAGCGGGCGCTCGCGCGGCTGGGGCTGCGTCGAAAAAAAAGTCGCTCCGGGCGAGTGAGCAAGACCGACCGGACGTGAAGGCGGCCCGCGAGTCGTGGCGTGCCAAGACGGCCGAGATCGATCCCGACCGACTGGTCTTCCTGGACGAAAGCGGGGCCAAGACGAACCTGACGCGGCTGTATGGCCGGGCGCTGGGCGGCGAGCGTGTGGTCGATGCCGCGCCCCAGGGACACTGGTGCACGACGACGATGCTGTCCTCGATCCGCCTCGACGGCACCACGGCGGCACTGGTCATCGAGGGACCCACGGACGCGGAGGTCTTTGGGGCGTACGTCGAACAAGTGCTGGTGCCGAGTTTGCGTCCGGGGGATATCGTGGTGATGGACAACCTGGCCCCGCACAAGATGCCGGTGGTGGCCCAGCGGATTCGGGCGGCGGGAGCGGACGTCTGGTTCCTGCCCCCGTACAGCCCGGACCTGAATCCGATTGAGAAGATGTGGTCGAAGGTGCGGGAGTTCCTCCGCAGCGCCAAGGCCCGGACCTGGGGTGCGCTGTGGAAGGCCATCGCGGCCGCCCTGCGGGCGGTGATCGAAAGCGATGCCGTCAACTGGTTCAAGGCATGTGGTTACTGCTACGAATGAACGTGAACTGCTCTAGTGGTCCATCGTCCCTGTTCTGCGAGATTGGTCCGCATGGATTCACTTGCTCCAGGAGATTCCAGTCCTGAACGGACCATGCGTTCAGCGGGTCGATGGGCCGCATCGCCCGCCAAGTGACCTGCACTCGTGCCGCGGGCGGCCCGGCAGCGGGGATACCCAGATCAACAAGCGGCATTCCCAGCCACATCGCCGCTTCCGCCAGTTCATAGCGGGCGCGACGCGAGTCAACGGCACCCACCAGGGCCGCTGGCAACCAGTCACGCAGACGGCAGAGTCCGAGGCGGTCAAAAGCACACTCGGCAGCCTCCACGGACACGTCAGGGAACGAACGGCGAATCCGCTGGGTGACGACCCTGACCTTGGATCGGCCAATGTCACCAGGGCTGAACGCCCAGCAGGTCTGCAGGTTGCGATGGCTTACGCGGTCGGGGTCAACCAGAAGCAACTCCCTCGTCCCCGCCAAGGGCAACTCCATTGCCAGTCGCGAGCCGATGTTTCCCAGACCCACCAGCACCACTCGTTTGGTTCGGGCGAGGCGCTTGAGCAATGTCTCTCTGCTTGTGGCGGCATCATTTTTGCTCGTCTTGGCAGCGAATGCCATGTCTTGCCTCACCGTCTCGAGAATGCCCTGCCACAGGCAGGGCACTTTGCCTCTCCGAGAAGACACTCCAGGTGGTACGTCCTTGCGCACCACGCGCATCGGCGGGCGGCGGATTTCGGCTCGAGGGGCATCCGGCAAAGAGGACAGTTGCCGCTTGAAGCCGACACCTCAGGGGTGGGCTGCGGCGGCAGGCCTGCCGTGATGTCGCCCACCTTGCCCGTCTGGTGCACCGCGAGGCCATTCATGTACTTCGCCGCCGCAGGGTTATCCTTTTGACCTTGGCCGACGAAGCGGATCTTCGCTCCACGGATGTCCCGGTGGAAGTCTCCTACCAGGTCAAAGGTCACCACCTTGTCCATGCCCGCGAACTGCATCCACCCCGTGACCTTGCCGGGGATCGTGTTGTCCAACTCGCCCTCCATTAAATACCG
>Ga0315294_10005984_pt1 | contig 13363 bp, 12 predicted proteins | sample YL17G13_40_MG_FD_203626 | JGI IMG/M metagenome (GOLD analysis project Ga0315294, IMG submission 203626) | Sediment microbial communities from Yellowstone Lake, YNP, Wyoming, USA - YL17G13_40 | ecosystem: Environmental > Aquatic > Freshwater > Lake > Sediment | place: USA: Wyoming | collected... | reverse complement strand
TTCTTACACACTTTGTCCACCGTTCACACCGCGACTTATAAACCACATGTCTCAAAAGTTGTAAAGTTTGGGCTTATAGAGATCAATAGGAACATTCAACAAGCTTTCTTATGACCCGCGCGCGCGGACACTTAATTACTAGTCAGAATTGACTATTAGTGAGCTTTGAATTCTAGTGAGTCTTGCCCTCATAACAAGGTATTTCAGTAGGATTATGGGAGAGAAGATCAAAGCGTACAAGATTGTGTTTAGAACAAAACCGATGAAGCAGAAGGAGTAATGCGAAAAAGCCCCCACGATTGGACCGCAGCCTATCATTCTTATACCATCAACACGAAAAAGCCAAAACACTGGATAACCATAGCTCCGCACACTTTCAGGCACGCTAAAGACTCGCAGGATACATGGCAACATATAGGATGGGTGTAAACGCTGAAAATCTGAAACTAACAAAGCCGACAACAGCGTAAAGCCCATACCAATCACAATCAACAAGACGAAAAGACCAAGAGCTTCAAACATCCTAAATCGCAATTTATCAGCCTCCCGATATAACATGGTGCCTCATCCGAGCTTAATGCTAAGCATTCGAACAGTCTGTACTAAAACTGGTACACGTAGCGCGCTATTATGCTTCTTGTTCCTTTTCGTACTCATTGTTCTTTTTCTGCTGCTCAATTCCTCAACTTTCTGCGCATAAACTTGGTTGACGACATGCGGGGAGAGCCGCTGGGACCTTTTGTTGACCAAGCCCCTAGACTGAATCATTTTAAGACCAATCAATTCGATTTGTTCTTTCTTGTCCGCTTTTACTTCTCCTTTTCTAAAAGGTAAGGTAGGTCTGTCTTTGAGCAACTGTTTTTCCCTTATTGTTTTATGGCTCATTCTTACCGTAATTATCTTCTTGTAACAAGAATACATAGTTTTCATCAGCAGCGTTTCTTTGGGCGAATCAATGCAAGATTTTTGTCAATCTATTCAACTTTAGGATGCCCGAACAAGCTTTTTATTCTACAGTGCATGGGGGACGCCCCGAGCTGATTACGAATGGACAAGAAGGATTATATGTCGCCCGAGCGGAATGAAATGGAGCGAAGGCATTCTGCCCAGTTTGCAGAAGGTCGCCGGTTCAAGTCCGGTCCGGCCCACCACAACAGATAAAAACGTGGGCATGAACCAAGATTGCACTGAATGCGGAGACAAACGTATGCCATCTGAAGTTGTTGATGTTGAAAAATTCATTACAATAAGTGGACATGCGGAGTATTGCGCAGTCAAAAGGCTCAAAGACGTTGTCAAACTGAAACTTCGCACTCCAAGCACGCTTTACACTTTGAAGGTTGAGCCGATGAAGGCTGAAGAAGTCATAAAGAAACTTCAGTGCGAAATCCGCGAAATATAGTCACCCAACTATTTCTGGAAAACGCGGCAGAAGAAGCTGCTTCTGGTTCTTCCGAAAAGCCGTAAATAGGTTCAAGATAGATAATCAAACAAGGGGAACCTTCGTGAAGACTAAACCTGCAAAGTTGGTCGAAGCCGATTTTGCTCCACCTGCCCCAACCTACCCAACCAAGATAGTCGAAGTGAAGCTCGGAGCCACAAAAAACGAAGGCGGGACCCGTGGAAAATCCATAGTAATCGGCGGCGAAACTGTGCCTGCTTTCTACGGTTTTGGAGGGCCTGCGCCTCATCCTCCCGTGATAGCGCTAGACGTTTTTGACATGAAAGTCTCGTTGCCGAGAGCGGTGAAGATGCACGTAAAAGAGGTCTTGGAAGATCCCGCAGCTTGGGCCAAACTCGCAGTTGAGAAGTTTGAGGCTGACCTTGTAACCATCCACCTAGTAAGCACCGACCCTCTCATTAAGGACACTTCGCCGAAGGAGGCCGTGAAGACTATTGAGCAAGTCGCTCAGGCTGTTAAGGTCCCGCTGATAATAGGCGGATGCGGAGACCCAAAGAAAGACATGGATGTTTTTGAAGCAATCGCTGAAGCTTTTGCAGGAGAAAGGTTTCTGATAAGCTCGATAACGCGAGACATGGACGTTGAACGATGCGGAAGATTCATCAAGAGATTCGGGCACGTTGCGTTGAGCTTCACGCCAATGAACATGAACTTGGCCCGGGATCTCAACCGCAGGCTTTACGAGTTCTTGCCAAGAGAAGACATCGTTATGGATTTGACCACCGCCGCCCTAGGCTATGGACTTGATTATGCATTCAGCAACATGGAAAGAGCCAGACTTGCAGCCCTCGCAGGCGACCTAGAGTTAGCTCATCCCATGTCCTCAGGAACCACAAACGCTTGGGCAGCAAGAGAGGCATGGATGGAAATGGCGCCAGAATGGGAACCGCGAGAACTAAGGGGGCCTTTGTGGGAGTTAACCACCGCCCTGGCACTTCTGCTCACTGGCGTGGACCTGTTCATGATGATGCACCCCGCAGCGGTGAAAGCCCTCAAAGACGTTATCAAGCAACTAGCCCACGGTCAACCGGACGAGGTAGACAAGATTGCCAATTGGGTTTGCGCAAAGATCTGAACTCGGGAGCTGCAAACATGGTTAGAAAAGAACCGAGTCCGATCGACGTTTACCGGCTTCTTCCAAAAACCAACTGTGGCCAATGTGGCGAGCAAAACTGTTTGGCTTTCGCAACGAAGGTTGTAACCAGCGAAGCACGGCTTGAGAAATGCGCTCCACTTCTTACGAAGGAGCATGAGAGAGCCCGCAGGCAGTTAGAGAAGATGCTCAGACCTGCCGTGAAAGAGGTTGTTGTTGGTGTCGGACTGCACGCAGTCAAAATCGGCGGAAAATTCGTAATGTACCGTCACGAATTCACATACACCAATCCAACAGCGATTGCGATTGACGTAACTGACGAAATGCCTGAAGGAGAGCTAGTGGACAGACTGAAAAAAGTAGAAGGCTTCAACTTTGAATTCATAGGGCACCCCCTCAAACTCGACATGATTGCCGTTCGCTCTATAACGAATGAACCAGAAAAGTTCCAAGCAACAGCCAAGAAAGTGGTCGAAAACACAAACCTGCCGATAATTCTATGCTCATTCAACCCGCAAGTAATCAAAGCAGGATTGGCGGTTGCAGCAAAATCAAAACCACTCCTTTACGCAGCAACAAAAGACAACTGGAAGGAGATGGCAGAACTTGCTTTGCGGCATCGTTGTCCGTTAGGAGTTTTTGCGCCGAACGACCTGAAACTCCTGAGGTCTTTGGCCGAGACTGTGCTCGAGTATGGAATTGAAGACCTTGTCTTGGACCCAGGTACCTTCTCAGCAGAAGGCCTTGCTGGCACCCTGAGCAATTTCACGACGATTCGTAGGTCTGCCTGTAAGTCAGGTGACGAATTTTTTGGTTTTCCATTAATGGGAGTGCCCATGATTGCATGGACACAGAAGAACGGCGTCCATGAAGACGTCGCAAGATGGAAAGAAGCCTACTTAGCAGCCCTGCTCATCGTTCGCTTCGCAGACATAATAGTAATGCACAACATCAACGGCTGGGCACTTCTACCCCTCGTCATTCTGAGGCAGAACATCTACACTGACCCGAGAAAACCCATGACAGTTCAAGCTGGCCTGAAAGCGTTCGGGAAGCCAGATGACAACTCTCCTGTGATGTTTACGACTAACTTCGCATTGACATATTACACTGTAGCCTCAGACCTTGAATCTGCAAAAATAAACGCGTACCTCATTGTTGTTGACACAGGCGGGATAGCCGTAGACAGCTCCGTTGCCGGAAGAAGACTGACAGCAGAAAAAGTTGCCAACGCCTTGAAAGCGTCTGGAATCGAAAACATGGTAAAGCACAGAAGGCTCATAATTCCCGGTAAAGCAGCCCGCCTAGCCCTAGAAATCGAAGAACTGAGCGGTTGGCAAGTTCTTGTCGGACCTAAAGACTCGTCAGGTATTCCAAAACTCCTTCAAGAAAAATGGCTGACACAAGCCTAACTGCTTCTCTCAATTATCTTGGGTATAATCCACTCGAAGCCGACCGCCATGAGGTGAATCCCCGCGGCATGGGTTGTCTTTCGAATGCTGCGCACCAATTCAGAAAAGACCTCAACATTCTCTTCGAAGAAGGCCTCTTTACTCTTCTCTCGCGCTTTACGAAGTCGAGCCTCTAGGTCCGCCGTGACTTTAATTCCTGGAACGAATTTGATCATCCAATCCATCATGGCAAGTGACTTGAAAGGCGCAACCCCAGGCAGCACAGGCGTTTTCAGATAAGCCGACGCGTCCAAGAACCTTCTTGCCTGTTCAACACTGTAAACACACTGAGTCTGTATGAAATCAGCTCCCAGCCTGACCTTCCTCTCTATCTTCAAGATTTCAGGCTCGAAAGGCTCAGCGTTTGGCGAAGCAGCGATGCCGATGTTGAACTTGGGCGGGTTCTCAATCTTGTTGCCGTTCAGGTCTACGCCCTCGTCAATAATCCTTCTCAGCATGTACGTGAAAGTCGCCGAGTCCAAATCAAACACTGGCTTGGCTTGAGGCGTGTCACCGACTGTCGTGTAATCGCCTGTGAGGGCCAAGATGTTCTTTATGCCCAAGGCTCCTGCTGCCAGCAAGTCAGAAAGCAAGGCCAAGCGGTTTCGGTCTCTCGTGGTCATCTGGTAAACAGCTTCCACGCCTGCCTCTTTCTGAATAAGGTATGAGGGTACAAGAGCATTCATGAAGCCAAAAGCAGTGGGATTGTCTGTAATGTTGATGGCTACGACGTGATCCTTCAACATCTTAGCCACTTCAATAACTTCGACAAGACTTGTCGTTTTGAGCGGTTCAAGTTCTCCAGTGAAAACAAACTTTCCGCTGCTTATCTGCTTCATTAACTCGCTGTAAGCTTCCCTTTTCCTCCCTTCACCAGCTTCGTTTCTTTTTGCCTCTTCCAGCTTCTTTTCTTCAGAAGGTTTTTCGCCGCCTAGCTCTCTAGGAGGCTCTGAAATCCTGCAATCCCGTGGAGGCCTGAATTTGGTGAACAAGTCAAGCTGGTTCCTCTCTTTCAAACGCCTGTAAATTAGCACCCAAGCACAATCCTTTTTCCAACCGCCTGCCTCGCACTTCCCTCCAACCTGACCCCCGCAAGGTCCGTTAAGCAGGCTCTTGGCGCATCTCGTGATTGGGCATATGCTTCCCATTTCAAACAGGATGCAGTCTCCGCATGCACGGCACCTTTCGTAGAACTTGCCTTCGCTTGCAGCATGCATTCCCAGAAACATCGTATCCGTCGCTGGGATGACGGGCTTGTTCGGGTACAGATCCGCGATTGTTTGAACTCCAACCCCGCACGCGAGGCTGAGCACGGCATCATAGTTGCTGATCAACGGGTCGAGCGAAGATCCTGCTATCTGGCAGTCGCATTGCCGCAAAACAGAGACAGATTCAATCTTTCCGCCTCTTGGCCTTCTATGCGTTTCCAGTTGCGCTTTCAGGGTGTCCGCTTGTTTCTTGCCTCCCACACCTGTTATGGCTGAGCATCCGCTGCACCCAGCTACTAGAAAGCTTTGAAAACTGCGGGTCATCTCAAGAATTGCCTCAAGTGTCTTCAGCTTGGTTATAATCAATACCTAGGGGGCTCCTTCAGAAGTGCGTATGAACGGGTGCGGGAAATATAAGAATTGCTAATTTTGAGCATCTTGGAACTGAGGTCTTGAATTCGACGTCTTGCCTTCGAAGCTTGCACACACTAACAAAACGTCGACTCGCTCTATGTCTCGCGATGATCCTTCAAGGCTACAGGAAAAACGAAACTATCAACGGCACAAGACCAAGCGCAATCGGGAAGGGCAGTCCAGGAAACATCCCCTTCTTTTCCAACATTTTGAATGCTAAGAAGACGCCGACCATAATGCCTGCAAACGAGGCGAGGCAGAAGAATGGTCCTGAGCTGACCAGCACGCGGGTCGCCAGCATCGAGTAGAAGGTCAAGTCGCCCAGTCCCATCTGCACTTCTTTGAACGAAAAACTCAGGCCGCGAAGCTGCTCAAGCCCACTGTGGGCTATTTTCCCTACTGGTCCATAATAAACCGCGAACACGTCGTAGACTGCCAGCACACCCAGAATCGATATTGCGCTAAGCGTGGGGATCGAGTTCCCCAAGAACGCGCCCAACGCGCCGCCTAGCAAGAGAACCGCTAAGTCGCAGACTCTGTTGTGGGCCCTGAAAATGGCAAAATCCACTAAAACCGTTATGCACAAGGACAGCGACAAGACCAAGGTATCCGAGTAGAGGATAGGAAACATTGAGGACAGCGCGATTATGTAAAAGAAGGAGAGCATGAAAACTGCGCTTGTCAAGGCAACGCCCGTGATCAAAGTGGCCAGTTTTAGGCTTTTTCGCTTCAGAAGCAAATACAGGAGCGTGGCGCCTACCGCAACAAGGATGACGAAGTAGAGGGCGTTGCCGATGGATCCAACGCCTTCTTGGAAGGGGGTTATCTGGTAGAACTCGACTGAGGCCGTCAACAGCAGGTATGCACAGGACACGCCGAATAGCAAGCTCACCAGAATGGGTGCCAAGTGCACGATTCCAGTTTTGAATGTGTCATTCAAGGCTCTCAACCTTGTCTTTCTCGGCGCGTTCGATTTTTAAGTAGCATTTGCTACAGAATAAGCTTTGTTTTCTGTCGGTTTCGAAAGTCGAATTGGAGAAGTACATAGCGCAGAACGGGTTGGAACAATGCTGTAAGCCCAAGGTGTGGCCGATTTCGTGAACAGCCTCCTTTGCGCTTCTTTCGACGGGAAGCTCCGTGTTTGGTGCTTTCCCATAGAATTCCGGCCTCAGCCTCCATAGAGATATTAGCGCTGCTTTGCCTGGATATTCTGCTTCGCCGAAAACGAAGTTTAGTTCTTGAGCGTAAATGTCCACGTTTACTATGCCCAACACGCGGTCTAGCGTTTTCTTCTTTTCGGCATAGGCGTGGATTTTTCTGAGGATGATGTTTGAACGGTGTTGCTGTCTGGTTTCGTTGAAGGCTTCTTTTGGGACTGGCAGTGGTTTTGTGATCAGTGTGACCGTTGTGTCTGGAAAAACTGCGGCGAGATTTTCTTGAAGTCTTTCAGCAATGTTAGAGTCAACTTGTCCTATGCGGAGGATTCCGATTTTCATTTTGTTTCACTAGACCTTGAATGTGTCGCCTGTTCTGGGTGCGGTGGCTTCGAGTCCTAGCTCTTCTCTTGTCCATTTGGCGAAGTATTCGCAGTTTCCCTCTGCGCCGTGGACTACGTAGACTTTCGGTTTTCCGCCGAGTCTTTTGATGGCTTCTTTGAGTTCGCTTGCGCCGCAGTGGGATGAGAAGTCGAAGTGTTGGACGCGGGCTTTGACTTTTCTCATTTTTCCATCGATGACGCAGATTCCTTTTTCCATAAGTTCCTTTCCAGGTGTGCCTGGGATTTGGTAGCTGACGAGGAAGACGGCGTTGTTTGATCTTTTGCCGATTTTCGAGATGTAAAACATGGCTGGGCCGCCTTTGAGCATGCCTGCTGGCGAGATAATGACGCCTGGTCCTTTGGGGGCTTTTCTGCGGTCTCTCCATCCTTCTACCCAGTTGGCGGAGTGTAAGGCGTCCATGAAGGCTTTGGGGTCTTTGAGGAATTGTGGGTAGTTCATCATTACTCTGCTCACTTCACGGGCCATTCCGTCCAGGTAGATTGGGTGTTCGAAGTGGTGGGCTGCGAGGACGCAGGCGATTTCTTGGGATCTTCCTACTCCGAAGGCTGGGACGAGGACGGTTCCTCCGTGTTCGACGGTTTCGGTGCATGCGTCTACGAAGTTACTTTCGAGTTCCTTGCGTGGGGTGTGTTCTTCGTTTGCGTAGGTGCTTTCGGTTATTACGGCGTCTAGGTCTCCGTAATTCATTTTTGCGCCTTCCAGGAGTTTTGTTTCGGTGATGTTGAAGTCTCCTGTGAACAGTATGCGTTTTCCTTCCGCTTCGATGAGGGTTTGTGTGCTGCCTGGTATGTGTCCGGCGTTTTTGAATTGGAAGGTTATGTCTCCGATTTTCTGTTCGGTGTCATATTCTACGTGTTTGCTGTTGTTGGTCATGGCCTTTAGTTCGAGGTATTCGAAGGGGAGGTAGTAGCTTGAGAGGTGAATGAAGTCTGAGATTAGGAGTTGGTTTAGTTCTGTGGTTAGTTTGTTTGTGTAGAGGGGTTTTTTGCCTTGTATGTAGAATATTGGAATGGCGCCTGAGTGGTCTAGGTGGCTGTGGGATAGGATTATGGCGTCTACGTCTTTTGGTGGTATGTGTCTTGGGAAGCCTGGTTCGTGGTTTAGCATGGCGCCGTAGTCTAGGAGGACTTGGGTTTTTTGGGTTTTTACGGTTATGGCGATTCTGCCGACTTCTCGGGTTCCGCCCAGAAATCCGATTTGTGGTTGGCTCATTCTTTTCATCTGCTAGTGTGGTACTCTTGCTTTGTGGTGTTTTAAAAATGTATTGACTTGTCTGTGTATGTTGCTTTGACGTTGCCTTTTTTTATGGCTTCCAGAATCTCTTCGATGTCTAGTGTGGCTCGGATTTCGGTGCAGACGTTCCATGGGTCGGTGTCAAAGTGAGCGTCGCTGCCTGCGACTCCTGGGAGGTGTTTTGTCTTTGCTAGTTCCTGTGCTTGTTTGTTTTGGTTTGGCGGAGTTATGCCGTTGAGGGTTTCTATGGCGTCTAGGTCGAGTTTTAGGGCTTTGTCTGCTAGTCCAAGGCCTCTGTATGGGTGTGGTGCTATTGTTATGGCGTCGTGTGCTTTTGCATGGCTGATTATGTTTTGGGCTGTCCATGGCTTTGGCGGGAGCTCGGTTGTGCCGAGTATGATTATTTCGCCTTCTTGTGTGCTTATTTCGGCTCCTGGGATGATGAGTATGTCTGGGTATGGTTTGGCTAGTTCTTGTGTTTTGAAGTAGCCTTCGGTTGTGTTGTGGTCGGTTATGGCTAGGGCTTTTATGGTTGGGTGGTTGTTGAGTTTTTCGATCATGGTTTTTGGGTGTGCTGTTGCGTCTGGCGAATAGCGAGTGTGAGAGTGCAAATCGGCGTAGATCATGGTTTGTCTGGCTCGGTGGTTTGTTGAAGATGGTGTGCGGTGTTGTTAATTGGTTTTGCTGTGTTTGTTTGTGTGCAGCTTTTGGGCTCTCGGTGGGTTTTTAGGCCCCCTATGTATAGATTGAACTCTACGTTTCTTGTGGGGGTCCAAGGTTCTTTCTTGTGAGTGCTTCTTTGATGTTGAGACTCTTGAAAGTCATTTGTTTCTGTCGGCAGGCCTTCTTGACTGTTTTTTGGATGTTTTTGTTCCAGTTTTGTGGGTCGTTGACTAGTATGACGGTCTTGTAGTTTGCGTGTTTGATGTAGTCTGCGGTTTGGTTTGCGACGTATTCTGTGGTTTCTTTGTCTGGTGGCGTGGCGGTTTCGTGTTGGCTTAGCGGATAGACTTCGTCCAGTTCGACTGGGACTATGCCGAAAGGAGCTGCATAGAAGCATGTGTGGGTTTTTGTGGTTTGTTGTTTGAGGTTTTTCATGATTTGTCTGTATTGTTGGCTTTTGTGGAAGGGCTTTGTCTGAGTCTGCGGTAAGAGTGTGAGGGTTTCGGCTTGATTGGGCGGCGTGTATCTTTCTGTTAGGCGTTTTTGGTGTCTGACGACTTCTGGTCTGATCAGGCTGAGGGAGTTGTAGAAGAATAGTCCGCTTGGTTTTGTTGATGGGCTGTGTTTTTCGATGAAGTCTCGGTATTTGGCCAGCCGTTTTACGGCTGTGAGCAGGGCTGGGTGGCTGTGGGCTCGCATCTCCATGTGTTCCCACAGTCTGCCGTCCCTTATGGCTTGTTTTATGCGTCTCATTTCGGCGGCGCAGACGTAGAGGTTGTGCTCGGCTAGGAAGACCTCTCTTTCTTTTGGTGGCAGTTCCAGTGCTTGTTTTGGAGTTGTCTTTGTGCATTTTGGGCAGCCGCATGGGAAATAGTCAAGCTCGTTCAGTCTAAACGTGCCTGTCTCGGTCATGTAGCGTCCTTCACGCGCGTACAGTGCATATGCGGCGGAGTCGAAGAAGTCGCAGCCGAGAGCCACGGCTAGTGAGAACATGAAGGGGTGTCCTGCTCCGAAAAGGTGGAGTGGTCTGTCGATGGGCAGGTTCATTTTTGCGGTTAGTATCATGTCTACGAGTACGTCGAATCTGTAGCGTTCCATGACTTCAGTTGGGCTTCCTAAGGCGTGGATTTGGAAGGGCAGTTTGGCTGTCTCTCTGGCTGAATAGGCTACGAGGCTTAGGTATTTTCCGCCTTGGACTGGACCGACCCAGAGAATGTCGTCTCTTGTTTTCTGCTTGAAGAGTTGCTTAGCGCGGTTCAGCGTTTCTTTTACGGTCTGCTGGGCGTGCTTTTCTGCGACTTTCCAGCCTGTAGGAATGTCCAGAATAGTGGCTATGTCAGTGTCAATCTGCTCTTGGTATTCCACTATTTCTTTTTGGGTTGATTGTATGTCACCATAGACAAGGATTTGGTAGGCACCAGAATCAGTCATAATAGCTCCGTCATAGTGGAGGAACTTGTGCAAGCCTTGTTCTGCAGGCTGGTTCTGGAAGCGCTGCTTCAGAATGTATGCATTAGTTATCAGGGCATCAAAACCGAACTCGCCCCTAATCTTTTTGGGAAGAACAGGTTGAATAACTGGGTTTATGACTGGAAACAGAAGCGGAGTTTCCACTGTGTAGGTCTTTGTTTTGAGCTTCCCTATTCTGGCAAGAAGATCTTTCTCTTTTGTCTCAAAAGACATGAGTAAACCTTGAAAGATAACAGGCAAACATCCTTATAAAAAATGTTCATTAAGCACAACAGCATGGCGAGTTTCTTTGCTCGTTCCATTTGATGCCGTTGCGATTGTTCTTTGCCTATGTTTTCCTCTGCTTTTTGTGTGGCAGTTCACGGAACGCTAAATTCTTAACTAGCTGCTCACAAGACTAACTAACCCAAAGGTTCGTGAACTGAAAATGAATTTGAACAAACTCGTGAAAGATGAGGTTTCTGGCAGTGTTGCCAAATCATATGTTGCCCATATATCGCATTTTCACAGAATTCAAGCTTCCACCATGTTCCACGAAGCATCTGAATTCGTTAAGGCCGAACTGCAAAAACTAGGCCTGCAGGACGCAACCATCGAACAGTACCCCGCTGACGGCAAAACCCGATACTGGACCTACACCAGCCCAGTCGGCTGGACTGTGAAAAGCGCCGAACTCCGCCTAGTAGAGCCCGAAGAAGAACTAATCTGCACCTACGAAGACTGTCCCCAAAGCCTACACACTTTCAGCAACGCTACACCCCTCGAAGGCGTAGCAGCCGAACTGGTAGAAGTTGGTTCTGGAACCAAACCTAAAGACTACGAAGGAAAAGATGTCAAAGGCAAGTTCGTCCTCGCTACAGGCCGAGCCAGACTCGTCCACGAGCAGGCCGTCTACAAGTACGGCGCGGCGGGCGTCATTACAGACACCATCACCTACGAGATGCCGAACGTGCGCGAAAGCTTAGACATCCCAGACGCGCATGCTTACCAAGCCATTTGGCCAACAGCCGAACAACAGCCCAAAACAACCTTCGGCTTCAGCATAAGCAAACGCCAAGGCAACGCCCTCCGTGCACTGCTCAAGGCAGAAAAAACCGTCAAACTCAAAGCCACAGTAGACGCCCAACTTTTCCATGGACACGAAGAAGTCGTAACAGCCACCATACAAGGCTCTACGAAGCCAGAAGAAGAAATATTCCTCATCGCCCACTTGTGTCACCCAAAACCAAGCGCAAACGACAACGCCTCAGGCGCAGGCCTACTCCTAGAAATCGCACGTACCATCAAAACACTAATCGCCAAAGGCAAAATCCCGCCCCCAGCCCGAACCATCCGCTTCTTCTGGGTACCCGAAACCCTCGGAACCGTAGCCTACCTGTCCAACCATCCAGAAGCTCCGCAGAGACTTGTCGCAGGCATAAACCTCGACATGGTCGGCCAAAACCAAGAACTCTGCCGATCCACACTCACCGTGCACCGCACGCCAGACTCCTTGCCCTCATACCTAGCCGACTATGTTTACAGCCTTCTAGAACAGTCAGTGAAAGAGTTTGACAGCCAAACCGACCTCGGACCCGCCTCAACCTTCCGCTACGCAACAGTGGTTTTCAGTGGCGGAAGCGACCACGCCGAATTCACCCAAGCCGACACAGGCGTGCCCTGCATCATGCTCCTACAATGGCCAGACCTATACTACCACACAAGCATGGACACCATCGACAAAGTCAGCGAAGACATGCTCAAAAGAGTCGGCTGGATAACCACCGTCGCCGCACTGACACTCGCAAACGCAGACGCCGAAACCGCCTTCAGATTAGCCACGCAAACAGTCACAAGAGGCATTGCCAGAATCGAAGAAACCAGCCGCGAAGCCGCAGAGGAACTGTTCAAGAAGAAGGAAGACCCAAAACTCAAAGACAAACCAGACGAACTCGCAAAGGCAATGGCAAAAACAGCCAACTACTACAAGAACAAGCTGGAACATGCAGTCTGGCGAGAACAAGAAGCAACAAAATCAGTCAAAAAACTCGCCGAAAACCCACAGCTAAACACCGTCCTCGACAGACACTGCGCAGACATGGCCGACCTAGGCCGACGCGAAACCGCGAAACTCGAAGAAACACTAGACTTCATCGCCAAAACGTCAAGCATAACCCTTACGGCTCAACTTGAAGAAACACAAGCAGACAAGGAGTTGAAGAAACTGGTCCCCAAACGCCTGTTCAAAGGATCACTTGACTCTGGGCTGTTCCAGAAAGAGCTAGGCGAAAAAGAATACGAGTGGTACGTGGAAATAGGCGACAAAGACGCAGACTTCGAAAAGAAATCTGCCGAAATTCTCAACTTCATGGACGGAAAAAGAGACGCCCACGAAATCCTGCAAGCCGTCTCAGCCGAATACACCGAAACCGACCCAGAGCACGTGCTGAAATTCCTGAAAGATCTAGAAAAGACGAAACTCATCACCTTTTCATAACCCCGTCGCGACTCAACACGCTTATATCACCTTCTTCAATTACTTGTCCACAAAAGAGGAAGCCAAGAAGCAATGGTCTGCGCCATCGAAACCTACGAAATACCAAAACTAAACAACCCTGTCCTAATCGAAGGTCTACCAGGCATAGGCTTCGTAGCCAACATCGCCACACTCCACCTGATCCATGAACTCAAAGCCAAACGCTTTGCCGAAATCCGCTCCTCATCCTTCCAAGACCTCGCAATAACCACCGAAACAGGCGGAGCACGCTACCCAATGAACGAACTATACTACTGCAAAAACCCAAACGGCGGACGCGACCTAATCATCTGGT
>Ga0315294_10005983_pt1 | contig 13364 bp, 6 predicted proteins | sample YL17G13_40_MG_FD_203626 | JGI IMG/M metagenome (GOLD analysis project Ga0315294, IMG submission 203626) | Sediment microbial communities from Yellowstone Lake, YNP, Wyoming, USA - YL17G13_40 | ecosystem: Environmental > Aquatic > Freshwater > Lake > Sediment | place: USA: Wyoming | collected... | reverse complement strand
GCAAGCCGAGGCTCTGCCCGACGCAACGGCTGATCAGCCAGTTGCGTCTGGAGGCATGGGGTGAGCAAATCCGAGAGAAGGGTTTCTGTGGCTTTACAGCAGGCTCCACCCAACGCGACCATCGCTCCGGTGCCAACCAGAAGCCGCAGAAACCCCTCTCACCCCTGGACAGCGCCGCGTTCTACGCAAGAAACGCGTAACGAATGGCCAAACTCCAGGCACTGGCAGCAAGCTGCCAGTGGCACCCAGGCGATCAATTCAAGAGTGACGGACCACTAGCCCGGATTCCCACAGACCCCCTGTAGCCTGACATACTCCGGGGCCCACCAAGCGGATTTGCGGGGAAATTGGGAATTTCCCGCTGTTCTGTTGTTATATGTAATTGGTATTGATATACTATATTTCACGCTTACATATGAAACGGAGCATGGAACGCTCCGGTCAGGAACACCAGAATTGCTCGGAAATGCCGGCATTTCTGACTCGCATCGGCTTCCACAACTTCTTGCATGGACGCAGGTTACTGCGTGGAAATATGTTCATCAGTTCAGAAGCAAAACGAACATTCGCCCAGCACTTCCTCACCCCCGCCAACACCACCCATCGCCAGTACGAGGCCCTCCGCGCCTACTTCGTCGAAGGCCTGCCCTCCAAAGAGGCCGCCCGACGCTTCGGCTATTCCCCCGGCAGCTTCCGCGGGCTGGTTCACCAGTTCCGCCAAGACCCCCGCCGATCGTTTTTCCTCTCTGCCCGCACCGCCGCCCCCCAGAACAAAGCCCCCGATCCCCGCCGCCAGCAAGTCGTGGCCCTTCGCAAGCAGAACCTCTCCATTTACGATATCAGCCGAGCCTTGGAACGCGACGGCCGGGAACTCAGTCCCGTCTCAGTCTCCCAGATCCTCAAAGAGGAGGGTTTTGCCCGTCTGCCACGCCGCCGCGATGAGGAACGTCCCCCCGCCCCCCGGCCCACCGCCGGCGATGTGGCCGATGCCCGTCAACTCGACCTCTCGCCCCGCCAGTTCCGCACCAAGTTCGGCGGCCTGTTCCTCTTCATGCCCGAGTTGATCGCCTGCGATCTGGATCGATTGCTGGGCCAAGCCGGCTTCCCCGGATCGGAGATGATCCCCGCCGCCTGCGCCCTGCGCTCGCTTTTGGCCCTGAAGCTCTTCGGAAACGCCCGCCACAGCCACGTCATGAGCCATGTTCTGGATGAGGGGCTGGGGCTCTTTGCCGGACTGAACATCCTCCCCCAACGCTCCTTCCTCACCGAATACAGTTGCCGGATTCCCCCCGCCTGCCACGGCCGGTTCATGGCCCTCTGGCTGGAGGCCGTGCGGCAGCAAGGCCTCAAACATGGCACCTCCTTCGACCTGGACTTCCACACCATCCCCTTCCACGGCGAAGACGCCCTGATGGAGAAGCACTACGTTTCCAAACGCAGCCGCCGGCAGAAAGGCATCCTGGCGTTCCTGGCCCAGGACGCCGACACCCACGTCTTCTGCTATGCCAACTCAGATTTGCGTAAGAGCCAGCAGAACGACGAGATCCTCCGCTTCGTGGAGTTCTGGAAGCAACACACAGGGTGCAAGCCAGCGGAATTGATCTTCGACTCGCGCCTGACCACCTACGGCAAGCTCAGTACGCTGAATAGGCAGGACATCCAGTTCATCACCTTGCGGCGACGCTCGGCGAAGCTGTTGCGGGAGATCGCCCTCCAGCCGGCCGGCGCCTGGCGGACCGTCGAACTGGAGAACGTCGCCCGGCTCTACCGCACCCCGCGTCTTCTGGACCATCGCATCACGTTGCCGGGCTACGAGGGGCCGATCCGGCAGATGGCCATCACCGACCTGGGTCACGAGGAGCCGACGCTGCTGTTGACCCATCAGTTGAGGCGATCGGCCGCCCATCTGATCGGCCGCTATGCCCAGCGGATGATCATCGAGAACTCCATCGCCGATGGCATCGACTTCTTCCACATGGATGCGCTCTCCTCGGCGGTGCCGATGAAAGTCAACTGCGACCTGCAACTGACGCTGATGGCCAGCAGCCTCTATCGCCTGCTGGGCCAGAGCGTTGGTCATGGCTATGAGCGGGCCAAGTCACGGCACCTCTTCGACGACTTGGTCGATGCCACAGCGACCGTGAGCATCGGGCCGAAAGAGATCGATGTGCGATTCCAGAAACGGGCTCACAATCCGCTGCTCTTGGCCGCGGGCTTTGACAAGACGAATGTGAAAGTCCCTTGGCTGGGCGGAAAACGCCTGCGGTTGATCTTCGGCTGACCCCGTGGGGTAAAGCCGAGACCTAACAACCTTCTCGGCTCACTTTGTTAGGTCCCCAAAGGGGCGTGGGAATCCGGGCTAGGCCACAAAGAGCGGACCCTGGGCGCGACTTCGCCCCACGAAGTGTTGGCTCAGCTCCGGGCCGTGCCTCACCTCGCGGCGTACTCCACCCACGCCGTCTGAACATCGCGCCCGACGGTCAACTGCCAGGAGTTGTCCTCAATTCCCTGGCCAGCCGGATAGATGCGCGACGCGGTCTGCACCGGGCCATTCGACTCCCTCCACGCGAATGTGACGGTCGTGGGGGAGGGACGCTCAACCTCGTAAACCAGGTGCGCCTCAACCTTCCGATACGACCGGCCGCCCGTGTTGCTGAACCGCACTCGCGCCGCTCCAGCAGTGCCGCCAATCGGCGCATCGCCGAAGGTGAAGCTCTGCGACCAGAAGTCGCCGGGCTCCGGATTGCGCCGGATGATGGTCCAGTCCTTCACCACGGCTTTCCACGACCTGCCGCCGTCGGCCGAGTAATCGATGCTGTAGCTTGCCTGGGCTGGCGGATTGCCCGACGCATTCCAACTGGCCGCGTACAGGTGTACGGGCTTCTGCCCCCGCGGACTGGTCAGTTCCAGCGTCACCGATTGCGAGCCGATCTTCCCCTCGACGACATGCGCCTCAGCCTGGTCCTTGTTCGGGCCGGCTGAGACGACGGCTCGTCCGGTCGACAGGAACGTGATCCGGTTCACGCCATCCTTCAGACGCGGAATGATCGCCGGGTTGCACTGGCAGACGGTCCGCCAGGAGACTGCGCCCTCTCTGAGGGCGGTCGCCGACGCGTGGAAGCGAAGGAAATACTGCTGGTGCCCCTTGACCAGATCGGTCAGATCGAGGGGCCGATCCGCCGCCAGCGCCAGAGGCTGCGAGTAGGTCTTGCCCTGGTCCGTCGATACCGACACGGGACAAGAGGCCTTGCCCGTGACAACCAGGCCGTTTGTCGCCCCGGCGTCGTAAATGCCCCAGGGCTTGTCGCTGGCCGGAGTGGCGGCGATGACATACGGCGTGTAGAACTCGAACGTCACCGATTCATTGGATTCACTGACCACGCCTTCTTTGTAGGAATCGCCGGCAAAATCCGGCCGATACGTGTAGACCGCGTTGCCAAACCGGACCTGCCCCGCTTTGTAGCCGGTCCCATTTCTGGAGTTGTACATTTTCTCCGGCTGATTGACCCACGTGCGCGATCGCTCGGGGCCGGGGATCTTGTCCGCCTTGTAGTTCATGCCCCAGAACACGAACGTCTTGCCGTCCTCCAGGCCCGGCTTGAGATACCGCCGCAACGCCTCGCCGCTGCGCAGGTGTACCATCGGACCGGGGCCCGCGTAGCCGGCCAGATACTCGACCGTCCGCAGCTCCGTGTAGACTCCCACCGCATCGTCATCGTACAACCCCGAGACGCGCCACCCGCGCTGTCGCTCGGGTTTGTACGATGCCTTGGCCAGAGTCTTCACCTCGGGAATGATCTCGCCGATGCCCATGAGGCGCGAGCCATCCGGCGTGAAGATCACTGTAGAGATGTCGTGGTCCAGCAAGGCCCATCGCCCGGCGCCGTATGCGCCCCCGCTGAGGAAGACCTCGAACGAATTGTGCCCGCTGACGCCGGCGCAGCGCCCCCGGCACTGGCCGAGCAGGCGGTTCATCTCGACGGTGTACTGCGCGTGCGTCGTGCCGCACAGGCCGAAGCCATGCGCAAAGAGGCCCGTCCAGTACTCGCGGTTCCACTCGGCCTTGGCGAACCCCTGGTCGAAGTAGTCGCCCTTGCCTTCCTCGCCGTGGGCGTAGTGCAGGTTGCGCCAGTACCACGACGCCAGCGCCTTGTCCTCATCGCTCCCGACCGAGCGGCCCGTGGTGCGCTCATACAGCTCGGCCTGCGTCTTGAACAGCCGCTCAAACGTCGAGCAGGACAGCTCCCCGGGATAGTAGGGGTGATCCGTCTTGATCTGCGGGTCGCCGGAAGAGGCGATGCCGACCAGCGGTGTCACGAGCAGCAGCAGCGCCACGATTCGGCTTGTTCGGTCGCGAACGATCATGCGCCTTCCTTGTAGATGATGACAGTGCAATCTAACGCGGACGCCGCAAGACGCAACGATCCGAGGTTCTATTGCCAGGATGGCCGGGCGGGGCACTTTGCGTTTGGGCGGTGGGCGTGGCCATAATGACGGACTGAGCGCAAAGGAGACCACATGTCGCGAACGCACCGCTGGATGAATCAATGGCAAGGGTCCCTTGCGGCCGGGATTGTCCTGTCTCTGTGCACGGCCGTCTCGTTGGCGCAGGCCCTGCCGCGCTGTGATTTCACGAAGGCCGAGGTCTGCAGACAGTGGGCGCCGACGAACGATGTGTCGAGCCTCAAGGCCAGCCCCGAGGGCCTCGTCATCACGATCTCCGGGCGCGACCCCTACATCGCCGGGCCGGTGATGGATCTCCCTTCAGACCAGCTTCTGTGGCTGCGGCTGCGGCTCAAGTCCGAGCAGGGAGGCATGGCTCAGCTCTTCTACTTCAAGGGCGCGGCGACCGAACAGGATTCACTGCGGCTGCCCGTGCGCGCCGGCGTGTGGGAGGAATTCCAGGTTGCCATGCCGGCGCTGGACAAGGGCTACCGCTTGCGGCTGGACCCGCCGGGCGACGCAGGCCAGACGACCGTCTCGCTGCTTGCGTTTGAGCCGAGAATCCCGCTCAAGGAGCCGGCTTGGGCCAAACCTGTCGCACCCGCCATCAGGCCCGATTCCCCCAAGGTCCGCTCAGGCCAGCTCGAACTGGCGCACGCCGCCGATGAGCTTGGCGGGTTCGTGGTGAGCTTCGAAGGCCAGCAGCTCGCTATCGGCTTCAACCGGCCGATGCTCGGGTATCTTCAGGGCGACCAGCAACGCTGGATGGATCTGAAGCAGGCGGCAAACGTGAACGTCCGCGCGGAGGGCGCGGCCGTTCTGGTCAGCGCATCCACGACCGATCCCGACGGCGCCACATGGAAGATCGAACAACGCTTTACCCCCGCGGCGCAAGCTCCGGCTATCGACGTGGAGACCATCGTGACCGTCGATCGCGACCGCGCGGCGGCTTACGTGCCGGCCTTCGCCATCGTCGCCGGCCCGGGGTGGATCGGCCAGTCCAAGAAGCAGGCGCTCTTCGCGGGCCTGGAATACCTCGACAAGGACGAGCCCAGCAGCTCGGAAGCCGACCTCATCGGACCGGGCGCAAAACGGCAGGTGCCGGATTCCATCAAGATCACCTTCCCCCTGATGACCGTCCTGGGCGACGGGAAATACATCGGCCTCGTCTGGAACCAGCACCCCGCGGTCAGCGCCGTGTTTGATTCGCCGGACCGGCTCTTCAAGTCGGGCGGGCACCTCATGGGCCTGGTCTTCCCCGGCTCGAACGGCAAGAACCGCATCGAAGGAAGCCTGCTGCCGCATTGGCCCGACTCGCTCTTCGCGGGCAGGCCCCTGAAGGTCCGCGCCACCATCATCGCCGGCAAGGGCACAAGCGTCGTGCCCGCCATCCAGCAATATGTGTCGCTACGCGGCCTGCCGGATGTTCCCGACATCGGTATGGATCTCCAGGGATACGTGAAGCTCACGGCGGCGGGGTGGATGGATTCCATGATCCGCGAGGGCGACCGCTTCCGCCACGCCTACCCCGGCGGCTTCCAGCCCCAGCCGGCCGCCGACGCAGCGATGTGGATGGACTGGCTGGCTGCGAAAACCAGCGACCAGGCGCTTGCGCGCCAGCTAAGCCAGAGAGCGACCGCAGCGATTGCGCAGGTGGACGCGGCCAACTACAACGCCGCCGCCGTCTCCCACGTGCGATACCCGGTGGCGTCGCTCCTCTATGGCCACGTTGCCGAGAACGCCGCACGCGCCAGACAGCACGGCCGCGCGCTCCTGGGCCGCTTCGAACCCGATGGCACCGTGCTCTACAAGCCGTCGCGCGAGTTCGACTTCGGCAAGACGCATTTCGCCCCCGATGCCAACGGCCTCACCGCGACCATCGTCATGAGCCTGCTCGATTCGGCCAGTGTCTGCGGCGACAAGGCACTGCTCGAGCAGGCCCTCAAGATGCTCCGGGCCATGGACAAGTTCACCGACACCGTTCCGCGCGGCGCACAGACCTGGGAATGCCCCCTGCACATCCCCGACGTGTTGGCCTCCGCCTATCTCGTGCACGCCTATGTCCGCGGCTACGAACTCAGCGGCGATGACAAGCTTCTCGAAACGGCGCGGTACTGGGCCTCGACCGGCGTGCCGTTCGTCTATCTCATCAACCCCGCGGACCGGCCGGCCGGCCCCTATGCCACCATCGCAGTCTACGGTGCAACCCACTGGAAAGCGCCCAACTGGATGGGCCTGCCCGTGCAATGGTGCGGCCTGGTGTATGCTCATTCGCTCTATGAGCTGATGCGGCACGATTCCAGCGGCCCGTGGAAAAAACTGGCGGATGGAATCACCGCGTCGGGCATCCAGCAGACCTGGCCCATCGGCAGCGACCCGCAACGACAGGGCCTGCTCCCCGATTCGTTCGTGCTGCGCAGCGGCCAGCGAAACGACGCCGCGATCAACCCCGGAACGGTCCAGGCCAATGCGGCCAAGCTGTTCGGGCAGCCGGATGTCTACAGCTTCCGGTCGTTGCTCCGATCACGGTTGCTCGTGCACGCGCCGGCGGAGTTGTCACGGGTCACAGACACGCCGGACGGCGCATCATTCCAGGTCGGCCGCTGCATCCGTGAGAAGTATGACGTGCTCGTGGCCGGGTGCGGTGACTCGCCCCGCCTGCGTATCAACGGCGCCGACGCCGCGCCTGGCGACTTTGAGCATCTGAAGGACGCCGGCCTCCTGATCGTGCATCTCAAGGGCGATGCGACCGTCGATCTGAAGCTCAAGTGAAACGCATATGCCTGGAGCATCCCATGATGATCGATCCGAAGGCCTTGCTCACTGTGCTCATCCCGGTGTTGCTCGTTTCGTGCCTGGCGATGGGGGCCGCCCCGCAGCCGCTTCTGCCGGTGCCGACAAAGGCGCAGTTGGCCTGGCAACGCGGCGAGCTGTCGCTGTTCCTGCACTTCGGCGTCAATACCTTCACCGACCGCGAATGGGGCGATGGCAAGGAAGACCCCAGGATCTTCAACCCCACGAAGCTCGATGCCCGGCAGTGGGCCGCCGCTGCCAAAGCGGGCGGGTTCAAACTCGCCATCCTCACCGCGAAGCATCACGACGGCTTCTGCCTGTGGCCCAGCAAGTACACCGACCACTGCGTCAAAAGCAGCCCGTGGAAGGATGGCAAAGGCGATGTCGTCCGCGAGTTTGTCGACGCTTTCCGCGAACAGGGCATCCAGGTCGGCCTGTACCTCTCCCCCTGGGACCGCCACGAGAAAACCTATGCCGATTCCCCTGAATACAATAAGTACTACCTCAACCAGCTCACCGAATTGCTGACGAACTACGGCCCCATCGCCGAGGTGTGGTTCGACGGCGCCTGCGGCGAAGGACCCAACGGCAAGAGGCAGAAGTATGACTTCGAGGCGTACTGGGCCCTTGTCCACAAACTCCAGCCCGACGCGGTGATGTTCTCCGACGCCGGCCCCGAGGTGCGATGGATCGGCAACGAGCAAGGCACCGCCGGCGATCCCTGCTGGGCGACGGTCGATGCGAAAATCTGGGTGGAGCCGGGCAAGGCCGCTGACGGTGTCCGCGATCCCATCAGCTCGCTGCAGCATGGAAACAAAGGCGGCGGCGTGTGGCGCCCCGCCGAGTCCGATGTCTCCATCCGCCCCGGCTGGTTCTGGCACAAGAAGGAGGACGACAAGGTGCGCTCCGTGAGCAACCTCGTGGACCTCTATTTCAAGTCCGTCGGCCGCAACAGCCTGCTCCTGCTCAACGTGCCGCCCAACAACCTGGGCCTCTTGGCCGACACCGATGTGAAGCGGCTCGCAGAGTTCAAGGCGAAACTGGATGAAATTTTCAAGACGGATCTGGCCAGGGGCAAAAAGGCCGCGGCCAGCAACACGCGCGGCGGTGAAACGGCATTCGCCGCCGACAACGCCTTCGATGGCGACGACAACACCTATTGGACAGTCGATGATGGGCTTACCGAGTGCTGGCTGGAGGTGGATCTGGGGGCGAAAGTGAAGTTCAACACCACCTCGCTGCAGGAGGCGATTGAATTGGGCCAGAGGGTCGCGAAATACCGAGTCGAGTACTGGGATGGAGCGGCGTGGAAGCTCGCCAGCCGCGGGACGACCATCGGACACAAGAAACTGGATCGGTTTGCGCCGGTCGAGAGTCAGAAGGTGAGGCTGGTGATCGAGGAAGCGATCGCCGGGCCGGTGATCAGCGGCTTGGGTGTGTATGACGGGGTTTCTGAGTCGGGTAACGCAAGGTGATCTGATGATGTGGCGTGGCTGGATGACTGTGATGTTGATGGTGGGGCTGGCGACCGTGCGCGCGTGGGGGGCACAGGGCGAGGCTCTGACGGGAGTGGATCGCATCGTGTTCCTGGGCGACAGCAACACCTACGCCGGACTGTACGTGGAGTATGTGGAAGCGGTCTTCAGGGCACGCGCCAGCGGGCGGAAGATCGAGGTCATCAACCTAAGCCTCCCCAGCGAAACGGCCTCGGGCCTTTCCGAGCCGGACCATCCGTTTCCCAGGCCCTGCGTCCATGAACGGCTGGACCGAGTGCTCGCCAAGACCAAGCCGGGTCTGGTGGTGGCGTGCTACGGCATGAACGATGGCATCTACTATCCTCTGAGCACCGATCGCATGAAGGCGTATGGGGAGGGGATGACCAAGCTCGTGGAAAAGGTGCGGGCGAGCGGGGCCAAGATCGTCCTGTTGACCCCTCCGCCCTTTGATGTGGCGCCCGTCAAGGACAAGACGCTGCCGGCCGGGCAGGAGAAGTACAGTTGGATGCGGCCGTTCGTGGGCTATGACCAGGTGCTCGCTGCGTACTCGTTGTGGCTCAAGGGGCAGGAGCGCGAGGGCTGGACGGTCGTGGACATCCGCGAGCCGATGATCGAGTCGGCCAGCGCCCGCCGGGCGGCGATGCCAGGCTATGCCCTGGCAGCCGACGGAATCCATTTCAACGCGATGGGACACTGGCTGGTGGCCAAGGAAGTGCTCGTCGAACTGGGCGTGTCGGAGGACCTGGTGGATGGGATCGGCTTTCAATCGGCCGAGGCGGGAAAAGAGTCGATCGCGTTTCCAGATGTCCTGGGGGAAATGCCGCTCGAAAGTGCTCTGCTGGTTAAGCTGATTCACGAACGCCAAAGCATGATGCGCGATGCATGGCTGAGCGAGGTGGGACACAAGCGGCCGGACATGAGCAAGGGACTGCCCATGGCGGAAGCGAAAAAGAAGGAGCTGGAGGTGGAGAAGAAAATCAGCGAGGTCCTGACGGCGGCCCGACAGGCAAAAGCCCAGAGTGCCAAGACGAACAAATGACAGAAAGACGGCTCGGCAAGAGCCTTGCCCTCCCGAACGAAGGAGTCGGATTATGAAGATCGCGTGGATCATCGGCGGCGTGCTGGGGTTGGTGCTGGGGATCGTTCCCGTGCAGGGGAAGGTTCTCTGGGAGATCGGCAAGGCGGACAACAACGATCGCGAGTTCGCGCTGTCGCCCAACGGATATGGGCGGTTCAAGGAGGATGGATTCTGCGCGGTCGGGCAGTTTGATGCCAAGCGCGATTGGCCCTACGTCCAGCCGGGGCCGGGGGATCCCTGGGCGGGGGGCAGGCCGCATACCTTTGTGATTGTCTTCGGGCTGAAGCAGCCGCCGGGCGCGGGGCAGTGCAAGTTGATGGTGGATCTGCTGGACACCCACCGGAACGGCCCGCCGATGCTGCAGATCGATATCAATGGGCGGACGTTCAAGCATCAGACGCCGCCCGGCGGCGGGGATGAATCGGTTTTTGGCGACCCCAGCAAGGGCAAGGAGCACAAGTTTGAAATCGCGTTTGGGGCCGACCTGCTGAAGGCGGGGGTGAACGAGATTGACATCACGACGGCTTTCGGCAGTTGGGTTCTCTACGATTGGGTGGGGATGGAAGCGCCGGATGGGGCGGAATTGGCGGAGGTGCAGGGGACGGCGGTACGGTCGATGAAGTCGCTGCCGGCTCTGGTGCAGAAGGACGGCAAGCTGTGGCAGACGGTGCAGGTGGGTGTGAGACATTTTGGGGCGGATAGCGACGCGACGGTGAAAGTGAGCGGGGCCGAGTCCGTGAAGGCGACACTGAAGAACGGAACGCAAGACCTGACGGTGCTGGTGCCGGCGGTCGAGAAGGAAACCAGCGTTGATGTTAGCGTAGAGGCTGGGGGGAAGGTCATCGCCGAGCAGAAGCAGGTGCTCAAGCCGGTCCGCAAGTGGGAGATCTACCTGCTGCCGCACTCGCACGTGGATATCGGGTACACGCATCTTCAGTCGGATGTAATGAAGCTGCAGTGGAAGCACCTGGAGGTGGCGCTGGAGGCGTCCAAGAAGACGGCCGACTACCCCGCCGGGGCACAGTTCAAGTGGAACGTGGAAGTGATGTGGGCGGTCGATGCGTATCTGAAGAATGCGACGCCCGAAAAGCGGGCGGAGTTCATCGACGCAGTCAAAAAGGGATGGGTGGGGTTGCAGGCCCTGTATGGCAATGAGCTCACCGCGCTCTGCCGCCCTGAAGAACTCGTGCGGCTGGTGGATTGCGCCAAGAAGTTGGAGAAGGAGACCGGCGTCGCCGTCGATTCCGCCATGATCAGCGACGTGCCGGGATACACCTGGGGAATGGTCCCCGTGTTTGCCAATAGCGGGGTGAAGTATTTCTCCGTCGGCCCAAACCAGGGCGATCGCATCGGCTACACCCTCTCGGCCTGGGGCGATAAGCCCTTCTGGTGGATCGGGCCCAACGGCAAAGACCGCATCCTCTGCTGGATCGCGGGCCGTGGCTACTCCAGTTTCCACGGCGGCGGCCTCAGCCGCGCCGGCGAAAGCGCCGTCTTCGGCTACCTCCGTGAACTCGAACAATCCAACTACCCCTATGACATGGTCCAGGTCCGCTACAACACCGGCGGGGACAATGGCCCGCCGGATGTGGCGGTGTCGGAATTCGTCAAGGCGTTCAACACCAAGTACGCCTATCCGAAGCTCATCATCGCCACCAGCAGCGAATTGTGCGGGAAATTCGATGAAAAGTATGGAAAGACCCTGCCAGAAGTGACCGGCGACTTCACGCCCTACTGGGAAGATGGGGCCGCCTCCTCCGCCAGGGAAACCGCCATCAACCGCGAGGCGGCGGAGAGACTCTCCCAGGCCGAGGCCCTCTGGGTGATGCTCCATCCGCGCCAGTACCCCGCGGACAAGTTCTACCAGGCCTGGCACAATGTGATTCTGTATGACGAGCACACCTGGGGCGCGCACAACAGCATCAGCGAGCCGGACAAGGACTTCGTCAAGGGCCAGTGGAAGATCAAGGCGCAGTTTGCCCTTGATGCGGAGAAGGAATCGAAGGAGCTGCTCAAGGCGGCGGTGGGCGAGGACGCCGCGCCCCAGAACGTCAATGCCGTGGATGTGTTCAACACCCTCTCCTGGACCAGGACCGACCTCGTGACGCTGCCCAAGGAGATGAAGCTCGCGGGGAATGTCGTCAGAGGCCCGGATGAGAAAGTCATTCCATCGCAGCGGCTTTCAACAGGCGAGCTGGTATTCCTGGCGAAAGACGTGCCGGCGTTCGGCAGCAGACGCTATGTGCTCGCGGAAGGGAAGGCCGATGCCCAGACCGCGACGAAGCCGACGATCTCTGCGAGCTTCAACGCCCAGACCGGCGCGATCGATCGCCTGCAACTCGACGGGCTGGACGTGAACTTTGCGGACATGCAGGGCGGGATTGGCCTCAACGCGTATCGCTACGTGCCCGGCGCCAATCCGAAGGACGCCAAACCCGCCGGGGACGTGAAGATCACCGTGAAGGAGAATGGGCCAGTCGTGATGGCGGCTGTCGCGGAGGGTGATGCGCCAGGCTGCAACAAACTCATCCGGGAACTGCGGATGATGCCGGATCTGGATCGAGTGGACATCATCAACACCCTCGATAAACAGGCCGTCCGTAAGAAGGAGGGCGTCCACTTCGGCTTCGCCTTCAACGTCCCCAACGGCGTCATGCGTATGGACATCCCCTTCGCCGTTGTCAGGCCCGAACTCGACCAGATGAAGGGCGCGTGTAAAAACTGGTTCACCGTCCAGCGGTGGGTCGATGTGTCGAACGACGACTACGGCGTCACCTGGGCCACCCTCGATGCTCCGCTGGTCGAGGTCGGCGCGATCACGGCCGATGTCACCGGGGGCGTTCCCTGGATTGAAAAGCTCCAGCCCTCGCAGACCCTGTATTCCTATGTGATGAACAACTACTGGCATACCAACTACAAGGCCGACCAGGATGGCCCCACGACGTTCAGGTATGCCATTCGACCGCACGGAAAGTTCGATCCAGTCGAGGCGGCCAAGTTCGGCGTCCAGGCGAGCCAGCCGCTGGTCGTCGTCCCCGCGGGGGATCGCGCGCCCATTCAGCCGAGGCTCAAGGTCGAGGGGCCTGGCGTCATCGTCACGGCGCTGAAGCCCAGCGAGGATGGCAAGGCCTGGATCGTCCGCCTCTTCGCCGCCGGCGGCAAGCCCGAACAGGCCAAGATCACCTTCGCCGACCCCGCTCCCCAGGCCATCTACCTCAGCGACATCACCGAAAAACAGGGCGAGAAACTCACCGGCCCCATCGACCTGCCCCCCTATGGAATGGTCACGATCAGGGCCCAGACGCCATGAACGCCGCGAACGCGCCCATCGCGTGCCCTATTGGCCATATGTCCCCTTGCGGCTAGTGGTCCCTCATGGATGATCTGGTGGGTGCCACTGGCGGCTTGTCCGCCAGTGCTCCTCAGCGAGACCACTGGCGGCAAGCTGCCAGTGGCTGGAGTTTGGCCATTCGTTACGCGTTTCTTGCGTAGAACGCGGCGCTGTCCAGGGGTGAGAGGGGTTTCTGCGGCTTCTGGTTGGCACCTGAGCGATG
>Ga0315294_10005982_pt1 | contig 13364 bp, 9 predicted proteins | sample YL17G13_40_MG_FD_203626 | JGI IMG/M metagenome (GOLD analysis project Ga0315294, IMG submission 203626) | Sediment microbial communities from Yellowstone Lake, YNP, Wyoming, USA - YL17G13_40 | ecosystem: Environmental > Aquatic > Freshwater > Lake > Sediment | place: USA: Wyoming | collected... | reverse complement strand
GACCGCTATTACCGCGCGTGCCGCCGCCAGAATCAATAAGGCTAAAAAAAGGAGTAAGGGTTTGGATAAACAGACAGCACTCAGCAATCACTACCTCGTGTGCGGCTGGAACAGCCGCGGCAGATACGTTCTTGAACGGCTCATCAAGGCTGCGGGGGGCGACCAGGTCCCAATCGCGGTTCTCTGCGACCTCGAGGCCAATCCGTTCGAGCATGATATGGTCTTCTTCTACGGGGGAAGCCCGGTCAGTGAGAAAGACCTTCAAAGGGTCAATGTTGACAAGACCAGGGCGATAGTCATTCTCGCCGATGAGGCCGGCGGCGGAAGACCGGGTGACATAGACGCCAGGACCGTTCTCTGCGCATTGGCCATAAAGTCACTGAACAAGGACGCAAAGATAACCGCGGAGGTGCTCGAGCCCCAAAACACCGAACACCTGGAGAGGGCCGGGGTTGGAGAGATCCTGGACTATAACCTGACCGCCGGGAGCCTGCTTGGCCAGTCGGCGATACGCTACGGACTCCTCGAGCTCATCAACGCGTTAAGCACAAAGGAATCAAGCACTCGTGTCTATCAAATCCCGGTGGAGGGTGACATGGTCGGAAAAAATTACGGCGAGGTAACCGCGGATCTCAAGCGCACGCGGGACTACAACCTGCTGGCAATAAAAAGGGCCGGAAAAGTACAGGTCTGCGACCTGGATTGTACACTCGAGCCGGATGATCTCCTGCTCGTTCTCTCTACTAAAAAGCCACCTGAGGCCGTGGACTGACCCTCTGTCGGGTATTCCCTCGCCGGTATATCGAGAAAGCGTGCGACAAGCATACGGCTCTGGTACAGGCTCGAGTCGTCGAGTTCTGAAAACGCGCCGGTCTCACTCAAGAAAATCAATCATCGGGCTGGCGCAGTCGAGCGGGCACTGGAAGGTGAGGCCGTGGCCGGCGCCCTCCAGCATCGAGAGCTTTCCGCCGGGAAGCATGTTCGCGGTGAGCAATGAGTTACGCGGGTCTATCACCTGGTCCTCGGTGCCCGCGATCACCAGAGTCGGGACTTTCAGTTCGTCCAGTCGGTTGCAGGCGCCTTGCCAGCTCTGCATCGCGGAGGCCTGCTTCCTCACGCTTTCGATGGAGGGCAGCCTCGGCGCCAGTGTTAACTTCTCCCTCGCTTCCGCTTCGTGCTCCGAAAGCCAGTCCTGGGGGAAGAGCAGCGTCGCCATCCGCACCAGTCTCTCCTCGGTCGTTCCGGAGAAATCGCCGAGCTGCTCCATGATCTCCGGGCTTACAGGGATCGCATCGATACCCCCGCAAGAGCTCGCCATCAATACCAACTTTTCGACTTTCTCGGGATGGCGAAGCGCCAGCTCCTGTGCGATAAAGCCCCCCATGGAGATTCCGAACACGTGCGCGCGCTCTATCCCCAGAGCGTCCATGAGACCCGCGGTATCCTCCGCGAACTGCTCGATTGTAAACGGGCGTGTACCCGCGTTCGTCTCTCCTATGCCCCGGTTGTCGAGAGTGATAACCCTGAATCTCTCAGCCAGAGCCGCCACGAGTTCCGGGTCGCCTCCGTCCATCGTGGACGCGAAGCCGACTATTTTGACGAGCGGAAACCCGGCTCCGTACTCTCGATAGGCTATTTCAATGTCGCCGACCTTGACCTTGCCCAACTCGTCCACCCCGACAGTCTTTTTCTGTTGAATCACCCGACCCGGCGCACGAAGACACCCTGATCGCCTAAGCAAGCCGCATTAAGTTGACGGCCCACGGGATCAAGAACCCGAGTAAGTTGCCTGCCGCCGCTACCGCCAGAGCCGCGATCCCCCGGTTGAGGCTGACTCTGCCCGCGTTCCCCATTTCACTTTTTCATCCTGGCGGCCAGGAAATCCTGAACCTCCGGTGGCGGCTTCGTCTCCTGGCGGAGTGTCAGGCGGATCGCCTCGTCTCCCTCGCAGGTCGGAGTGCAGACCCCGCACCCGATGCATACGTCACCGTCTACAATGGCGAAATCTTCTACTATGGTGATTGCGTTGACCGGGCACCTGTCCTCGCAGGTACCGCAGGCGATGCAGGCGTCGGCATCGACGCGCGCGACGTAGTTGGAGCGGGACACCGTGTCGAGCCCGTTTATCAGCTTGGCCTGAAGAAATCCGCAGCAGCAGGAGCAGCAGTTGCAGATTGTCCTGAGGCTGCCCTGCACGTTGTCGCATACGTGTACGAGCCCTTCACCGGTCGCGTCCTTTAGTATCTGCAATGCCTCGTCCTTTGTTATCTCGCGCCCCATGCCCATCTCCACGATGTACCTGCCCATGCTCCCGAAGTGCATGCACCTCTCGGTCGGGCGCTCGCAGCCTTCTCCCACGTACGTCTTCATCTGCCTGCAGGGGCAGTGGGCCACCGCCATGAACGAGGTCTCATCGAGTTTATCCTTGAGTGCATCGAAAGGGAGTATCTCGGACTCGTCCTCGAGCGATTCCGCTATGGGGACCACCCTGATGAGCGGCACTTCCCGTGCCATCTCGCGGCCGAACTCCCCCATGATGTACTTCACCCATAGCGGCGCCAGCGCCCGCTTTTCAGGTGTGTCTTCCCCTGAAAGGAAAGGGGCCTCGGCGAAACCGACCACGCTGGGAAGAAGCCTGTATATCCTCTCACGTCCAGGCTTCTGCTCTGTCAAAACAGTACCGCGGTGGGCCATGCGGCTCAGTACCTCTTCCAGTCTGCCAGCCCTGTCGGGCATGACCGCCTCACAATCAGCAAGGGTCTTGTTCTCATAGATTTCGAGCTTCAAGGCGACCCCGGCTTCCTCGCCCGGGTACAGTATCTTCAGGATCTCGATCAGCGTCGGCGACATCGGGGCGCCTGCCACCGCCCTGTCGAGGTGCCTCGCGAGCTCCTTGTACACATCCTCACCCATGAGTCCCTCCAGTTATCAATTTAACGAATTGATTTGAGCATACATGGGACTCCAAGTCCATGTCGGGAGTCAACCGGGGGCTCTACGACACGATGGTTTCTGCTGCTTACGTTTGTCTTCGAAGATGCGACATAATATGAAGTGATACCAGGTGTCTGCGTTAACAGCTGGAAAGGAGTCGGCGCCATGTCCTCTTCGGTGAAGCGAGTGCTGGCCGCGCTGGAACTGCGCGAGCCCGATACGGTCCCGATCTTCGACCTCATGATGGAGACGACCCTTGTCTACTCGATCCTTGGAGAGAAGCCCGGCTTCACTGACAGGCTGATCGCGGACCCGCGTAGCGCGAGAGTACTGGACCTCCTGGTCCCGCTTGCCAACAGAAACCGCTACATCAAAGCCGGCCTTCTGGACAGGATGGCGGACGACGTGGTCGTGAGGTTCTGCCACGCGGTGGTCGAGGCGGGGGTGAAGATGGGTTACGACGCGGTCGGCATCCTCTGCGCGCCCATGTTCCGGATCAAGGACTCGAGGCACTTCGATGACATCTACGGACGCAGCTACGAGGCTTTAATCGGCCCGGGCGGCTTTCTCAGCGACCCTGTCTACAGGGGCGGCCTCATCGACGGCCCGGATTCCTGGAAGGCCCTGGATAAGAGGTCGTTCTTCAAAATGCCTGCTATGGCCGGCAGAGTGTTATCAGACATCCAGAGGGAGAACAGAGGGCGCCTCTTCACCTTCGGCATGATCTCCACCGGTCTCTTCGAGACCATCTGGCAGATGATGGGCTTCGAGCGCTTCGCGGTCGCGGTTCGCAGGGAGAGGCAGTTTGTGGACCGGCTGGTCAAGTTCCTGGAGGACTACATCTGCATGACCGTCGAGGTGATGGCCGACGCCGGCATGCCCGGTTTTCTCTATTCGGACGACCTCGCCTACAAGTCCGGCCCGATGGTGAACCCGAAGCTTTTGAGGGAGCTGTTCGAGGACTCGTACCGCCGCTTCGTCGAGACCGCCCACGCCCTCGGCATGAAGACGATGATACACTCCTGCGGTAACATCTCGGAGCTGCTCCCGTGGATCGCCGACTGCGGCTTCGACGGGGTCAACCCGCTCGAGCCCACGGCGGGCGTCAACCTTGCCGCTGCGAAGCAGTCTGTCGGCGACAGGATCTGCCTCATGGGTAATATCGACGTGACCCACATCCTGGTGGACGCTGACAAGGACGAGGTCTTCGAGGAGGTCAGGCAGGCCATCGCGGACGCCGGCAAGGGCGGCGGCTACATACTGGCGCCCGACCATGACCACGCGGCTATGTCGGTGGAACGTATGCGCTGGATGGTAGAGGCCTGCCGCGAGTACGGCCGCTATCCACTCGCTACCTGACACCGTGCGTCCCACAATGACCAGGGAGCTCTTGACGGCAAAGGAAGGAACAGATTAGGGTCCATTATCTGAACTGCGGCACGATGAAACCTCGGGGCGCGAAGTATCTCGTGCCGCACCTCGCAGTTGTTCCCTGTAACTGCCTTCTCATCGAGGCGGAAGGGCACCTCGTACTGGTGGATGCCGGTCTTGGTACCAGGGACATGAAGGACCCGAGCCGCCTGGGCCCATCCAATTTGATACTGAACGCTCGCCCCGACCCCGGACAAACAGCTGTCCGCCAGGTTGAGGAGCTGGGGTTCCGGCCCGAAGACGTCAGACATATCATCTGCACTCACCTGGACCGGGACCATGCCGGCGGGCTGTCCGACTTCCCCCGCGCCAATGTTCACGTGTCACGTGTCGAACAAGAGGCGGCCTTGAGACCTCAAAGCCGGCGCGAGCGTGACAGGTACCGGGAGTGCCATTTCGAGCACGGACCCAGGTGGGTCACTCACGATACCATCCCGGCAGAAGCCTGGTTAGGCATGGAATGCATCCGTGGACTCGACGGTCTGCCGCCCGAGATCCTGCTTGTACCCCTCCACGGACATACGCGCGGCCACTGCGGCGTGGCCATCGATATCGGGAAAGGATGGCTCCTCCACTGCGGAGACGCCTATTACATCAAGGCGGAACTGGAGGAAGGCAAGCGAGTGCCTTCAGGCGTCCGCTGTTTCCGGCGTATCGCCCATGTCGATCATTCAAAGGCCCTGCTCCAGATAGAACGACTCAAGAGGGCCCTGGGAGAAAGCAACGGCGAAATAACCCTGCTTGCGTCCCACGACCCTACGCACCAGACAGACTGACTCCGTATCGTTGCCCGTGATATGACCATCATTTTTATCAACAAATGTCTGTTATCGGAATATCGATTTGCGGTCCCTTCTTGTGTTCTTGTACCATCATGAAACGCAGACGCACTTGCCCAGTGAAAGGAGAAATAATTAAAGGCCCGAGGAGCTGGTTTATTGAAAGCGGGGTCCTGGCGGCGGTAGTCGTCGCTGGCTCGCTCGCAGTCATAATCGCCGTCGTCGACCTGATAACGATCTACGCTCAAATGGGTCCGGACGCGTCCAGGGGATTCATAAGAATTCACCCGGGATTTGGCTTATGCTTACTCCTCGCTGTCGCGGTGGCGACAATTGCAGTTGGAATACTGATCATCTTCAAGTACAGTTCCCACGCCCCGGTTCAGGACCAGCATTAAAGGAGCTCAACCACTCAAGTCGAGAGACTCGTATATTTGCCCGACGGCGAGTATCCGGCAAACGAAAAAGGCACCCGCCAGTCCAGGGCGGGTGCCTCTCCTTATACATTCGAACATCAGGGAATAATGACTGCTCCCGATGCAACCGGTGTGGCGCTTGCGGACACTGTAGGAAAGTCCACGGCCGGGGCGGCGAACGGGACAGTCGGGAGAAAGCCGACCACGTTGCTGGCTATCGCCCTGTAATAGTAAGTCGTTCCAGCTTGAACCGTCGTATCGGTGTACGTTCGCGCCGCACCCGTTCCCCCCCGGTCCAGGCTCCACATGTTCGTCAGAGTGGTCCAAGGGCCGGTAGCTGTAGCGCCTCTCTGGACGATGAAGTGGGTCTCGGTCGTTGAACTGTCTGTCCAGTCTAGTTTTACAGTCGGACCCGGGTTGATTGTGGGCGTCAGGGTCGGCGGTGCAGTAGGCGCTGCTCGGTTCGCGTTCGCGAACACCATATTGTGCATCATGTCCATCTCTTCATGGGCAAGGAGGTGACAATGCCACACGTATTCCCAGCCGAAGTTTGCGAGCTCGTTCGTGATCGTCACAGGTTCTCCGTTCGGATCGGTAAAGCCAAGAGGTCCGCCTGGCAGGGTGTCACCGAGTGGCATCGTCGGATCGAGCGGCCGGATGCTGTCCGGAACCGCGAAGGGCTGGGTCGGGGCATACGGCCTCAATGCCACGATTGTGTCCTCGAGCGGGTTGACCCTGAAGCTTTCCTTCCAGCCCAGCTCGTTTGGGTCGGGGGACGCGACGCGGTTGTCCCATGCCACCCGGTTTATGAACTGCACATTGAACAGGTGGGTATGAATGACGTGCGTGTCTACCCCGTTATGTGTGATCTTCCAGATCTGGGTCCCGTCGTTCAGTTGCGGATAGTTGGAAGTTATGTTGTCGGTCACGACATCGGTGGGAGGAGAGGCGAACGGGTAGAGCAGGAAGTTCTGGTTCAGAGCGCTCGTATTCGGGAGCTCGAGACCGAGGAAGCCGCTCTGCCGTCCGTATTCATCGAACGCTTCGCCCATCTCGTCCTGGATAGCCTTGCGTTGGAAAGGAACCGTCACGGTAGTGCCACCCAGGGTCTGGAAAGTCTTCTCCGTGTCGTTGATCCTGGCATAGGTGTCAGCCGGGAAATTGCCGTTGTAGGCGGAATTGTAATCCGCGCTCGGTATCAATATCGGTTCCTGGGAGGCCTTGAACGCGCCATCAGTCGTGGCCGTCGAGGCGAAAGCCGCCTCGAGCCTGGGCAGGTCGAACGCCGGGGCCATAGCGGTCGGCGCCACCTTGATCTGCATGATGGTCCTGGTGTTGGGGCCGTAGCCCGCCTGCGGCGTGGGAGAGCCCCCGGTGTCTGTCATGTCCGGAGCGCCTGTGTAGTAGTCGTAGCGCGGGTCGAGAGCCGGTACGGGAGCGGGGCAATCGTTGTATAGGATAAGGGTCTTTCCGGCGTACTGTGAGAAATCGACGACAACGTCGGCTCGCTCGGCAGGTCCTAGGAGGAGCGTGTGGCTTGTGAGATTACCAAAGTTAAAAGCGGTCTGGTCCCGGTTCCAGTCGATCGGCTGGTTTGGAATTACCACGGGTGCGGGCAGGACCCCTCCCTCGTTTCCTATCTGTATGAACTCTGGTCCGGCCGTTGCGGGATCCGGCACGCCTCCTTCCCTTCCGTCGGTAGGCCAAGTATCAGGGTAGCCGGGCGTCGAAACGGCCGGCACCATCTTTACCTCCGTGTCGGCCCTTCCGTCCACTGCCTTGACCGTGGGGTCGGCCTGGTAGAGCTGGAGGTTCCAGAACCGGTCATCGGCGGCGTTGAGTATGCGCAGGCGATAGGACTTGGGCTGAACGCTCATGGTCGGGTAGGCCGTTCCGTTAACCACCGGCGTGTCCATGAAGGCTTCCATTGCCATGGACGGGGTAGGGGTTCCCGGCATCGTAGCGTTTTCCCAAGGTGCAGCAGGACCAGCGTACGGGTTAAGTACGGGCGGGTGGGTGATGTTATTGGTGGGCGGCCAGAACCACGGGCCGTAATGCCAGCGACCGAAGGCGTTCATGCCGCCGGGGTCGGCCGGATTCTGGTTGGGCATGTAGACGTGTGGATACCACAGGCTGCCCTTGCCGCCCCACTTTGCCTTGTCCCAGGTAGGGTCCTCGGCCGCTAGCTGGGCGTCATCGGGCACGAACGTCTTGTCCTGGATGACGAGCGGTAGCTGGTCCGTTGGAATGACTCCGCTGTTGACCAGGTTCTGCTCTACAGGATCCTGCAGTATGTAAGGAGCCGCCTCGCCGGCATAGACATTGAGACGGGTGATTCCGTAGGAATGGTCGTGATAGAACATGAGTCTCGCGCTCTGCTGGTTGTTGTAGTAGAAGGTCAGGGTACCGGGGGGCTCGGCGCCGCCGTCCATGTCCGGGACGTACTGCACACTCACACCCTTGGGGTATTGAGTGGTTTCCCCGGCAGGGGTGGTCCATTGGTGTGGTGTACCGTCGCTTATCCACGGGACGAAACCTCCGTGAAGATGGATGGTGGCGCGGTTCTGAGTGTACATCTCCTTCATTCCGGGCATACCGAGCATATCCAGGGGACCCATACCCGCGCCCATGACCGTGGTGTCAACCGGGATGAACAGGTCTCCTCCTGCGCCCGTGTCCAGCTTGTTGGTGAATTTAATGCGGACCGGTGTGCCCTTCTGCGCGACTATTGCGGGCCCCAGATAGTGAGGCGCGGTGTCCGGTCCGTTCACCTGCCTGTAGCCCCGCAGCGTCGTCGGGGGCAGGTCCGAATGCATCTGCTCCGTGTACTGTACGAGCTCTATTTCGTAGTAATCGCAATTCGGGTAGGTCGTCTTGTCCGGAACTGCCACCGGGATGTACTGGCCGAGGTTGTTAGCGTTCGCGGCGCCCAGACCGGGCAGCGAGTCGACGAACTTCTTCATGCCGGTACCGGGGACCACATCGTTTACGGTCGTCGAACTCGCGCTGAACGGGAACCCCACCGCGTCGTGTCCGCCGTTCCACATCCCCTTGTAGTCGAAGTACATGGGGCGCTCGGCTACGATGCTTTGTCCGTTTGTACACTCCACTTTGGCGGAGAAATCGTGGGCCGGGTCGTCACCCGTTCCTAACTTCGTCCTAGGCTGGACCGTCGACCGAGCGCTGTTCGGAACGGTCAGGGACTCGGTATCAGTAGTACCGTCACCCATCATATAGGTGATTGTCACATCGGCATTATTGAGTCCGGGGTTTTGGATGCAGATGTACGGGTCGAAGTTGGGGCGGCAGGTGCCCTCCGCAAAGTAGAAAGTGGAGGCTGAAGAGAGGGCCCCGACCACGTCGTGCCCTCCGGTCCAATCCTTCTCACCGGGCCTGTAATTGAAGTACATTGGGCGCTCGGCCACGATGTTCTGACCGTTGGTGCATTCAACCTTGGTGGAAAAATCGTGGGCCGGGTCGTCACCCGTTCCGAGCTTCGTCCTGGGCAAGGCCGTGGCGCGGGAATTTTTAGGAACGACTAACCTGTCGGTTGTTATTGTTCCATCTCCCTTCATGTAAGTGATAGTGACACCGGCGTCGGTGCCGCTGGGATTCTGGATACATATATAGGGGTCGAAGTTGGGGCGGCAGGTGCCCTCGGCGAAGTAGTAGGTAGTCTGGAGAGCGGAAGCTCCGATTGCGTCATGCCCGCCGTTCCAGTTCTTCTCCCCGGGCTTGTAGTTGAAGTACATGGGGCGCTCCGCGACGATCTTCTGGTTGTTTGTGCAGACCACGCTGGCGGAGAAATCGTGAGCAGCATCGTCACCGGTTCCGAGCTTCCTCCTGGGTTCTACGGTCGCACGGGAGTTCTTCGGAACTGTCAGCTGCTCTGTGTCGGCAGTGCCATCGCCCTTCATGTACGTAATGGTCACTTCCGCGTCGGTTCCGCCCGGGTTTTGAATGCAGATCCAGGGGTCGAAACCGGGTCGGCATGTGCCTTCCGCGAAATAGTATTCGGACGCGGGAGCGATTGTCCCTACCACGTCGTGCCCGCCAGTCCAGTCCTTCTCACCGGGCTTGTAGTTAAAGTACATGGGGCGCTCCGCGACGATGCTTTGTCCGTTGGTGCACTCCACCTTAGCGGAAAAGTCGTGAGCCGCGTCGTCGCCGACCCCGAGTGTGTCCTTGGGCGAGACCGTTGCGCGGGAGTTCTTTGGAACCATCAGTCTTGCGGTAGCTGTTGTAGCGTCACCCTTCATGTAGGTGATGGTCACATCAGCATCCACGCCGCCCGGGTTCTGTATGCAGATGTACGAGTCGAAGTTGGGACGGCAGGTTCCCTCTGCGAAGTAGAAAGTGAAGTAAGAGGTTACTTCCGTCTTACCGATTACTGTTGGAAGCGGGCTGTTGGCCCAATTCGCAATGCCGAAATAGTCGGGCGTCGCGTTCGGATCGAGCCCCTTGCCCGAGGCTACCGTGGCGTTGAAGCCAGCAGCCTCGTTACGAGCAGCAGCCGCTTCCCTTTCAGCCTGAGTCACGCGCTTCGGGGTGCTTGGGCTTCGTCCATCGCGGCCTGCCTGCCCTTGCGCGTAAACAGGACTGGTTCCAAAGACGAGTACAGCCGCCAGTAACAGACACACGATAATTGCGATTTTCCGCCTCTTCATTTCACACCTCCGACAGCTGGCTTCCCCAAATATGTACTTTTTCTCCTCGACTCTGTCAAATCCTATGAAAAGAATCAATTATATTCCTTGAGCGATATCAACTTTATCTGAATAGAAAGTTCCGGTACATGGCCCTCTCCACCATTGGTTAGAACCAGTGGGGCCCCTTCGCGGATTGAGCATATGTTGATGAACAACTAGAATACAGGCATGAAGACGTTTATCATCGCATATCTTTCATCCATACTGCCGATGCTCGCGATTGACGGAGTATGGCTCGCCACCATGTCAAAGAGGTTTTACGCGGCGCGTCTCGGCTCGCTCATGACGGAGTCTCCCAGACTGGCTCCGGCGGGCCTCTTCTACCTCCTTTACAATCTGGGCGTCGCACTCCTTGTCGTGGTGCCTGCAGTGGACAGCGGTACCTCGATGGTCAAGGTGTTCGCATACGGCGTCATCCTGGGCCTCGTCGCCTACAGCACCTACGACCTCACCAACCAGGCTACGCTGAAGGAATGGCCGGTGGTCGTGACAGCGGTTGACCTGGTTTGGGGCTCGCTTCTCACCGGCGTCGTGAGCATCATATCGGTGAGCCTCACCCGCCTTATCGTCAAGTAGGGAACACACGGAGGACGGCGCCGGGTCGTGGAGGCACTCTTGGACGTAGAGGAGGCAAGATCGAGATTCCTTGTGGCCCTAGTGGAGAAGTACGCCGCGAAGGACTCCCGGATAATGGAGGTCGGTTGCCGGGAGGGCAACAACCTGGTTTCGCTATGGCAGGCCGGTTTCACGAATCTGACGGGGCTTGAGAGCAACACCGCGAAGGTGGCCACATTCAAGAAACGTCACGCGGAGATCGCGGAACGCATAGACGTGACGAAAGGTCCGATGAAGGAACTGGTGCGCGGCCTGGAAGACGCGGCGTTCGACCTGGTGTTCACCGTGGGGTTCCTCTTTGACCGCCGCGGTGACAACGCGTGGCTGTTCCCCGAGCTGGCCAGGCTCGCCTCCCGCTGCATGATATCCATCGAAGATGAAGGGGCTGCAGCGTTAAAGGGCGTCTACGAGAGGCTGGGCCTCGAGGAGGTCGAAGCGATAGACTTGGGCGCCATAATGGAGCTCGACAGCGTCTTCACCGCCCGGGTTTTCCAGAAGCTCAGCCCTTCTTAGGAAACCAGGGGACGAAGGAACTTGTCCTGTTCTTGTACTCTTCCCATCCCGGGGTCTTTTCCATCATCTTTTCGGTCATCGGTATCCCCGAGACGAAAAGTATCATGCCGGTTATGACCAGGGGGCCGATGACACCCACCCATCCCCACGGTGCGGCGAGGGCGATGATGAAGATGCCCCACCACATGGTGGCCTCCCCAAAGTAGTTCGGGTGCCGTGTATATCTCCAGAGCCCGCGGTCGTTCATTGTTCCACGGTTCTCGGGGTTCTTCAGGAAACTGTCGAGCTGGTAGTCGCCGACCGACTCGAAGAAGAAGCCGACGCACCAAACGGCCAGGCCCGCGTAGCCCGACCAGGGCAGCGGTTCTCTGACCGCCGACATGAGGATCATCACGGGCGTGACGTTCAGCAGAAGTATGAACCCCTGTAATATGAACACCTGCAGGTAGCTGCGCAGGACGAAGTGCTCGCCCCAGTCGTCGCGCCATTTCTGGTACCGGGGGTCCTCGCCGCGGCCCCTGTTGCGCCGGAATATCCGGATCCCGAGGCGCAGCCCCCAAACGGTCACCAGCGCCGCGACCAGGAACTGACTCGCGCCGTACGAGCCGTTGATAAACAGCGCGGCCCAGGTCACCACGATGAACCCCGGGCCCCAGGCGACATCGGCGACGCTGTTGTCCTTGCGGATCATCGCGAGGATGAACAGCACCGTCATGTAGCAGAAAATGATTATTGCCGAATACCCGATGGTCTCAAGGATCTTCACTTCGCTCCCTCCGGTTGCTGATTTCGCTGATAGTCTTCGAGACCCTGCGCGATGATGTTCCTGACGTCGACGATGAGCCTGTCAAACGAGCCCTCATCGTATCGCCTCACGTCAACGGACTCGTGAATCTTCATTAGGGCGCGACCGGGAAAAAGGTCGAGGGTGTCCGTTGGCAGGATGTTCCGGGTATTGATGATGGTGATGGGCAGAATAGAGAGGTCCAGATTCTGGGCCAGCCAGAATGCGCCCTTCTTAAATTCGCCGAGTTCCCCCGTCCTGCTCCGCGTGCCTTCCGGAAGGATCATTATCGAGGTACCGCCCGTCGTTTTCTGTCTTGCCTTCTCCAGCGATTCGTAGGCTTCTTTTGGATTCGACCGGTCGATCAGGATGTTCCCGCCCTTCTCGGCTGCGTAACCAAAGACGGGGAAGGTCCTGAGCTCCTTCTTTATCACCCACTTGAGGTCGATCTTCAGCCAACCGAACAGAACGAAGATGTCGTACAGGCTCTGGTGGTTGGACACTACGACATATGATCGGTTCTTCTCGACGTTTTCCCTTCCGACTACTGTAACCCGCATGGGGGTTATGAAGCTGTTGAAGCGGGCCCACCAGGCACCGGCTATCCTGTTGGCAACCCTGTCGTCGAAGAGAATAACGATGATGATGCCCAGCCCGACGAAGAAGCAGGTCGAGATGACCAGGAGCGGCGCAAAAACAAGCCACTTATACGGCTGGTAGAGAAGCCAGAGGATTCTTCTTGAAGTCCTCGCGTTTGCCATATAACTACTGTTCCGACATCCGCCGTTTGCCACTGCCAACATAGATATTCTAACATCGTCTGTTCAGTTTTCCCCATGAACTGGTTCCCGCCGCAAGGATTCGATCGAAATCGTCCGCGTCTTGTGATTTAGTAGTTCGCAGGTATGATGGTCTGGTAATGCTGGAGCTCTATGGAGGTTCACGAAGTTGCTTCAATCCAGTGTCCGGGGTGAGGATTACGAGGTCGTCAAAATATAAGTATACTTTCTTAGGGTTGACAGTACTATTAAAGAGAAAGGCGACGCCAGATGCTCATCGCGCTCAAGTCGGCCGTACTGGGTATCATTCAGGGCATTACCGAGTTCGTCCCGATAAGCTCCAGCGGACACCTTATCCTGGCCTCGAAGCTGTTCGGGTGGCACGACAGCTGGCTGCCGGGCAC
>Ga0315294_10005980_pt1 | contig 13365 bp, 9 predicted proteins | sample YL17G13_40_MG_FD_203626 | JGI IMG/M metagenome (GOLD analysis project Ga0315294, IMG submission 203626) | Sediment microbial communities from Yellowstone Lake, YNP, Wyoming, USA - YL17G13_40 | ecosystem: Environmental > Aquatic > Freshwater > Lake > Sediment | place: USA: Wyoming | collected... | reverse complement strand
ACTCTCACCCAAAGTTTGTTCCCCTCATCCAGCTTGTAATTGAGCAGGGCCGAGACCTTGGCGGGAGGGGTTACGTTGTCCACATAGCCGTCGTTGTCATCATCCCGGTAGGGGATATAGACAGTGGCGTCGGAGGCCAGGGCGTCGGTGATGCGGGTGTTTGAAACATCATAGGCCACAAATTCCCTTAGCTCGCCGGTCAGGGGATGGCGGAAGGTGTTGTTCTCGCCGGCCAGCTTGGTGGAGGCGGAGCTTATGTAGGAAGGCGTTACCGCCACCGGATGGTTCTCGGGATCGGTCGAGATCTTGATATAGAAATCCTTATTGTAAGCGTTGGCCGGGATCACCACCTTGGTCTTGCCGTCATCGCCGATCACGGTGAGGGAGGCGGTGTGGTCCAAGATCGTCTCAAAGGAAGCGCTGAAGGTTGAGGCCAAATGGTCGCCCACCAGATCGGCCGCTTCGGTTGAGACGGTCACCTGATAAGTATAATTCTTGGTTAAGTTGGAGTTGGGAGTAAAGGTGACGGTGGTCCCGGACCAGGAATAGGTGCCATCGATCTGGATATCGATGGTATTACCGTCCTTGTCCCGTATAGCTTTGAGCCGCAGGGCATTCGCCACCGAGGATTGGTTCATGGTTTCGGAGAAAGTCACTTTCGCCGTTTCACTTGTCGCCACGCCTACCGCTAGGTCGGCGGGGGAAACGCCGGTTATGCTGGGCGCGGCCTCCGGGGTGATGTTGAAGGTGGTGGAAGTGGCCGAGGTCAAGCCGGTGGCCGAGGCGACCAGGGTATAGCCATTGCCGGGATTATTGATGCTCAGACCTGAAAAAGAGGCTACGCCGGAAGAGACCGTTTTGGTCTTGGTGCCCGAGAGCGTTCCGCTTCCTGGATTGGTGCCGATGGCCAGGGTGATGGAGGTGCTGTTATCTTGGGTCATACGATTGCCGTACAGGTCCTGAACTTCGACCTCAACGGCCGGGGAAATGGTGACCCCAACTTCGGTGGTGGCGGGCTGAGCGGCAAAACTCAATTTACTGGCCGGCGCGCTCCTCCAGGCGGTATAGCGGTAAGTGGTAACAGCGGTATTTACTTCGGCCAGGGCGGCGCCGCCGGTGCCTCCGCCCACCTGGAAACCATCTGATTCCAAGCCCTGGATGCGGTCGGCAGTATTAATCGCATTGGCAAAATATTGGGTCCAATCACCGGAAAGGTTGGAACCGCGGAAAACCGCATTATTTGTTCCATCTCGTTTTACCAGGGCCAATTCCGGCTGGAATCCAACCAAGGTTACGGAATGGGGATCAGTGGCATCCCCGGTATAAGTAGAGGCCTTGAATTGATCCGTAGTGTTCTTAAAGGCAAAATAGAAATAAGTGGCGGCTGCGGTATTCACCTGGCCATTGGCCCCTACCTGGAATCCGCCCGATTCTATGGCCATTATCCTATCCGCGACATCAGCGAGGTTGGTAAACAACGCAGTATTATCACCGGCTATTGAGGAAGTGCGGAATACCCCCAATTGAGCGGTATTCCCTTTAATAACAACCAGATCGGGCTGAAATCCCAGATTGGGAATGGAACGGGAGCCCGCCCCCGTGCCTGTGTAAGCGCCGACCTTAAAATTAGTAGAACCCGAATTGCCGAAAGCCCACCAGTAATAAATGGGGGCGGGAGCTACTCCGCTATTTACTTGGACGCTGCTTCCCACTGTAAAACCGGTGCTGGTAAGAGAAGTGATACCACCGGTAAAATTAACTACATTATTTGCAAAATAGGCGGTGGAATCCGGGGCCATGGAAGAAGTGGTGAAGACCGCATAATGGGTAGTGGTGTCCGACTTGATCATTACCAGGTCGGGCTGGAAACCGACAGAAGTTATGGATTGGCTTAAACCGTTGCCCGTATATGACCCGCTGGCCATCCTGAAGACATTGGAGGGGGTGGGGGTGGTCGCCCCTTTGAAAGCCACATAATAATAGGTGTTCTGCCCGCCCACAGCCGAATTTACCCTGGTATCGGTGCCGATCTGAAATCCGTTGGTTTCCAGGGCCTGGATATTATTGGTTACATTATTGTTGTTGGTAAATCGATTACAGGTATCACCGTTATTCTGGTTGTTGCGCATGGCAGCGTCATCAGCAGCCACCGCAAAAGATTGCTTGAGCCAAACCAGGTCGGGCTTGAATCCCACGGTTATGGATTGATCATCCAGCCCATTACCGCTATAGGTGCCCACGGCCATGCTTCCGGTCACTTGCTTAAAAGCCACATAATAATAATCACTGCCGATCTCATTTATTTCTGTGTCGTTCCCGACCTTAAATCCATCCGTTTCAAAGGGGGATTTAATTTTATTTGAAGCCGATCCGGTATTGCCCGCGAAGTATTGATTGGCATTGGCGGCCATGGCTGAAGATGCCCACAATCCCTGTGAGGCCCCGTTCCTTTTGATCCAAACCAGATCAGGCTGAAAGCCGGTGGTTATTTTGGTGTTATCTATCCCACTGCCAGAGTATTTCCCAACCGCGAAATTAGATCCGGTGGAAGAACGGAAAGCGGTCCAGGTATAGCGAATATCTTTTGAATTAACATCCGCGCCCGTTGCCAACGAAAAGCCATCTGAATCCAACGAAGTTATCAATCCGCCGGTATTGACAACAGTATTTTCAAAATAAGCGGTGGTCCCATCGGTCATAGAGGAAGATTTCCATACTGCCCGACCAACAGAAGTATCGGCCTTGATGATAACCAGGTCAGGTCGGAAACCGACCCCGGTTATCGAGCGGGTGGCGCCCGCACCCACATAGTAACCGGTTTGCATTTGGAAGGCGAGGGCAGTACTACCTAATAGTAAGAGGAAAATCGCGGTCCAAAAAGCTGTCTTCTTCATTCAAGAGGTATTATATATAAGAGATATAATGTAAGTCAACTCTCAATTAAAATCCCTGGGACCCGGATTCTATCCCGGGATTATTGATCGTCACAGGATATCGCGGATAAGTAAATCCCGGGATTTCTCCCGGAATCATCCCAGATATCCCGGAGATAGGAGATAAAATGATCTGGAGGTGGGGTTGTTGGCGGCTTTCTCCTCCGAAGGCCTCAAAATCAAGCGTCTATTGCGAGGTTACCAGGGAAATCCGGGCAAATCCGAGTAAGATCCGGGATTCTTTTCTATCCCGGGATATCCGGGAAAATCATAATCCAGAGATAGATCCCGGGAACGAGGGATTTTTACCCGATATGCATCTCATCGGCCAATCGGCTTTCCTCTTCAGAGTGTTCCAATCTTCCGTCCTCAATTTCCTTCTTGGGCCGACGGATGAACAGCTGCGCGGCTTGGGCGGCGAGGCCGAAAGAAAGGACGATCAACAGCAGGTCGGCTATGATGAGCGGCCAGTTTGAGGTGGGCAGGTATTTGGTGAAAAGCAGAAGTAAAAGCGAGGCCAGGGTAGTTATTAACATGAAAAGGGCGGGCAGTATCGTGAACCAAAAATTGCGGCCCCGGATCATGAGCCAGGCCGACACCGCGATGAGTGTCAGCGCCGCTAAGAGCTGGTTGGCTGTACCGAAAATGGGCCAGATCACGATATAGGCATTGGTAGAGGCCAAAAGCAGCATCAGGGCTACCGAAAGGCCGGAATTAAAGTAATAAGATCTAAGCCAGGCCGGTGGACTTTTAAACATGACTCCCCAGAGTTCCTCGAAGAGATAGCGGTTAAGCCGCACCGCGCAGTCTAAAGAGGTGATCACGAAGCCCTCTATCAATAATATGCCCAATATGGTACCAAAGACCGGCGGCAATCCCAGTCCAAAATGCAGGAGGTTGCCGGTGGCCAGGGAAAAAGCCAGGATGGGATTGGAATTGGCCAACTGTTCCGGGAAAACGATCCTTAAATATTCAGGGAAGCTCAATCCAGCGCCAACCGTTATCACCACGCACACCGCCAGGACGGCTTCGAGCAGCATGGCGCCAAAGGCCACCAACTTGGCATCTTTCTCGTTCTTCAACTGCTTGGAAGAAGTGCCCCCCGCCACCAGGGCGTGGAAGCCGGAGATGGCCCCGCAGGCCACGGTAATGAATAATACCGGCCAGATCGGGCCCAGGGCGGAGTGCCCCGAAGCAAACTGGAGGTTCAAAGCCGGATGGGCAAAGGTCATCCCCTTCAATCCAGCCGCGAATATGCCTGCCAAAAGCGCCGCCACCCCTACATATAATATGTGGGCGTTGGTGAAATCGCGCGGCTGGAGCAGCAGCCAGACCGGGATCCCCGCGGCAAAGAAAACATAAACCGTTAAAAGCATCATCCAGAGCTGGGAATCGATAGTTATGGGGAAGAGAAATCCCACATATATGGAAAAAAGCGAAAAAATGGTCGCGAGAGCCGATACCAGCCAGACATTCATGTGTCGGCGGTAGAGAAGGAAGCCGATAAGCGGGGAGAGCAGGGTTATTACGATCACCGAGGTTGAGGCAATCCCGCCGATCTTGGCTTTGACCACACCGTTCTCGGTAACGGTATGCAGTAAGGTTTGATCGGCGGTCAGGTTCAAGGTGGTTAGGGGGGCCAGAGAGGTGAGGGCTTTGGAAGTTAGTCCCAGGAAAGCCGAAGTCACCAGGACGATCATGACGATAGTGAAGCAGATAAAGAGCACGAATCCCGTCTTTCCCAGGGTCCGGCCCGCCACCTCCGCCATGGACTTGCCGCCCTCCCGGACCGAAACGAACAGGGCGGTGAAATCGTGCACCGCGCCGAAAAAGATCACCCCAAAAATGATCCACAGCCAGACCGGGATATAGCCGTAGAGCAGGGCCACGGTGGGGCCCACGATGGGGCCCGCCCCGGCAATGGCCGCGAAGTGGTGGCCGAAAAGCACGGCAGGGTGGGTGGGGACATAATCCACGTTATCCTTATATAATTCGGAAGGGGTCTTGCGTTGGCTATCGAGCCCCAGCGCCTTGGCTATAAAGCCGGCATAAACAAAATAGGCCGCCCAGAATAGCGGAATGGTCAAAATCAGCATCAGCAAAATGTTCATAGGTTTATCCCGATCTGGGCTCCCAGCAGGCCCGAGGACTTGGGAACGCTGATCGCGAGCGCGGTATCCTTCGAGCTTATGCCCGAAGGGACCTGATAGTTGCGATAGAAAGCGTAACCGTTCACCCTTTCGGTCAAGTCGTAAATGAAACCCAGCTCCGTGGTCAAGGAAGTGCCGGGATGATCTTCCCCGAACAAAAGATCGCCGGTCAGTACCACATCTGACTTGACCATTGACTTAAGCTTGGGGAAGAAGGACTGAATAAAAGTGAAACCCGCGTCCACCGAGCCGTCCAGCACATATTTGTCGAACTGGTTCAATTCCAGGAACTTAAAGCGGGCGTAGGTCGGCCGGTACTTACTGCCCACTTTGTGGATGGTTATAATAAGATCGGTGTCTGGCAGTTTGACATTCAATTTGCCGCGGACATATTGGCCGTGATGGCTGGACAAATTGCCAAAGCCATAAAGGATATCGGCCGAGATCTCTTTTAAGGGACTATAACCCATCGCTAACTCGCCACGAAGATCATGTTCATAGGTGTAGCCGAGCAAACTGGGGCGCAGGGTGAACTTGAACTTGCCCAAATTATAAGCAATGGCCAGGGCGGTCTCGGATAAGGACACCTCACCGGAAGTTGAAATGGTGTGCACTATGTAAGCCAAATTCAGGTCCAGATTGTTCCACCGGGTAGAGGCGGCTACCTTGGGTTTTTTCATCGGGAAAACGGTGCCGTCGTCGGAAGGGGAAACCGCATCCCGGTGCAAAACGTTTCCCGCGCCGAAAGATCCCAAAAAGTTCACGCCATTCACCCGGGTCCGTCCCTCGAAGTCGATCTGCGCCTGGTCCGTATACAGGGTGTCCAGGTTGATCTTTAAGGTGTCGGTGTAATTGAATTCCTTAAGGAGGGAAAGTTTTAAGCGATAATCAATGAGCGGGCCATTAAAAGCTTGGTTCTCATATCCCACCCTGAACCGGGTGGAGTAGTCTCCCGCAAGCTTAAATCCTTCCGGATGCTCCGCCTGGTATTTTAGGGTGTTGAGCTCGGTCTTAAGCTCCGCCACCAGTTTCTCGTTACGCGCCTGCTCCCTGGACTTTTCCGCCAGCTTGGAAAGCAGGGCCGCGGTCTCATAACGGGAGAGTTTTTGGTCGCCGCGGAAAGTGCCGTCCGGGTAGCCGGAGGTGACACCCTGCTTTACCAGGTCATAGACGGCCTGGGCGGCCCAGTGGTCGGCAGGAACGTCCTTAAACTTTATATCTGCAAAGGCGGTACTACAGATATTTAATAATATCAGCAGCGATATCAAAAGCCGCATGCGGTTTCCTGGCCCTTTCAATGTTCTTTTGGATCTTTTTATATTCATTGGGATCCTGCAGGTCCTGGATCATTTCGACCACGGCTTGGGGATCTTTAGTGACCTGGCCCACCTTCTCCGCTTCCACAAAGCGCACATTGCCCTCTTCCTGGCCGGGCAGCCAGGAAGTGATGATGATGGGCAGGTTCATGGCTAATGCTTCGGCGATACTTCCCGGCCCGGCCTTGGTGATGATGAGGTCGGACTGGGACATGATCTGGGGCACCTGGTCGGTGAAGCCGTAGACCTTGAGGGGGAAGCTGAAATTCAAAGCTTCGGCCTTCAGCTTTTCTTCCAGTTTTTGGTTGCGCCCGCAGATCACGATCAGCTGGACTTTTAGTTTGGCCTGGTCGATGGCCTGGATGATCTCGTACATGCCCCCCGCGCCCTCGCCGCCGCCCATCAAGAGCACCGTGAATTTGTGCGGGGTCTTCTTTTTTTGCGGACCCTTGGCGAAGCGGGGATCGATGGGCATGCCTTCCACCTTGATCTTTTTCTCCGGCATGCCATATTTGATGGCCAGTTTTTTGGCCTCCTTGGTGGCTACCAGGCAAAGGTCCACTTTAGGGTTGATCCAGGCCCGATGCAGGGTCACCGGGTCCATTACCACCACGATAAAAGGGACCTTCAAGCCGCTGTCTTTGATGGCCTGCACGGTCAGGTGGTTCACCAAAGGATGGACCGAAACGATCACGTCAGGCCTTACCTTTTTGATGAGCTTGGTCAGGTCTTTGAGGATGAAGGGGCGGGAGATCTTTTCCAGCTGTTCCAGTTTTTTCTCGTCGTCCAGAAAATAATAAAGCATTCCCCACATCTTGGGCGAGAACTTGATGACCGGCGCGTAAAGCCGGGCGAAAATGTTCAGAAACCCGCTGCATTCGGCAAAGACATCCACCATTTCCTGCTCAAAGCGCCCGGGCTTAAGCTCATTGACCGCGTTCATCAAGGCCTTGGCCCCGGAGCGGTGCCCCCCGCCGGTATCCGAGAACAGGTAAAGTATCTTCTTTTTCATCAAGTGGTGGCCTTAACGGTGAGCTCGAGGCCCCTGGCCATGTCAACGGTCGGCTTCCAGCCCAAATCTTTTACGATCTTTTTGCAGTTCAGCACACTGCGGAAGAGCTCTCCGGCGCGGGGCGGGGCATAGTTTACCGTGCCCTTGAATTTCATGATGTTCTTAAGGTGATCGAACAGTTCATTGACCGAGGTGCCGATCCCGGTGCCCACATTGTAGATGCCGTTATCCCCCTTGGTTAAAGCGATCAGGTTGGCCTGGTAGACGTCTTTTACATAAACATAATCGCGCAGCTGCTTGCCGTCGCCGAAGATGGTGGGATTTTCTCCTTTGTTGAGCTTGCCGATAAAAATAGCGATCACTCCGGCTTCTCCCAGGGGATCCTGCCGCGGGCCATAGACATTGCCGTAACGCAGGACGGTGAACTTTATCCCGTAGGTAACATGATAGAAATACAGGTACATCTCGGTCGCTTTCTTGGTGACGGCGTAGGGGGAGATGGGCTCCAGCTTATGGTCCTCGTCGGCGCCTTCCTTTTCGGGGATCTCTCCATAGAGCGCTCCGCCGGTCGAAGAAAAAACGATCTTTTTTACTTTGGCCTTGACCGCGGCATCCAGTAAATTTATTGCACCCAGCACATTGACCTCTTCGGTGAAAGCGGGGTCGGCTACGGATTTCCTTACATCTATTTGGGCGGCCAAGTGATTGACGATCTCGGGCTTAAAATCCAATAGGATATCGGCGACCTTTTGGTCCCGGATATCTATCTGATAGAATTTTGCTTTGGAGTTGAGGTTTTCTTTCTTCCCGGTGATCAGGTTATCGAGGATGGCGACCTCGTGGCCGGCCTCAATATAGGAGTCCACGATGTTACTGCCGATAAATCCCGCGCCTCCGGTCACCAAAATTTTCAAGGTTATTTCTCCCCTTTGAGGGGATTATATCATAGTAAATAGGGAAGGGTGTATAGGGAAGGGGAGAACACAGAGCTTAGAGCACAGAACTTAGAACACAGGGTCGAATTCCCTATGTTCCGTGTTCAGTACTTTGTTTCGAGCTGCAATATTTTAATTCGTCTCAATACGAATTAAATTGAGCCTGGGGTCACCCCCGGGAAAATATCACTTGCCCTATCAGCATATATGCAAAAGAGGTCGTATTGTGCTTTCAATTCTCCAGGCAAACGATCAATGATTTCTTCTCGAACCGTTTCCGATTGTTTTGCCAATAGCCCGTATATTGTTCGTATAATATCTGACATGTAAATTGGATATTCAGAATTGCTTCTGCTTATGTTATATGAAGAGATGTCTACGGACCTTAGCGTTTTAATTGTAATTTGACGTTCTATGCTTCCATCGTGGGAGTTAAAACGTAAATATGATGTCTGATCAGTGCCACCAACATGGGAGAAAGAGTGTGTACTTGCCCCATCCTGATTGATGGTCAAGCCGTAAAGATTTACCTCCTCAAACTCAGCGTAAGATACAGACGCCGGCATATTCTCAAAATCTTTGGCAACCATTCTTACCATATCGAGATACCCGTTCCAAAGATCTTTCAGCTCATAATATTTATCATATTGATCTTTCAATTCGACAGGCAAACGTCCGAGCACTTCTTCTCTGACCGATTCCGGCTGGTTTTCTAATATAATGGCCAGGTCGCGTGCGAACCAATACAATTCGTCGGCATATTGCGGGTCATCCCTGCGTGGTAATCTCTCAAAATAAGAACAACTACCCCCGCAAATAGCGGGTCGGCCGTCATAGCCAATCTCTCCAGTAGCGATCAGATATCTTGATCGCACGCGGTGATTGTCATTGTGGTAAATAATAATCTCATCTTCTGTAACAATTAATGAATGCTCATGTCCGCCAGGCATACTACTGGTTAATTCAATGTTTGTAGCTGTGGGGACATCGGTCGATTCAGGATTTACCGCATCAGATTCATCTGGTGTTTCTTTTATTTTATTAGCATTTTTATAATGGGACAACTTATTAACAGTGTACAAACTGATAGGAGCGATCATATTTAACTACCTCCATATTGGGGCAAATGTTTCCTATATATATATCGTTAGAATGATGGCGGAATTTCACTTTTTCTGAATAATGTTATTTTAAGAATTGGTTTATAGGGAAGGGTAGAATACAGAATTTAGTGCACAGAGCTTGGAACATGGGATCGAATTCCCTATGCTCCGTGCTCTGTGCCTGCCTGCCGGCAGGCAGGTTCCGTGCTCCATGTTCTTTCCTTCCCTCTCCACTAACCCCTATTTACTACCCATTAAACCGATATTTTAAAATTTCAGTATCGCTCTCATCCACCTCAATTAAATGATAGGGGAAAAAGACGTGGGTGTCGGATTCGCGGATGGAGAGCTCCTGCAGTTTGACTTCCAGATTGATGTCCGCGGGGATCACTTTTAATAGGCTTTTTACGGCGCCGCCATTCATGGGCTGTGCCCAGTTCTCGATTATCCGGCCGATGGTCTCGCGTTTGCCCGCCAGCTCCTCGCCGAATTCGGTGAGTATCGCGAGTAGCGGCTTGCCCAGGCGGGCTTCCTTTAATAGATTGATCGAACCCAGCATGCCCAGGTGCTGATTCAGCAATTTCCCTTCTTCCTTCTCCACCGAGCCGATATTCAAGAGCAGGACCTGGCATTCGGAATATTCCCGGCCCAGGCCTTCCACATAACGGGAATCACCGGTGATGCCGATGTGGAGCCGTTCCCCGTTCTTTAGGACCAGGTTGGTATCGAGCACCAATCCCACCGAGGACTCCTGGTTGGTCCAGCGCTCGGTGTGGTAGGCGGGTTTGATATGGAGGTGGAAGCCGTACTTTTCCATCAAGGATTGGCCCTCGATCTCCGCCACCCGGTTGCCGGGCACCAGGAGCTTGAAGTTTATCTCCTTGTTGCCGAACAGATCGGTGGCCGAGAGCAGGCCGTGGAACTTCAAAAGCACGCCGGAGGAGCCGAAAATATCCAAAACCTTGGTTCTTTTCTCCTGATTATGGTCGTTGTACTTGGCCAAAAGCGAAAGTATCCCCTCCACCGATTCGGTATGGTCGTCGTGGTCGTGGGTGATGATGATGGCGTCGATATCGGCGATGCCCAGCCCCAGGTCGCGGAAGATATCGAAAAAATCATAGCCGGGATCGATGGCGATGCCCTTTACCTCACCCCGCCCGTTCCGCAAGGTTAAAAAATAGCCGCCGCCCTGGGAGAGCCCGTGGGAGAAGAGGGGAGAGGCGGAATTCCACTTGTGGATAGTGCGCAGGACATTAGCCCCCATCTTGTATTCCACCTGGCGGGGGGTATTAAGCTCCTTTATCAACTTTTCCTGGTTTTTCTTTATGATCTCGCGCGTGGGGAAAATGGTCTCGTCCATGTAGGCAATGGCGCGGGCGGAGAGGGAGCCGATGTTCTTCATGTGCAGGTCGTACTGGCGCGCCAGCCGGAAATCCTCGTAGGCCTCGCGGAAACGCCCCTGCAGGAAGCGGGTAATGCCGCGGTTGTAGGCCGGCAAACCCACGTTGCCGTGCTTTTTCTGCATCAGGCGGAAGAGCGTGTCGTAGACCGCTTCGGCTTCCTTATATAGATTATCGTTGATCAAAAAGTGCCCGATCTGGTTCCAGGGCTCGGGGGTGAACTCCTTTGATTCGGAAAGGGCCTTAATGATGTCGGAGAGGTGCTGGTCTACCCACTCCTTGCGCAGGGAGTGCGGCAGACGGGAGAGCTGGTTAAAACCTCCAAGTAAGTCCAACAATTTGTGTCCTATTAAAACTTCCGCCCAGATAGGCATAATCCAGAATGATCTGGTTGATCATGACCGAGGCGCCGGCGGTCTTACTGCCGTCATTGAGCCCGGCTCTTACCGCCAGGCCGGGAAAAGGACGGAATTCGGCCCCGTAGTGATTGGTTTGCGGCTTGCCCGCCTGGCGAAAGACATTGCGGATATCCGCGGCCAGGGTCAGCTCATCGATGGGAGTGACGGCGAGGCCGCAATTGATCGACATGCGATAGCTTAAGCTCATTCCGTTCTCAAAGTGGATATCGGTGGTCAAGATCTCCTTGGCCACCGCCCCGAAAGCCAGCTGGTCCACCGGGCGCAAAAGCAGGCCCAGGTCGATCCCCGCCCCGTAGCCTTTCATATTAAGGCTGGGGATCTTGATGTCATAAAAGTTAACATTGCCGCCCAGCGCCACTCTTTCTTCGTAACCGGTGGCCAAAGTCAGGGTGTAATAATTGGTGTTCTGGTCCTGCACGGAGTTATTGTCCGTCAACCAGGAGAGACCACCGGCGAACTGGGCCTTGCCCTGCGGGGAATATTCTTCCTCCGCCGGGCGCTCATCCCAGTAAGTGGGACGGTGGTAATCGCGGTAATAGTAGGGATATGCCCAGGGACCCCAGTTGACGTTTACCGTGGTATGGCGGGCCACGTCCTTGGCGGTCGAGGTGGTAGTGGAAAGGGCTTCCTTGGCTACCTCTTTGGCTTTTTCCTTGATCTTTTGCCCCACTGCCTCGGTCTTTTCGGCGCCGCCCTCCTTTACTTTTTCCGCGACCGACTCTTCTTTCTCCACTTTTTCGGTCGGGCTTCCCCAATTCTTTTTGAGGACCCCTTGATCGGATAAATACTTGGCTCCTTGCAGAGCTACCAGGGAGGCGATGCCCACCCCGGCGATCCAAAGAAAGGGATTGAGCTCGGTCTCAAAGTTCATCTTGAGTGCCATTAGATTGTCGCCGATGCGGGCGTTGCGGTTGCTAAGCAGGGTGGTGCCGGTGATGTCCACTCCCGGATTGCGCGCCAGCCCGGCCGGATTAAAGTAAGCGGCGTTGGCGTCATCGGCTATGGCCACAAAGGCGCCGCCCATGCCCAGCGGCCGCGCCCCGAAATTTGCTAGGGATTGAGAGGAAAGAATGAATATCAACAAACCGGCCCCGATGAGGATTTTTCTCGGCTTCACGGCATTATTCTATCAAATGCGACTTGCCTAGGCAAGGAAGAGCTGGTAAAATGGCCGGCATGTGGATTTTCAACCGGGCGCGCGAGATCTTGCTTTTTCCCAAGGAGGCCTGGGATAAGATCAGGTTCGAGGAGATCAAGGACTGGAAACCGGTCCTGATCTATCCCGCGCTTTTGGCTCTGCTTTCGGCGGCCGCCATTTTTATCGGCTACTTCATCGTGGGGGTGAGGATCGGGGCGGTGGGCTATTTCCGCATGTCGGCCGTCAATGCTTTCTATTCGGCGGTGGTCTTTTACTTTTTGTCCCTTTTGGGGGTGGTGGTCACGGGATTCATTATTCTCTTCCTGGCCAGCTATTTCTCGGCGGAGGGGGATTTCTTCGCGGCGCTCAAGCTGGCCGTCTATTCGGCCACCGCGCCGCTTTTGGCCTCGGCTTTCAATATTGTCCCGGGGCTCAAGGTGCTGGGTATTTTGGGATTGTACGGCGCTTATCTGCTGTACCTGGGGGTCCCCAAGATCATGAAAGCACCGCATGAGAAGGAACAGCCCTTTATCTTTACCACGATCATCGCCGCGGTGATCATGGTGCTGCTCATCAACTTTTTGGTGGACCAGTATATCTACGGCATCCTTTACGGGGAGATCTTGACCTATTAGCTTAACCATCCGCGACCTGGCGGTGGAAGGGGCGAGCAAATTTTCCCGCGGCACCGCTTTCCAGATCAAACACGCGGGCAGCTATCGTCAATATTCTTACTCCGAGGTCTATGAGCTGGTCTCCAATCTCGCGGCCCATCTTAGATCCCAGCACATCAATCACGGCGACCGGGTGGCCATACTTTCCGAGAACCGGCCGGAGTGGGCCATCGCTTACCTGGCTATCGCCTCATTAGGCGCGATCAACGTGCCGCTCGATGCCAAATTGTCCCGCGAAGAAGTGGAAAAGCTTTTAGAGGACAGCGGGGCCAAAATGATCCTGAT
>Ga0315294_10005978_pt1 | contig 13365 bp, 12 predicted proteins | sample YL17G13_40_MG_FD_203626 | JGI IMG/M metagenome (GOLD analysis project Ga0315294, IMG submission 203626) | Sediment microbial communities from Yellowstone Lake, YNP, Wyoming, USA - YL17G13_40 | ecosystem: Environmental > Aquatic > Freshwater > Lake > Sediment | place: USA: Wyoming | collected... | reverse complement strand
CCCCCCTTTGTCAAAGGGGGGCCAGGGGGGATTTCTGAAATTTGGTGCCAATTTGGGCACAACTTCATTTCTAAGAGACTAAGGTCGGGTGGAATCTAAAATGGAAGACTTTGTTTTTCATCGCAACTGGAAAAAGCAATTCCCCTCCATTGAGCGGGGGGAAGGGGTTTACCTCTACGACCGGAGCGGCAAGCGCTACATCGACGCTGCCGGCGGCGTGCTGGTCGTGAGCATCGGGCACGGTGTGCCGGAAATCGGTGAGGCCGTCGCCCGGGCGGTGAACCGCTGCGCCTTTCCGTACAATGCTACCTTTGCCAGCGACGCTGAAACGCAGTTGGCCGAGAAGGTCATTCGCCTGGCCCCCGAGGGCATGAAAAAGGTCTATTTCACCTGTGGGGGAAGCGAGGCCACCGAAGCGGCCCTGAAGTTTGCCAGGCAGTATCACCTCCTGCGGGGCAAGCCGGAGAAATGGAAATTCATCGGCCGATGGTACTCATACCACGGCGCCACCGTAGGCGCCCTCTCCATGACGGGGCAGGTCTCCAACCGGAAGGACTATCTGCCCTATCTCCTGCCATTCCCGCACATCGCCCCCTGCTATTGTTTCCGCTGCCCTTTCGGGAAACAGCACCCCGGGTGCGGCATGGACTGCGCCTGGGACCTGGAGCGGGTGATCCGGAACGAAGGGCCCCAGACGGTGGCGGCCTTTATCGCCGAGCCGATCGTAGGGAGCCATCTGGCGTCAGCAACCCCGCCCCCCGGTTATTTCGATATCATCCTGGAGATCTGCAACCGTTATGATGTGCTCTTTATCATGGACGAGGTGATCACCGGGTTCGGCCGGACCGGCAAGAAGTTTGCCTGCGAGCATTGGAACGTCACCCCCGATATGATAATCCTCGGGAAGGGGATCAGCTCCGGCTACACACCTCTGGGCGGCATTGTCTTGCACGGAAAAATCGTGGAGGCCTTTGTGCAGAGCCCCCGCTCCACTTTCTTCCTCGGGTACACCTTCAGCGGCCACCCTGCCTCCTGCGCGGGAGGGCTGGCGGTCCAGGAATACGTGGAGCGGAACCAGCTTATTCCACGGGCGGAAACGATGGGCGCTTACCTTCACCGGAAAGCGGCTGCGCTCAAGGAGATTCCTTTTGTGGGGGATGTACGGGGTAAAGGCATGTTGCTGGGCGTCGAGTTGGTCGGGCCAAAGGGGGCTCCTTTGAGCAAAAAAGCGAGGGCGGCAGAGAGAGTTGCGGCCCGGATCTTCTCCAAAGGCGCGACCGTGATCGCATCCAGCCCCGAGCCGGAAAACGTCCTGTCCGATTATCTGCAGCTGGGGCCTCCCTTCGTGATCCGGGAGAGCGAGATCGACGAGGTTATGGGCATCTTCCGCGATTCCATTTCCGAGGTGTTCGGGGAAATCCAAAAGGAGGGATTATGGGGCTGAAAGAGTACGACCTTTCCGGGAAGGTCGCCGTGGTCACGGGAGCGGGTAAAGGGCTGGGGGAACAGATTGCGCTGGCCCTGGCCGAAGCCGGGGCGGACCTTGCCCTGGTTGGCAGAAACCGCCGGAATCTGGAGGCGGTTGCCGCGGGGGCACGGAGAATGGGACGGAAGGTCATCGTCATCCGGGCGGACGTAAGGCGGGAGAAAGATGTCGCCCGCATGGGCCGGCAGGCCTATGAGTCCTTCAAGAGAATCGATATCCTGGTCAACAATGCCGGCGTTATCCAGCGCGCCCCGGCCATGAAAATTTCTCTCCAAGAATGGCAAGAGGTGATGGATACGAATCTCACCGGACCTTTCCTTTGCATGAAGGCCTGCCAGCCCATCATGGCCCGCCAGGGCGGGGGAGGCATCATCAATCTCGCCTCCGGAGCGGGTCTCTTCGGGCGGGCGAATATGTCCTCGTACTGCGCGAGCAAGGCGGGCCTTGTCAATCTGACGAGGGCCCTGGCCATCGAATGGGCGAAGGACAAGATCAGGGTAAACGCCATCGCCCCGGGCCAATTTGAAACGGATATGGGGGCGCCTCTTCTCAACGACAAAAAAGCCCTGCGAGAGTTCATGAAGAATATCCCCCTCCGGCGGATCGGGAAACCGAGGGAGATCGGGCTCTGGGCCGTGATGCTTGCCTCCGATGCCGCGGCTTACATGACGGGGCAGGTCGTGGTGGTCGATGGCGGAATGACCGCCTCCTGAAAGCGATTATAGGGGAACGCGGCAGGAAATATTTTCACATTAGGCTCCCTCTCCCTTGATGGCAGAGGGGTGGGGTGAGGGTGAGTAAAGCCCACGCTACCGTAATCCCCCTCACCCTGGCCCTCTCCCGCGAGGGGAGAGGGAAATGATTTTATATAATTTCGGTTAATGCGTTCGAATCAGTAAAGGGGTTCGGGCGGATAGCCCGTTCGAGGATCGCTCGGATGATTAAAAAGATTTTCTATGGATGGTGGATCGTTCTCGCTTGCTTTTTTATTGGCCTCTATGTGGGCGGGATCACCTTCTATGGTTTTACGGCCCTTTTTGAGCCCTTCCGGAAAGAGTTTGGCTGGAGCTACACGCAAATTTCCTTTGCGGCCAGCCTTCGCGGTATGGAAATGGGAATCTTTGCTCCTCTAATCGGTTTCCTCGTCGATCGTTGGGGCTCAAGAAGAGTAATGCTATTCGGAGTAACGACAGTGGGTTTGGGTCTCATTCTGCTCAGTTTTACCCAGTCTCTCCTGATGTTCTATGGGGCGTTTCTTCTCCTCGCCTTCGGGGCGGGGGGATGTACGAGCGTAGTAACCATGTCGGCAGTGGCCCATTGGTTTGATAAAAATGTGGGAAAGGCATTAGGGGTGATGGCTTCTGGATTCGGGGCCAGTGGATTGATGGTTCCGCTCATCGTTTGGCTCATCGAGGTCTTTCATTGGCGAGGCGCCTTAATTGTGTTAGGAGCGGGGGCTTGGATTTTGGGAATCCCCCTATCTTTGGTTATCCGCAACAGGCCCGAGCCGTATGGTTATCTTTCCGATGGGAGACGAGTCGGTGAGTCCTCTGCCGGAGACGAAAGGAAAGTCAAGCCCTTTGAGGTCAGCTTTCGGGAGGTACTTAGAAACCGGTCTTTCTTGCTTTTGAACTTCATTGAAGCAATCCGGATGATGGCGGTGGCAACGGTCGCCACACATGTAATGCCCTACCTCAGCATTATCGGTATAACCCGATCCAATGCGGGGCTTGTGGCGGCGGCGATTCCTCTCATTAGCATTACGGGCCGGCTTATTTTGGGATGGCTGGGAGATATCTTCGACAAAAGATACCTGATGTCCCTGGCCTTCGGTCTTATGAGTGCCGGAATGCTGGCTTTTTGTTTTGCCCAAGCCGAATGGGGTCTTCTCCTTTTTCTTCTTTTTTTCCCGCCGAGTTTTGGCGGCATGATGGTACTCCGGGTCTCGACTCTGCGGGAATATTTTGGAAGGGATTCGATTGGGAAAATGCTGGGGATCGTTATGGGGTCTGCCTCCGTGGGAGGGATCATCGGTCCCACCTTGGCCGGATGGATATTTGATTCTGTGGGGAGCTACTTCCCTGTTTGGCTGGGCCTTTCCGGCATTACCGCCGCAGCGATTATTTTCGTATTGAAGATCAAGCGTTGATCTCTATTGAGCTTGGGCAGGGGTGAAGGGGTGCCGGGAGCCAAACTTGCCCACCCCCAGTTTTGTACGATGTCCCGAGCCCGGCGGGGAGGGCGATTCCTTCGGACTCCAAGGCGGTGGTTCCTCTTTAGAGCAGGCGGGCTTCAGCCGAGGTTTCTCGGCAGCCCTTCGATCCCGCCTTCCTTTGCGGAAAGGGGCTGGATGCCCCCGGGACAATCCTTTCCCGCCGGGATTCCTCATCCATCGCTCTCCCCGCCGGGCAATCCTGGTGGGGGAAAACTGGGGGTGGGCAAGGGAGAGCCAAATTATTGACAAGATAAATTGAAGGTAATATTGAATGTGATGTAACATTTATTTTATGCGCTCCCTTCGATGCCTAGGAGATGCCAGGAAAGGCGATACGGCCATGTCGAATCAACCCGGATCAGGAATTGCTTTCTATCTGGCTCAGCAGGTCGAGCGGATTCGATCCATCCGCTTTTCCGATGAGGACCGTTTGCTCATCCGGCAGCACCTGCTCGACGCCATTGCCTCTGCCTTTATCGGCTGCCGCAGCCCCGCTTTCCAGAGTCTTACGCGTTTATGCCCCCGGGGTACGGACGGCTGTTCCTGGCCGGGAGGCGGCACCGAACGGGTCCATCCGTTCGATGGGTCCATGCTCTGGGCTTTCGCGATCAATGGTTCTGTTTTTGAGGATGGGTCCAGGGAAGGGGCCTGCCATCCAGCCGCCGTCGTCATCCCCACGGTCATCGCCTTGTCGGAGGGAAAAGACTGGGAGCAGGTTGAACGGGCCATCGTTGCGGGATATGAGGTGATGGTCCGGCTGAGCCGGAGTGGCAACCCTGAATTTACTAGGAGGGGCTTTCATCCCACCGCCATCATTGCTCCCCTGGGCGCGGCCGCGACGGCCTCGTTACTTTGGGGATACGATCCGGGCAAGACCCAAAACGCCCTCTGCCTGGCGGCCATTGGCGGGGCTGGATTGATGGCCTCATTCCGGAGCGGCGAAACTCAGCCCCTCCAGGTAAGCGGTTCCGTACGGAACGGGATGGTCGCGGCCATGATGGCGGGGATGGGTTGTTCCGGACATCCCAGAATTCTGGAAGAAGGTTTCTTCCCGGCTTATTTAGGGGGCCAACCCCGTATTCCCGTCGATCAACCCCTCGAATTTGAATATGCCATTCGGGGCAGTTATTTGAAACCCTATCCGGGTTGCCGGCATGTCCACCCCTCCATCGACGCTTTGGGCGAAATATTGCAGGGGCAGGAAATCGATCCCGCTCGGATTCAGAAGATCCAGGTCCGGACCTATAAAATCGCCGTGGAAACGGAGATCCACGACCTGCACAGGCGGGGGGATGCCTACTTTAACATCCCCTATGCCCTGGCTGCGAGAATGGCGCTGGGAAGAACGGACTGGGACTCCTTCGATGAAAAACATTTCCAGAATGAATCCCTCGTGGCGATCCGGCAAAAAGTGCAGGTCATGATCGACCCCGAAGTAGAAAGCCAATACCCCCGTCAAAGAGGGGCGATTGTCGAAATTCATTTACGAGGTGGAAAGGTCCTTTCCGGAAGGGTGAATCACCCGCTGGGCGAGCCGGAGAATCCCCTGCCTTCTTCCATCACCCTTGAGAAATTCCGGAACACGGCCGGAACATTTTTAAGCCGGAAGACCCGGGAACGAATGGAAGCGTTGCTCGGCTTCGCCGGCAGAACCGAATCCGCTAAAAGATTATTCGATACCCTGGGCGAAACCGTCCAGGGCCAGTGAGGGAGAGTACGATGGATCGTGAGGAATGGAAAAATTTATTGTCCCTGGATTACAAAAATCGCGGGAGGCGAAAACCCATCTATCATTCCGAATCAAAAATTGAGTTGGCCGATTGCTATGATCCGGAAGAACTCATGAAGACGGGCTTTGATCTGGAAAAAGACCTTGGGCTGCCTGGGACATTCCCCTTTACCCGGGGCATCCACCCGGCCATGTACCGGGCCGATTTCTGGATCATGGGCCAGTATGCGGGCTTCGGAAACCCGGAAGCCACGAACGAGCGGTTTAAATATCTTCTCTCCAAGGGCCAGACCGCTTTGGCCTTGGCGTTGGATCTACCCACGCAGCTGGGGATTGAATCGGACGAGGAACTGGCGGATGGCGAAGTAGGAAAGGCGGGAGTGGCCATCAACTCTTTGAAGGATATGGAGGAAATTTTCGACGGGATCCCTCTCAATAAGCCCCGGCAAATATTTACCACGGCCAATGCGATCGGTCCGATCATGCTCGCCCTTTTCCTGGCCCTGGGGGAGAAGCAGGGGATTGATCCGGGGCAGTATTCGGTCGTTTTACAGAATGACATTCTCAAGGAGTATGTGGCCCGGGGCGCCTATATCTTTCCCCCATCCCCGTCTCTCAAATTTTCCATCGATGCCGTTGAATTTTGCACCCACCATTACCCTCGTTTCAAACCCATTGTGATCTGCGGTTCGCACATGAGACAGGGCGGGGCCACGGCGGTGCAGGAGGTTGCCTTTACCCTTTCCAACGCGGAGGCGTATATCGACGAAGCGGTCGGCCGGGGCCTGGACATCGATGACTTCGCTCCTTTCATAGAGTGTCAGCTCTCCGTTCCCATGAATCTCTTCGAGGAGGTGGCCAAATACCGGGCTTTTCGGCGGATGTGGGCGCGGATGCTCAAGGAACGATACCAGGCCAAGAAGCCGGAGAGCATGAAATGCTTTATCCGTGTATATACGACCGGATATACGATGACGGCCCAGCAGCCTTTAAACAATATCGTCCGCGTCACCATCGAGGCCCTGGGAGCGATTTTGGGAGGGGCCCAGAGCCTATCCTGTAATGCCATGGATGAGGTCGTCTCCATTCCCACTCAGGAGGCGGCCCGGGTCGCCCTGATGACCCAGCACATCCTCGCCAATGAGACCGGGATTGCGGATGTCGCGGACCCCCTGGGCGGATCTTACTACATCGAATCCCTCACCAACGAGATCGAAAAGAGAGCCCTTTCCTTGATGGAACAGATTCGCCAAAAAGGGGGGGCAGAGCGGGCCATCGAGGAGGGGTTCTATCAGATGCTCAGCCGTAAAGCCGCCGGCGAGTACCAGCAAGAGATCGAAAAGGGGGAACGGATTATCGTCGGTTTGAACAAATTTCGGGAAGAGAAAGAAAAGATTAAAATTGATTGTTTCAAAGTGGAGGAAGGGGTTCAGGTGAAGGTGATTGAGAAACTCCATCATCTGAAAGCCCAGCGAAACCCGGATGAGGTCGAAAGATGCCTTGGCCGCCTCGAGCAGGAGGTCCGACTCGGGAAAAATTCCCTTCCCGCTCTGAGAGATTGCGCCCTGGCCTATGCCACCATCGGCGAGATGTGCCGGGTCCTGGGGAAAATCTGGGGGTTCTATCATGAGGGGGCGAAATGGATATGAAAGAGGACCGGCAGCGCGCTCGCGTGCTGGTGGCCAAGATCGGATTGGATGGGCATAACCGCGGAGCCCAGGTTGTGGCGAATGGACTGCGGGAGGCGGGCATGGAAGTCATCTACACGGGAATCCGGCAGACCCCTTCATCCGTGGCCAGAGCCGCGATTCAGGAAGACGTGGATGTGATTGGGATCTCTTCCATGGTGGGAGCCCATCTTCCCGTAATCAAGAAGCTGATGAAAGAGCTGGAAGCGTTGAATGCCTCGGATATCCCCGTGATCCTGGGGGGCATCATTCCCGAGGAGGACTATGGCCCTCTGCGGGAAGCCGGGGTCAGCGAGATCTTCCCTCCGGGGGCGGCGGTGAAGGAGATCGTACAATATATCGAGTCCATTGTGAAGGCAAAGGAGGGGTCAGGTCCTGCTGCGGGAAGCGGGCATCACGCGGATACCGATCATCAATGTTGAGAACGCCTTAACTTAAATTCGTTCCCCTCTCCCCTCGCGGGAGAGGGAGCCTAAGGTCAAAATACTTCCTGTGTTCGTATTAGATTCCTCTTTCAACGTGAATCGATTCCATCTTTAAAGGGAGAACTCTTGGTATGAATGCCGGCTATCTTATCGCGCGCAGCGCCCACTATTTCCCAAACCGTCCTGCCTTTGTCATCGCTGGCCAGGCGATCACCTATCAGGATCTGAACCGTAGAGTCAACAAGCTGGCCAATGCCCTGCTCTCCCTCGATTTGAAGAAAGGGGATCGGGTGGGCCTCCTCTTCCATAACAGCCTGGCGTACCTGGAATCGTATCTTGCCCTTTACAAGTCCGGATTGGTCTGGGTTCGCCTCAACGCCCGGCTCCATCCTTCCGAGATCAAGCGGATGATTGAGGATTCAGGGGCCCAGGTTTTGATCCATGGGCCTGAATTCGTTGAAACCGTCGAGAAGATGGCTCCCCCCGTTCGCTGGATCATCCACGAAGGAAAAGGGTCCAAGATAAATTACGATATTTTCCTGCAAAAGGGTTCAGAGGATGAGCCCAAGGTTGAAGTCCTTCTCGACGACCTTTCGGATTTCTGGTATACCTCCGGGACCACGGGTTTGCCCAAAGGAATCATGCTTACCCACCGCAACATCCTGACCTGCGCCCAACTCCTGCTCTCCGATGTTTATGATATAACCCCGCAGGATAAACTCCTGACCGTTGGCGCCCTGAGCCATGCCGGCTCGGTGAGAATTCTCCCCTTTATCATTCGCGGGGCAACAAACTATCTCCACACCCACTTCGACCCGGGCAAGGCCTTGCGGGAGATGCAGGAATCGAAGATCACGGACCTCTCTACGGTTCCCACCATTCTCATCGGCCTTATGGATCACCCGGAGAGGCCCCGACACGACCTTTCTTCGTTGAAAAGGATCACCTATGCCGGCGCTCCCATGCCTGTGGAAAGGATCAAAGAGGCTTTGCGCCTATTCGGTCCAGTTCTCGACCAGTCCTATGGTCAGGCGGAATCGATCATCACCATCACCCACCTTCCCAGACAGGAACATATCTTAGATGATGATCTCAATCGGGAACGGCGATTGGCCTCAGCCGGCAGAGAATATCCAGGCGTGCAGGTCCGGGTTGTTGATGAAAAAGATCAGGTCCTTGGTCCGGGAGAGATCGGGGAAGTGGTCACACGTTCCGATCTGGTGATGCGGGGGTATTGGAATCAGCCGGATAAGACAGAAGAGGCCCTGCGGGGAGGATGGCTCCATACCGGAGACATCGGCTATCTGGATGAAGGAGGCTACCTTTTTTTGATCGACCGGAAGCATGATAAGATCATTACCGGCGGGCTCAATGTCTATCCCCGGGAAGTGGAAGAGGTCCTGGCCGCCCACCCGGCGGTGGCCCAGGTGGTTGTCTTCGGAGCGGATGATCCCTATTGGGGCGAAATCATAACGGCCGCCGTGATCCCCAGAAAAGGAATTCCTGTGACCGTCGATGAACTCCTGAATTTTAGCAAAGAACGTTTGTCAGGTTATAAGCGGCCGAAGAAAATATTCTTCGTCGAGGAAATGCCCAAAAACCTGTTCGGAAAGGTCTTACGCAAAGATCTAAAGAAGCAGTTAGAAGGGAAATAAATCTTTTATACATAACGTCGTAAATAATTGCGCATACCGGGAGATATTCTTTTCGTAGGGGCGGGGTTCACCCCCGCCCGATGACTCTGATTCGCCAGGGTTGCGGGCGGGCATAAAGCCCGCCCCTACAGCGACGATTTTGGACCATCACGCGCAAGAAATAATGACGCTGTGTATAACTAACCCCCACGACTCGATTCCCCAGTGGCCCTGGGACTTCAACTACGCCAGCGAAGAGAAGCGAGAGCCATAACCAAAACTGCTGCTCCAATCCAGATAGGTACTTCCGCACTATTTTTTCCTCAAGATAACCTGTTCCGTTCCGCCATCCGCTCCCAGAAATCTTCGGGTGCGTTGAATCGAGGTTGCCTTCGTTTCATTATTCACTCCGTCGCATCCAAATTATCTGTTATACTTCACTTATCCGGAAAAAAGGTTTCGTAACAAGGGAGGGGTTATGGGAACCTGGACTCGATATCCGATCATCTATGAAATCAATACCTGGGTGTGGCTCCATGAGTTGAGCCAGAAATACAAGGGCTTAATAACCTTAGGCACGGTACCCCCAAAAGAGTGGGATTCCATCGCCAATTTAGGGGTCGACGCCGTGTGGCTCATGGGGGTGTGGGAGCGGAGTCCCGAGAGCATCCGGATATCCATGCAGAACCGGGACCTTCTGGCTGACTTCCGCCGGGCTCTCCCGGACTTCTCTGAGAAGGATAATATCGGGTCGGCTTATTCCGTGCGCCGCTACGTCGTCGATGACCATCTGGGCGGACCGGAGGGACTGGCAGACGCCCGCAGCATGCTCGCCAAACGGGGAATCCGCCTGGTTCTCGATTTTGTCCCCAATCACGTGGCCACGGATCACCCCTGGGTGACTGAGCATCCCGAATATTTCATCCAGGGAGAGGCGGACGACCTGCGGGGAGACCCCAACTCGTTCGTTGGCACAGGAGAGAAGATTTTTGCCTGCGGGCGGGACCCCTACTTTCCGGCGTGGCAGGATGTCTTGCAGGTCAATGCCTTTCATCCGGGGATGCGCCGGGCGGCCATCGAGACGGTTTCAGGGATCGCCCGCCAGTGCGATGGAGTTCGCTGTGATATGGCAATGCTGCTCCTGAACAACATTTTCGAACGGACATGGAGCCGTCGGGCTGGAGCGCGACCGGCAACGGAGTACTGGCCGGAGGTAATCCAAGCCGTTCAGAAGCAACATCCCCATTTCATGTTCATGGCGGAAGCTTACTGGGACCTCGAGTGGGAACTCCAGCAACAGGGATTTGACTTCTGCTATGATAAGAAGCTGTACGATCGTCTGGCGCATGAAACTGGCGAGAGCGTCCGGCTTCACCTCTGCGCCGATCCTGCCTACCAGGACAGGCTGGTTCGCTTCATCGAGAACCATGACGAGTCCCGGCTCGCGGCGACTTTCTCCCCCCAAAAAGGCCGTGCGGCGGCGGTCACCATCGCCACCCTTCCGGGCGCCAAGCTCTATCACGAGGGTCAGTTCGAGGGACGCATGGTCAGACTCCCTGTTTTCCTGTGCCGGCAGCCTTTTGAGCCCGATGATCATGATCTTCAATCTTTCTACCACCGGCTCTTGAAAGCGGTGAACAACAAGGCATTGAGAGAAGGGGAATGGCGCCTCTGTGAACGGAGCGGCTGGCCGGATAATCAGAACTATCTCAATCTCATTGCCTGGTGCTGGCGCAGCGGCGGGGAGAGATATTTGATGGTGGTGAACCTGTCTGACCGGGGTGCGCAGGCACGGGTAAGGCTCCCCTGGGAGGAGCTGAAGGGTAGGGCATGGCGCTTGATCGATCTTTTCACCGGAGCCGTTTATGGACGGAACGGCGAGGAGATGTGTCAGCCAGGACTGTACGTTGACCTTGCCGCCTGGGGATTCCATTTTTTCAAATTGGGGAACGAATAGAAAAAAGACGCCTGAAATTTACATTAGTCATGTTGAAAGGTTCTTTTTTTCAGTTAAAATGAATGCCTAACTTTTCAAAACGCCGAATGGATACGATTTCGGCAATACCCGTTAATCACTGCGAGGGAAAGATTGGGAGGTGGACGATGAAGTCCTTATTCCGGTTTCTGAAGACGACACTCGTGGGTGGTCTGGTCGTTCTGGTGCCGGTGGCCTTGTGCGCATACATAATCGCAGCGGTGGTGAAAACCGTCCTGGGGGGCTTAGCCCCGATTGGCGCCTTTCTGCCAGTCCAAAGCCTCGGAGGGGTGGGAGTCACGGGACTTATAGCCACGGCGCTCGTAGTTGCCATGTGCTTCCTGTTCGGTCTTTTGGTGCGGACGGCGGGTGGGCGAGCTCTGGGCGGATGGGTTGAGCAAAGATTGTTCAATTTGCTGCCCGGCTACGAATTGATCAAAAGGGTCACCCAACAGTTTGCCGGAACCGGGGAAGAGACGCTTGGCACCCCGGTTGCGGTCAGGCTCGGAGACAGCCAGCAGATCGGATTCCTGGTGGAGGAGCTCACGTCGGGCCAAGTAACCGTATTTATCCCGGCAGCGCCGGCGCTCACCTTTGGCACCGTGCACATCGTCCCCGCAGAACGGGTGGAAAAACTAAATGTGAAGATGACCCAGGTCATCGATTGTATCACGAAGATAGGATGTGGTTCATCGCGGCTACTTTCGGCTCCCAGGCGGCCATCGGTTCGGTAACCGGTGAACGGTAATGGTGAAAGAGGATCGGAAAGTGGTAAAATGAAAATACGTTGTCTCGAAAATTCTCAGGGGGGAGGAAAGTTCAAAATAAGGAAAGGAGGTTCCATGCACAAGAGAAACTTGCTGGCACTGGCAATCGTAAGCATTCCCGTTTTCCTGGTTTTGGCTGTGGGGAGTGTCTGGGCTCAAGTGAAGGTTGGAGACGAGGTTCCATCCTTCGTTCTTCCCTCGACCAAGGACAGGCTGGTGGATTACTACAAGGATTACTACGGGAAGCATCATCTGATTATGACTTTCTTCCCCGCGGCCTTCACCCCGGTCTGAACGGGCGAGATGGATGGGCATCAGAGAGATCTCTATCTCTATGAGCGCCTTAACGCCCGGGTCCTGGGCGTCAGCATGGATGATGTGATTACCAATAAGTACTTTGCTCAAACTTTCTGGTTGGAATTTCCGATCATCTCGAATACCCTGTCCTGGATGGGCAAATCCTACGGGGCTTACTCGGATAAACCGCCCTTTGCCCCCGATGGATCGCCGATCATGTTTGGTCGTCTCACCGTTGTCATCGACAAAAAAGGGATCGTCCGGTATGTCAAGACCGGTTCCCCCAACAACCAGGAGATTCTCCAGTTCCTATTGAAGCTGGAAAAAGAGTTCCGGGGCAAGTGAGAAAGGAGGATGCAATGGAACGGAAATTCATACCGGGGTTAAGCATGGGATTCGTGGTTGCCCTGTGGCTCATGACCGGGCTTATTCTTGGCGGATGTGCCACGATGGGACCCGCCAAGCCCAAAGATGTAGTTCCCACCGATCGAGGGACCGTCATATTCTTGGAGAAGTATGAGTTCAAAAGACCTCCTGCGGGATGGGCCATGTTGAAGAATCTGGAAGGGGGAGATTTCGAGTTTGGTTTCTTGAAGATGGAGAAGGGAGATTTTCCCAGCCAGACTACCTTTATCTTCGATGATCAACCATTTGGCAGCTCTCGCGATTTGGATACAAGGGCCAAGCAGTACTGCACGCGGTTCCTTTTTAATACCGGGATGTACCCGGAAATCAAGAAGCAGGAGAAGGCGGAGGTGATGGGCCTGCCCGCTTTGGCGCTTTATGTGGAAGGGGAGAACCCGAACCGGGTGGAGAAGGCCAAGTCAAAAATCTATCTGGTGAAAAAAGGCGACCGGATCATTTCTTTTGTTTGCACCCAATGGCGGCCTCTCAAGGGGACCTATGATCAGGACGGCTTTGATCGATTCGAAGAACTCGTGAAGAGCTTCAAATTTTTGAAGAAGACCTTCTATGAGAACTTCGAAGAGGAGCTGAAGAAAATGGGAATATAAAAAACCAGGGTTGATGGTCTCGTAAAAAGTAATATTTCCCCTCCCCTGGCGGGAGGGGACAAAGGGGAGGGGGACAACGAACCGGCTGAAATACCTCTATTATTCACCCTCACCCCAGCCCTCTCCCGGCGAGGGA
>Ga0315294_10005977_pt1 | contig 13366 bp, 13 predicted proteins | sample YL17G13_40_MG_FD_203626 | JGI IMG/M metagenome (GOLD analysis project Ga0315294, IMG submission 203626) | Sediment microbial communities from Yellowstone Lake, YNP, Wyoming, USA - YL17G13_40 | ecosystem: Environmental > Aquatic > Freshwater > Lake > Sediment | place: USA: Wyoming | collected... | reverse complement strand
GAGCCTTCGTACTGGAAGAACCCTCCGGTTCCCGAGACGTGGTGGGCGACCATCCGTCAGACCATGCCTCCCTACGATGTCAGCATGACCCCGACGCGAGGAGTCGGCGCCATTCCTGAGTGTTTCAGGAACCAAGTTGGGACACGCCGCAGTCTTCATCCCTCCGATTCATTTGCAGCGCGGGGACCCCATGCGGAGACGATCGTTGGCGAGCATACCCTCGATTTTCCGATGGGGGATGGTTCTCCATTGGCCCGTCTGTACGATCTGGACGGCTGGGTCCTTCTATTGGGCGCACACACCCAATGCGCCAGTTCACTGCATCTGGCGGAGTATCGAGCGAAATATCCGAAAAAGCGGCAGGTCAAGCGCGGAGCACCTACGATGATTGAAGGAAGGCGGGAGTGGGTAGAGTATCAGGACTTCGATTGGGACGATTCGGACTTCACCACCATAGGAACGAGCTTTGCTGAGAAGACTGGACTGGTCCGTTCCGGTCGTATTGCCAACGGGACGGCACAACTGATGCCTCAACGACCGTTCATCGATTACGCGGTGGGATGGATTGAGAAGAATCGCCGGTGAGATTCTCTAGCAATAGTTCTTTTGCGGACCTGTTCAGTGTCCGCAATCGTCCGAAGTGACCGAAAGACCTTAGATAGGAAAGGCGACGATGTACTATGTCATCCCAGCACATAGAGTAACGCGCAGAATCCGAGAATCAGAGCGACGAAGAAAAGGATGCTTTTCCAGCTGATACCTAGCGCCACTCTGGCGTTTGCAAGCTGCGCATCTGTTTCTTTGTTTCTCGCCCTGTATGGAATCGGTGGAGGGCCACTAACTATCGGCATCGATGTATAAAATGAGAAACGCACGGTTTAGTCTTTTCCTAGGAAATCCCTGCAGACAGCAGAAAGAAAGGGGTCTTGCGCCTAGAGTCCAATACCGCCGAATTGACCGCTTTTGACACTCGTACAGGCTTTAACACCCGTACCTTTCAAGTGAAAAGGATATCCCCCTCCGTAGGCTAGTCACTGTCCATGAGCCTCAATCTTGATGATGTTGACAGGAAGATACTGAGAGAGCTTCAGCAGGATGGCCGCGCCTCCTTCAGGGACATCTCTGCCAGGATTAGCGTCAGCACTCCGACAGTGAGCTCGCGAGTGCAGGCGATGCTGGATGTGGGCCTTATCAAGGGTTATTCCACGATGCTGGACGCAGACATGCTGGGCCAGATCTCGGTCGCGTTGATCCTGGAATCCAAGCCATCCGACCTCGACAAGGTGGTCGCGAGAATAACGGAGGCTGAGATTGTAAGACAGATCTATGTTCTGTCCGACTCAAGGATACTGTGCATACTCTCATTCTACAACCAGATCAAGTATCAGAGGTTCCTGGAGTCTCTTGCTCAGGTGCCTGAGATCGTCAAGATGGACAACTCCATGGTGATGAGGGTCCCGAAGGAGAGTCCGAGGGCCGCCCTCACGGACGAAGCCGGTCTCCTCATCAGATGTTACTACTGCGGTCATATGATGAAGGATGAAGGAGTGAAGATCAAGCTAGATGGGAAATACCACTATCTATGCTGTAGCGTGTGTGAGAAGCTATACAGGGAGAAGTACGAGAAGCTGAAGAAGTCCGCGAGTGTTGCTCTCCCAATGACTCACGAGCACCCCGTCCACCAACACTAGTTCAGACTTCTCTCAGGCGTATTTGTCGGGGTTCTTGTCAAAGGCCTTCTTGCAGCCGGGGGCACAGAAGTAGTATTCCTTGCCCTTGTAGGTCGACTTCCACTTTGCTGTATTCGGGTCCACATCCATCTTGCATATCGGGTCTATCGCCATCTTTCTCACCTCTCCTGGAATCGCAGTGGGAGCGGAGCCAGGTCTTCTCGTTCGCGGGGCTTGACAAGATTCCAGCTCCGCTCCGCATGCAATACTATCTCGAACAGGGTGGATATGCCTTGTGCCTTACATCCCAGACCGCATCCTCCGAGCCTGTCAGAGTGTGGAGGGGCAACCCTTATATTTGGGAAGCTGGTTTGCGCACCCCAGAGTCTGGTGAAAGCAGATGCCGATCTTCGCAAAATCGTCCGAAAGTTCAGTGACGCGAGCAATCATTTCTCAGTTCGCCAAAGACATGGACGGCTTTGCCGAGACAGATGTCATAATCATCGGCGGCGGTCCGAGCGGGCTCATGGCGGCGCGCGACCTCGCATTGAAGAAGGTGAGGGTGCTCGTCGTAGAGAGGAACAACTACCTCGGTGGCGGCTTCTGGATCGGCGGATTCCTCATGAACACGATTACTGTCAGAGCGCCCGCACAGAAGATACTGGATGAGCTCGATGTGAAGTACAAGATGTACGAGAAGGGGTTGTACATGACCCCTGGTCCTCTGGCATGCGCGAAGCTCATTGCATCGGCGTGTGAGGCGGGCGTCAGTATCCTCAACATGGTGTCGTTCGATGATGTCGTGCTCCGCGAAAAGAACAGGGTCGCTGGCGCAGTCGTCAACTGGACACCTGTTGGAGCACTCCCGAGGCAGATTACCTGTGTAGACCCCGTTGCTCTGGAGTCCAAGTTGGTCATCGATGCAACAGGCCACGATGCCATGGTCGTCAAGAAGCTCGAGGAGCGCGGTCTTATCAAGACGCCCGGGTTCGGTGCGATGTGGATCGAGAAGAGCGAAGACGCTGTGGTCGAACACACCGGTTTCTGCCATCCTGGACTCATAGTAACTGGCATGGCGGTCTCAACGACCTTCGGCCTGCCTAGGATGGGCCCGACTTTCGGTTCGATGCTCCTGTCGGGCAGGCGGGGAGCTGATGTCGCGTACAAGCACCTCAAGAAGCTCTGAGAAGAGACTGCTCAGACATGTGGACATCCACTCTCCCGAACAGTCAACGGATGTTGATCTCGCGGAGGTCGCATCCTTCCTCGAACGCCTCTTCCCCTCGGTCAGGTTTCGCACCAGACCTAGCATTCTTACTTCAGTTCGCAAGAAGTGCATCGAGCGGATTTCTGAGAGATTTGCCTCGGCTCGGATGAAGGACCCGAACAAGGCCGAGCAATCCTTCGAGCCTATGTATGGAGAGATCGATTACGAACGGCGCACCGTCCTTGGCGAAGCTAGGATTGGCGGGATAGTATACGACGGTCGGAGACTCGAGGATCTCTTCGTCTCGATCCTCGGTCCCCAGGATCTGCGTGAGCACGCATCCATCATTCTGACGGACAGGCTTGTGTCTACATACTCGACCGATGACCTTAGGCACCATCTCAGGACGATCGTGTGCGGTTTTCCGAGCATCGTATCACTCCCTGGAATAGTGGAAGCCCCTGCCAAACCGCGTGAGTATTACCTTATGAAGCAAGGCATGGAACTGCAAGGAGCCGGGGATGTCCAGCTTCAGGAGCTTAAGAAGGAGTTCGAGGGACGATTCATTGACTATGGTTCGCCAAAGACCTCAGAGGTCCTAAAAGGACTGGCTCTCCAAGGGGTGTTGTTCCATCTCACACTGCGACCATTCTGCGAAAACAAGAAGTGCCGTCTGTATAACGCCCACTGGCAAGAGGAACTCATTAGGTCTCAGGTCTCATCCGGGAAGCTATGTGCGAAGCATGAGAAAGTCATGCGGAGACTTGGCAAGGAACCCGCTATCAACTGGTGAGAAAGTCCCGCCCGACCCTAGCTGAAGTTGTGGAAATATGATAAATCGTTGACGGTCATTTCCTTCTTCACTGCATGCTCCATGGCCATGACTGCAGCCCTCGCACCCTGAATCGTCGTGAAGATTGGAATCTCCAGCTCAACGGCCAGCCTGCGCATCATGTAGCCATCCCTTCTGGCACCCGACGCCTCTGTTGGAGTGTTGATTACCAGCTGCACATTGCCTTGGCGCATAAGTGAGAGCGCATCAGGAGAGCCATGCTCTGATATTCTGTGCACGGAAGTTGCCTCGATGTTCTTGGACCTGAGAACATCCGTCGTGCCTTTGGTGGCGTATATCGAGAACCCGATTGATGACAGTCTCCTGGCAAGGTCCACTGCGGCTGTCTTGTCGACGTCCGCGACGCTGATGTACACCTTCCCTTTCATGGGGAGTTTCTGGCCCGAAGCGACGAGCGCCTTCCACACAGCCGCTGGATAGGACGTGTCTATACCCATGACCTCTCCTGTGGACTTCATCTCAGGACCCAGGATGCTGTCCACTCCAGGCAGTTTCAGAAAGGGGAAGACCGATGCCTTCACCGCGACATGCTTGATCTTTGCCTCGCCCTGGAGTCCGAGATCCTTCAGAGTCCTTCCCAGCATGATTTTCGTGGCAACCTTTGCGAGCGGCACACCGGTGGCCTTCGAGATGATCGGCACGGTCCTGCTTGCCCTCGGGTTTGCCTCAAGCATGAATATCTCGCCGTCCTTGTACGCCAGTTGGAGGTTCATCAGGCCTATTGTCTTGAGCGCGAGCGCGACCTCCTTCGTGATCCTTTTGACTTCCTTCAGGACATCGGGTTTCAAGGTCTGAGGTGGCAGGACCATCGTCGCGTCTCCCGAATGGACACCGGCCTCCTCTATGTGTTCGAGGATTCCTCCGATATAGACATCAGTCCCATCGCAGACCGCGTCCACATCGATTTCAATCGCGTGCGTGAGGTACTTGTCGACGAGAATGGGGTGCTTCTTGGAGACCTTTGCAGCACTCTTCATGTACATCTCTAGCTCCGATTCGTTGTATACGATCTCCATGGCCCTTCCGCCGAGGACATAGCTGGGTCTTATCAGCACTGGGTAGCCGATTTCCTGGGCGAGGTTCTTTACCTCATCGAACGAGAGGCCGGTCCCGGACTTCGGCTGGCGGATCCCCAGCTCGTCCATAAGCTTCGCGAACTTCTTTCGATCCTCTGCGAGGTCCATCGAGTCTGGAGATGTTCCCAGTATCTTCGTCTTCCTTCCTTTCAGCTCCCTCTGGAGGGGGAGCGCAAGGTTGATGGATGTCTGCCCTCCGAACTGGAGGATCACTCCATCCGCATCCTCCTTCTCTATCACGTTCAGGACGTCCTCGACCGTGATTGGCTCGAAGTACAACCTGGTGGAGATGTCGAAGTCTGTCGAGACCGTCTCGGGATTGTTGTTGATGACTATGGCGTCGATCCCCTCCTCTTTCAGGGCGATGGCTCCGTGGACGCAACAGTAGTCGAACTCTATCCCTTGGCCAATGCGTATCGGACCTGCGCCGACCACGACCACTTTCCTGTTGCTGGAAGATCTCGCCTCGCACTCTGATTCGTATGTGGAATAGAAGTACGGCGTGGTGGCTTCGAACTCCGCTGCGCAGGTGTCGACCATCTTGTAGGTCGCAACAATTCCCTTCGATGTCCTCTGGTTTCTAATTGTCCGTTCTTCCTTTCCCGTGAGAAGCGAAATGTATTCGTCACTGAAGCCGAGCCCTTTCGCGAGCCTCAACGTTCCATCGTCCAGGCGTTTCTTAAGCAAGCTCTCTGTCTGAATGATATCCATGAGTTTCTGGACGAAGAACGGGTCCCAGTTTGTGAGCTCGCAGATTCTCTCTTGGGAGACACCCCTTCGCAGAGCCTCCGCAATCATGAACAACCTTGCGTCGGTGGCATCCGCCAGCTCCTTCGCAATCTCCTCATCGGACCATTTCTCTGGCTCAAGACCGACCCTGTCGATCTCGAGAGACCGCACAGCTTTCAGGAGCGCCTCCTGGATGTTCCTCCCGATGGCCATGACCTCCCCGGTGCTCTTCATCTGAGTCCCGAGTCTCCTGTCAACGGTCCTGAACTTGTCGAATGGCCACCTCGGGATCTTCACCACGACATAGTCGATGGAAGGCTCGAACGCAGCGCACGTCCTTCCCGTTATCGCGTTGGGGATCTCGTCCAGAGTGCGCCCGACAGCGATCTTCGCAGCCACTCTGGCGATCGGGTACCCTGTCGCCTTTGATGCCAGCGCAGAGCTCCTTGAAACTCTCGGATTTACCTCGATGACACGGTACTCCCCCGTCTTCGGATGGACCGCGAACTGGATGTTCGCTCCCCCCTCGATCCCGAGGGCTCGTATGATCTTGATCGTCGCCCTCCTAAGCATCTGATGGTCGCGATCGCTCAGGGTCTGGGCAGGAGCTACGACGATGCTCTCACCAGTATGGATCCCCATCGGGTCGAGGTTCTCCATGTTGCAGACGATTATGCAGTTGTCTTTCGAGTCACGCATCACCTCGTACTCGAACTCCTTCCACCCGATGACGCTTTCCTCGATCAGAACTTGATGTATCCTCGAATAAGCCAAGCCTCTTCCCGCGATGTCTTCGAGCTCCTGCTCGTCATGGGCTATCCCGCTTCCGGTTCCTCCAAGTGTGAATGCGGGCCGCACGAGAACTGGATAACCGCCTATCTCATGCGCGGCAATCTTGGCTCCCTCGACCGAATTGGCTGTCTTGCTCCTCGGGATGGGTTCGCTGAGGTCAAGCATGGTCTTCCTGAACAGCTCCCGGTCCTCGGACAGCGCGATCGCCCTTGGCTGACTACCGAGCAACTCCACTTTCAATCGTTCGAGGGTCCCAGTTTCCGCAAGCTCCGAGCAGAGATTGAGAGCAGTCTGGCCGCCCATTCCTGAGAGGATGCCCTGGACCTTCTCCTTTTCGAGAATCTTCGTGACTGTCTCGATGTTCAAAGGCTCTATGTAAACGATGTCTGCAATCTCGAGATCCGTCTGGATGGTGGCAGGGTTGGAGTTCACCAGGACCGTGGTGTAGCCTTCCTCCCTCAAGGACCTACTCGCCTGCGAACCGGAGAAATCGAACTCCGCGGCCTGTCCTATGACGATCGGACCCGAACCTATCACCATTAGCTTCTTCAGGTCCGTCCTCTTCGGCATCAGGTCCCCTCCAGCATCTTCCTGAACCGGTCGAACAGGAAGCCTGTGTCCTGAGGTCCAGGATGGGCCTCGGGATGGAACTGCACAGAGAAGATCGGCAGCTCTCTGTGTCGCATTCCCTCTACCGTCCCGTCGTTCAGGTTCGTGACGGTGATTTCAAGGCCTGCCTCCTCAGCGGATACTGGGTCTACGGCGAAACCGTGGTTCTGCGATGTGATGTACACCTTCCCTTCGAATTTGACCGGCTGATTGATCCCCCTATGGCCGAACTTGAGCTTGTAGGTCTTCGAACCGAACATCAACGAGAGAAGCTGATGGCCGAGGCAGATGCCCATCATCGGGAAGTCCTCCTTCAGCTTCCCGAGCGTAGCCACGGTCGACGCCATCATCTCGTGATGTGCTGGGTTCCCCGGGCCGTTGGATATGAAGATCCCGTCAGGCTCGAGCGCTCTCACAGTCTTCTCAGGGGTGTCAAACGGTAACTGAATGACGTTGAACCGTTGACCGAGCTCCTCGATAATGCTCGATTTGAGCCCGCAGTCGAAAAGGGCGACGGTCTTTGGCTTCCCACGATCAAGCCGCACGATCTTCCTTGTGCTCACATTGGCGACCAAGTTGGATTCCTCGGGATGCCTCATCCCACGGATCCTCTCCAGCAGTCGTTCTGGGTCGGCCGTGGAGATCCCACCTTTCATCGTTCCGAAGTTGCGAAGCCGTCTGATGAGTGAGCGCGTGTCGATGCCTGAGATCCCTGGAATCCCGTTCTCGAGCAACAGTTGGTGGATTGTCGTCCGCGAGTCACGATGGCTGGGCGATCCACATGTTTCCTTTACAACATAGCCCCAAACCTGGACCTTGGTGGACTGGAAATCGATGTCGTTCACTCCGTAGTTGCCGATCAACGGATATGACGCCGCGAGTATCTGACCGCAATAGGACGGGTCAGTCAATGACTCCTGGTACCCCGTCATCCCTGTAGCGAAAACGACCTCTCCAAGGATTTCCTTGCGAGCGCCGAAGGCCTCCCCCTCAAAAACTGTCCCATCCTCAAGGACCAGGAAGCCCTTCATTCACACGACCTTTCGGATATTCCGAACAAGGTTAAAGAAGGTTGTTGTGCCGTTTGAGACATCCTGAGGGCTGGATATCCAATTCGGGACTACACCTCAACGCTTCGGCCACTCTTTGCTGAGGATGGAGTAAACAACATCATCCTGGAATCCTCCACGGAAGTATTGGTCTTCGCGGAGAACTCCTTCCTTCTTGAACCCGAGTCCTTCAGCCAACTTGATTGATGCCACGTTCCGAGGGTCGATCATCACCTGGATCCTGTGCAGCTTCATGGTTTCGAAGCCATAGTCGATTATGGCGGCGAGCGCTTCACTCATGAATCCTTTGCCCCTGTGTTCGCGAAGGAGGTCGTATCCCAGGTTCGCGTTGTAGCCCTTTTCCTTCACCCATCTATGGTATCCAGCGGTTCCTATGAGCTGGTCGCTGCCCTTGATTGTGATTCCCCATCGAATGCCAGTGTTCTCAGAGAATATCCCGATGCAGTAGGTATCTATCTCTGACTTCGCTTTCTCGATGTCCCTCGGAGGTTCTTCTGCGGTGAATTCGACCACATCGGGGTCGGAGAAGTTGCGGATCCAGAACTCTGTATCGTCCAGCGTGATTGAACGTAGAATAAGTCTATTCGTCTCCAGAACTGGAAACTCACCGAATTCAATCATTCTGCCCGTCGCATCATATTTCATTGCGACCGGCCGATTGCCGACTCCGGTATTTGAACCTGAGGTAATTGATGCCAGCCTGCCAATCGGCGATGATTTTATAGGCTTCAAGACTCTAGGCCATTCGTTCGGTCCACATGTTCCCAGAGCACTGCAAGGAAGTCAGCGTCAAGAAAGTCGACTTCGAGCTGACCCAGGAGAGCATCAAATCGTACCTGAAAGGAAAGAGAGCGTACATCCGGACCCGATATTACATCTTTAACTCAGGGAGTGATTGGGCGGTCGCCCTGATCGTGAGAAAGCCGTCGAACGACATTCTCCAGGAGATCGCGTCTGTCCATATCCTGTCCCTTCCTCAGGACACTCGATTCGTGGAGGATCGGACCAAAGAAGTCCTGTCAGCCAGCTCAATGGGTGAACTACGCGAAAAGGCAGGAACCAAATGCATCGTGGTGAAGGGAAAGGCTGAGCACGTCTCATTCTTCATAGATGAGCCACCTTACGAGGTGACGATATTCGATGTGGTTCCGCCGAGCCCCTCAAAGCTGGTCGGTCTGGTGACTAGCTCTCTCGAGACTGACCTCCAGAACAGGTATGTGAAGTTCAATACAGAGGAGCTCGACCTGAACGATCTGGCGAGGAGTGCGTCCTCAGGGATCACGATGTTCCCTTGTAGAGCTTCAGGTCTCGTGCACGGGAAACGAGTTCTCTATCTTGATGAGACCCCGGAGCTCACTCAAGAGGAGCTTGGACAAGTGACTCTGATAGGCTGCAGCCTATCGGCGAGGATATTCGAGGCGGTCTACGGCGTCGAGCCCGACATGATAAACATGTGTCCTCAGGACATAGCCAGGGAGAAAGGCCTGAAGGGGCCTCTTCTCATAAAATGCTGCAAGGTGAAGGAGGGACACAAAGTCGAAGGAGATGTGGCAATGGTGCCATGGGGAGCACGCGCCTCCGAAGTGACAGGCGCGTTGAAAGCGATTCTCCGCTAGATATCCAACTCGTCTTCACGGAACTTGACTGCTGGGCAAGGGCCAAGACAGGCGCCACAATGATTGCACTTCTTTAGGTCAATAATGACTTGTCCATCTAGATGAAGTGCACCGTTCTTGCATCTGACTGTACATATCCCGCATCCCGCGCAGTTGACCGCCCGGAAGACGACCTCCCTGAGCATGGACGCTTTCTCCCGGAGCTCATTCTCGTCCCTGGCCTTGACCATCACCGGACCCTCGGAGAAGACCGTGATTGAGCGGACCTCGGCGATGTTCATGTCGGGTGATGTTGTGACCGGGCCAATTATGCTGAGCATGTTGGCGACCCTGTCCATGGGGAGCGGCCCGCTGAACACGCCCTCCATGCTCAGACCCTCGACGCAAGGACTGTAGCCGCTTGTGCTCCTGAATTCGAGTTGGGCGGACTCCGGGGCCGGAATGGCTAACGCCGATATTCCCTCCCTTATCGGGGCGAGCTCGTCGAGTACGGACTTGGGAATCCTCTTCCAGCGCCAGAGGTCATATTCGAGCCACGCTGAGGGTCTCCCATTCTTTTCAGCGAACTCATCAAGGAATCCTTGCCATCGCGCATACTGTGGGCTGATCTCCCTGACCTTCCTGAGCTCGGCCAGGTCAGTCGCTGGACACATGAAGCACCCGATCCTCTCCAGGCCTTCCGCGTACAAAGGATTCACCTTCGCTCCTTTTGAGAACAGGTATATCCAGACATGGAGCGCAGACCATTTCTGTATCGGTGACGCCGCGAGCTGGTTGGGAGTCCACGGGTTCCGCCAGACCTTGCTCTTCTCCGCTCTCTGCTGAGACTCGTACGCCCTTTGACCGATGAACGATAGGACTCCCTCGGGGAAGTTCTTCTGTATCAGCTGGGTCGCGGGTCCGAGTTTGCATGTCTTGCAGCACCACCTGAAATCTTTTGCCGGAGGACCGAAGTGGTCCAGGTTCTTCCAGAACGATTCGCCCGCGCTCTCAACGACGAGCTCAAGATTGTGAATCTTTGCGGTCTCCACGACGTTCTTCTTCGTCTCTTCGAATTCCAGACCAGTGTCAACGAAGATGAGCTTCGGTCTGATGCCAGCTTCGAGTACGAGGAGGAGCGTTGCCAGGCTGTCCTTCCCACCGCTGTATGAGACCGCGACGGGCAGCTTGCTCTCTTCGATGATCTTGAGAATGAACTTCTTTGCTTCTTGAACGCGCCGGGAGATGACTTCGCGGTTCGCGGCAATAACATCGCCCCATCCAGCAGCTTTTTGAATCGTCTTGGACGGCGTCCCACTGACGCTCCAACGCGTCTTCACTGCAGTTCCGCGTTCGTGCGCCATCATCTCTGAGGACGACATCTTTGCGACGCCCACGGATACCGCTCCTCCTTCCTGGTCCAGAACAAGGACTTCCTTACCAGGCTCGATCTCCCGATCGCAATCTAGGACGCCCACCGCGAGCGTGCTCGCCTTCTTCATGCGCACGGCCTCGGCCGCAACAGGGTCGATTCTGACCCAGCATTTCTTCACAAGGGGTGCGATTCGCTCAGCGCTGATGGGCCGTGGAAGAAACCTCTCTCCCTCTAGCAGGATGAACCTGACCGCTCCGACGACCTCTCCATCGAGGATGATCTCGTCCATCCGATCGATGTCCGGCGCCTTGTTGAGAAGCACGATCCGTCCGTCAGGGATAACGGCCCGTCCAGCGCCCTTCCCGAACTGATCATCTATGAGCTTCCTAATCCTCGTGATGTCGGATTCGAACGCAGGGCGGGCATCTCCGGGAGGCGTGAGTTCAACCTGTCTGGTCTTGCCTCCACAGATTCCGCACGACGCTTGCTCTAGAACTGGCAGATTGCAGCTGTCGCACCAGCGCAAATGGATCTTGCCCAGTATGATTGCGCCCACGGGACTCCGGAGTGAATGGCCTTATTATAGATTATCCGATTGACGGCCTACTTCATGGCCTTCCACTGCTTCACGACGGACTCGACGGCGTCCTTGGCCCTCTCGATCCTGTCCTCGGCCTGTAGCCTCGTCATCCCCGGCCCCGAGATGCCAAGGCTGATCGGCTTTTCGTACTCAACCGCGAGATCCGTGATCTTCCTGGCCGCCTGGCCGATGACGATCTGGTCATGCTCCGTCTCGCCCTCGATGACCGCGCCTATGGTCACGACTCCATCGATGTTCTTGTCCTTCACGAGCCTCTTGACGGCGAGCGGGATGTCGAAGACTCCCGGCGTCATGACAACCTTGGCCACCTCAACGTCCAAGAATTTCGCGTGCTCTTTTGCCCTCTCCAGCATCATCTGCGTGATGTCGAAGTTGAACTCGCTGCAGACGATGCCTATCTTCATTTTTCCTGCCATGTGACTACCTCCTTTCTTGATCCTCAATGAGTCGGTCCAACGTCCTCAAAACCTTGTCTGAGGCCCCTGCCTGCGTTCTTGGCAAGTCTCTCGGGCCTGAAGATCAGGTCGTACGCGTTCACCGCGTGCTCTCTCACCCTCCTCTCCGCAAGCCATGCCAGCTCTTTCTCGTCCTTCGCCTCGTCTTCGTGGATGAACACCTCGACTACGTGCTTGTTCGTGAGCAGTTGGACTTGTATCAGGCCCGTGGAAGCCTCGTGCGCGCACATCTTGTCGATCTCCTGTGCGCCGGGCATCCCCAAGGCAATGACGATGTCGCATTCTCGCTCCTCCAGCAACCTCTTGGCCGCCACTGGAAGGTCCTTCAATCCAGGGACCGTGTACCGTTCCACTTTGAATCCCGTCCCAGTCCTCTTGAGTTCATCGATGGCGAACCCTCCCATGTCCACCCTCGCGAAGGTCGTGTCCGCTACGCCGATTCTCTTCACCGCTGCTCGACCTCCTTGAGCTTCTTGTCGACGGTATGGAATTCGATGATCTTGGTGATGATCTTCCTCGTGCCATCCAGGTCGTGATCAAGATGCGGCAACCTGACAACCTTGACCTTCAACCCTCTCTTGTCCAGTTCCTTTTCGAGGTCTTGTTCCTTGAATGGCTGATCGTATCCTATCGTGATTATGTCTGGCTTCAGTTCTTTCACGATGTCGAAGATGTCCCCGCCTTCCCTTCCGATGACGGCCTTGTTGACCGGTTTGAGCGAAGCCACGAGCTCGCACCTCATTTTCGCTGGGGTGATCGGTTCGTGCTTTCTCTTCCTCACGGTCGCGTCCGTCGCCACTACCACTACGAGCTCGTCTCCCAGCTTCTTGGACTCTTCCAGATAATGAAGGTGGCCTAGGTGGATGATGTCGAAAACCCCCGTGGCCATCACGCGAACCATGAACGCTCACCTTTTCCTGGACTCTTTCCAGGCATCGACGACCTGAGCTCCCTCTAGGAACACGAGACCCTGCTTCTTCGCATAGGCTTTTGCCTCCTCCTTCGAGAGTGCCTTTCCATCTTCGCCCATCATCTCACACACGGTAGCTGTAGGAACTAGTCCCGCCATGATGACAAGCGCCGTCGCCAATTCTGTATGTCCGAAACGCGTCTCAAGTATTCGCTCGGATGTGTTCAGGAGATGTATGTGTCCAGGTGCCCGGAAGCTCTTTCCGAACTCCTCCTTGGCCCATCCGTCCTCGGATGTGAGGGCGCGCTTCGACAGCTCTGCGAACTCCTTCACTGTGAGGGCGCGATCGTTGTCCGTTATTCCAGTGAAGGTCTTCCTGTGGTTGATGGTGATTCCGAATGCTGACTTCACATCATAGGGAATG
>Ga0315294_10005976_pt1 | contig 13366 bp, 10 predicted proteins | sample YL17G13_40_MG_FD_203626 | JGI IMG/M metagenome (GOLD analysis project Ga0315294, IMG submission 203626) | Sediment microbial communities from Yellowstone Lake, YNP, Wyoming, USA - YL17G13_40 | ecosystem: Environmental > Aquatic > Freshwater > Lake > Sediment | place: USA: Wyoming | collected... | reverse complement strand
CGACGGCGTCCTCGGCCGCGATGTCCTTACCCAGTGCTCGAGGATGATCTTCAACTTCGAATCCATGAGCTTTATTCTGGAATGAACGAACAAAAGGAGTATCCGGAGTGAAAAAAGCTATCGCACTTCTTGTCTTCTTTTTGTTGTCGTCCTTTTCCGCCCTCTCGGCGCCGGCGCAGTCCCAGGAGATCTTCGAGCTACTGCGCAAGGGGGATGTTTCGGCAGTCAAGGCTTTGATCGAGAAATCCCCGCGTCTCGTCGATGAACGCGACGGCGACGGCAACACGCCGCTGCACTACGCCGTTAACGGCCAGGACGTCGGTCTTATCGACTTCCTCATCGACAAGGGCGCTAAGATCGAGAGCGCCGGAGCAAGGTCCAGCACGCCGCTCCACATCGCCGCCAGCAATAACCGCCGGGAGGCTGTGAGCGCTCTCCTTAAGCGCAAGGCGGCTCTCGAGACCAGAGACGATTACGGGCGGACGGCCCTCATCCTCTGCGCCCGAGAACGCGGACAAGCGGCCACCGCCCGTCTGCTCATCGAGGCCGGCGCGAACATCAACGCCGGCGATAAGTTCGGCTCCACCGCGCTCGAGCTTGCCGCCTGGCGCGGCAAGAGCGATTTCATCGACCTTCTGCTCGAAAAAGGCGCCCGGGTTCCGGAAAGCGGCCCGGCCTGGCGGGATATGTTGTCCCAAGCCGTCTCTAAAGGCCTGGTCACTCTATTTCGGCGCCTGACCGATAAGGCCCAGGATATAAAGGCCGTAGACGCCTCGGGCGAGTGGCTCCTCCAGTCCGCGGCCGCGGGCGGATCGGCCGAGATCGTTGGATTTCTCCTCGAAAAAGGTTTCTCCCCGGTGCGGGCCGACCGATTCGGCTGGGCCGCCCTTCACTACGCCGCCCGGGACGGCCGGTCCGATGCCGCGCGGATCCTCATCGAGAAGGGCGCTCCCCTCGATGTCAGGACGATCATGGGCCAGACGGCCTACAATGTCGCCCGGGAGCGGGGGATGGAGGCCGCAGCCGGACTCCTGGCCGGAAAAGGCGCCGATAAATCGGATATCCGATTTCCCGTCCTCAAGGAGGATTATCTCGGCCAAACTCCTCCGGGCGATAAGCCGGAATTGTTCGGCTTGGGCATCATCTCCTCAATCTGGGGCCTCCACAGCACGGCGGTCTTTTCGCCGGACGGGAACGAGGTCTATTGGGCGCCGATGATGGAATTCCCCGGCGAGGTCTATTCCCGGGGCGGGCTCCTGATGATGAGACGAGTGAACGGGCAGTGGACGGCGCCGGAATGGGCTCCGTTTTCGGGACCGAACGGCGAAGACGATGTCCCCTTCTTTTCCATCGACGGAAAAAAGATCTATTTCATTTCCCGCCGGCCGCTTCCCGGGGAAAAGCAGAGAGGAAGCGAAAAGATCTGGTATGCCGAAAGGACTCCCGCCGGGTGGTCCGAACCCCGTCCGCTCGACCCCCTCGTCAACGAGCACAATATGCATTGGGAATTCTCTTTGGATAAGGGAAAAAACCTTTATTTCGCGGGACAGGCGCCCGACAGCCTGGGCCTGAACGATATCTATTTGGCCCGCTTTTCCGGGGATAAGTATGAAAAACCGGTCAACCTGGGCACGCCCATCAACTCCAAGGCCGGAGAGGAAAGCCCCTTCATCGCCCCGGACGGCAGCTATCTCCTTTTCTCGCGCCAATATGACCTTTGGGTGAGCTTCCGGGGCGACGGGGGCGAGTGGTCCGCTCCCGTCAAGCTGGGCCCGGAGGTGAACAGCCCGTCGATCGAACTCTGCCCTATTGTTACGGCCGACGGCAAGTATCTATTCTTCCTGAGCCAGCGCGACGGCGAGAGCCACGCCTACTGGGTGAAGGCCGACGTCATCGAAAAGCTCAGACCGCCGAAATCCCCGCAGAAATAGGAGTCAAATAAGCGCATGAGAAAACTCCGGCTCATTTTCATCATGGTTTTCGGGTTTGCCGTTTTCCTTGCCTCTCTCACCGCTGAAAAAAGATCCGACCTCTCCCCGGCTCCCGCCGGAATCGACCAAGAGGCGGAAAAGCAGAAGATCACCCGGGTCATCAGCTCGGTGATCGGCTGGGCCAAGGACAAGAACCTCGATCTTTTCTTCAGCGCGATCGCCAACGATGACGATTACATCAGCGTGACTCCCGGGAAGCGGGTCATTAAGCGCTTCGAGGACGTCAAAGAAAACGTTCCTTTCTGGATGAGCCCAGACTTCAAGTACGTTCGTCATGAACTGAAGGACCTGGAAATCAAGTTCGCCCGATGCGGCGAGGTCGCCTGGTTCTTCTGCATTCTCGACGATATCAACACGTACAAGGGGGAGCCGGCCTCGTGGGAAAACGCGCGCTGGACGGGCGTCCTGGAAAAACGAGACGGGAGGTGGGTCGTCGTCCAGCAGCATTTCTCATTCGCGAACGGAAAATGAGAGACAGAAGCCAATCAATAATTCTCTCGCAGGAGAAACGACAGTGATAAAATGGATTCAGATCACTGGGTTGCTGCTATGCGCAGCCACAACAAGGATCCGATGGACGTTGGGGCGAACCTCGTTTGATTGATGTCGGGATGAGCGCGGGCCTCCCCTTGTTTCACCTGATGGACGATTCCTTTTCTTCACTTCGGGAGAACGAGGGAAAAGCGATATTTACTGGGTTTCGGCTAAAATCATCGAAAGAGAAAGAGGAAAGGAGGTTCGATGAAGGCGCTTGGTTTAGTGGGCTTGATCCTCGGCATCGCCGCTCTCGTGCTCGCCGGCCCCGGTCCCAGCCGCGCGTCCTTGGACGAGAAGTCCGGCCCCCCGAGCGTACTTGTCCTGATGGGGGAGTGGTTCGGGGATGCCTATTTTCCGCTCGAACAGGAAATCAAGGCCCGGATCTGGACGATGAACAGGATCGGGGTCGATGTCGAGTACCGGGGTTGCTACAATAAAAAAAGAGACGTCGTCCTGAGGAGCGACATTCTCATTTCGGACATGAAGAACCTGGCCGGCTACGACTGTCTGATCATCCCGAGCGGCCCGCAGTTCCGGAAGTTCAAGGAAAATCCCAAGGTCCTTCGGTTCATCAGGGACGCGCATGCCGCGGGGCTGCTCATCGCTTCGTTCTGCACGGGGAACAGCCTAGTCAAGGCCTCGGGGTTAGTCGATCTGGCCGAAGGCCCCACCCTGTTCCCGCCGAAGGTCACTTTGGTCAGGGAGCGGGTTCTTATCGGCCCGCGCAGGGGCGGGCCTCCGCCCGGGGACGGCTTCGAGAGCGCGCCTGTCAAGGAGATCTGCGACGCCATCGCCCGAATACTCGAACAAAGTCCGCGCGGACAATCCAAGGAGCAGGAAATCCCGGTTTCAAAAGGGGCTTACCCCGGTCAGAGGCCTTCCCGGGACGCCGGTTGAAAATGAGAATCATGTCGTTAGGAGGGACTATGAAACGGCGCGGATCCATAGGATGGAGTCTCTATCTCGCCTGTTTGTTCCTGTCCTTGTTCCCGCCCGGCGCGCGGGCGCAGTCCCTGCCGAACGAGGCGGGGTATATGGCCATCGAGCCGGTCTCGTTTTATTTTCATTTCGGCGGATACTTCAACAGACTCGAGTTGAAATCGTCACGGGCTCGGATCTGGTACAGCTTTCAATCCGCCGATCGGAACGGTCCGGAAACGCCTCTCTTTGTTTTCTTCAACGGGGGGCCAGGCAGCGCGACCAGCTGCGGTTTGATGAGCATGTACACCGGCCGGTACACCCTGGACAATCGCATCGAAACCGGCGGCGGGACGTCTTACATCGACAATCCTTATTCCTGGACCGGACGGGGACATTTGCTCTATATCGACGCCCGGCAGACCGGATTTTCCTACAATCTGACGGACTCGGTCCAGGACGAAGGAAAGCGCTTCCGGGAATTCAACGCCCAGAATTTCAATTCGTTTTTCGACGCCGCCGACTTCATTCGCGTTCTCCTGCGCTTCCTCTCTTCTCATCCCGGCCTCATGAACCATCCTGTCATCATCGTCGGGGAAAGCTACGGCGGCGTGCGGGCCACGGCCATGCTTTACATCCTTCTCAATTACGCGGATTTCGGGAACGGCCGGGAAACCTTTCAGGATCCGGCCCTGGTTGCCGAGATCCGGGCTCATTGGGAATCTGTTTTTCCGCAATATTCCGGAAGCGTCGTTCCTCCCGAGGTGATCGTACGGCAGTTCGGCCATCAGGTGCTCATTCAGCCGGCGCTGAGCTTCCGCTATCAGGAGGAAGCGGAGGACGAGATGCTGCGCCGTCCGGACTCTCCTCTCTATCGAATCGGGGAAGAGGCCGGCGTTCCCTATGATCCCGGACGATATCCGGATCCGCTGTCTTTTGTTTCGGACGTGGCGAAACGCGATCTTTACATCTACACGAAGCCCCTGAACTGGATGAACGGCTTCTTCGGAAACGCCGGGGTTCTGCTCCGTTTCATCCGCAATTTATCGCTCGTGACGGGGGTCGATGCGGCCGCCATCCCCGGGCTTTACGCATCGGCCCGGACCGCCGCCTATCGCGTGATCACAACGAGCTATCCAGTGTCATCCGCGATACCGGCCGTTTCGCCCGCCACGCGAGCCCTCTTCGTGACGCCGGCCGCGCTTGAGGCCCCCGACGTCAGGCGGGAGCCGGGAGACCTGGAATCGGTCTTCGGCGTCCTGCAGCCGTGGGACCGCTATTTCATCGGCACGAATTTCAACGCGAATTATGCCTTCCACATTTATAACGTGGCCCTGGTGCGCGGGTATGACGTCCACAGCTGGGAGCCTCGATACGGCCGTATGTTCTTGAAGAACGTCGCCCTCGTCAACACCTTCATCACCAATGCGGCGTTGGATCTCGTCGTCTATGCCGCCGCTCTCCCGCCCGCCTTGTCCAGGCATGTCGAGCTCTTGGATTCCGTTAATCATATCGCCGGGGGCGGGGAGGCGCGGCCGGGCCAAATCGTCCTCACCTATCGCCCATCGGCCTTCCCGGACCTTCCCGGCTTGACGACGCGAACGATCCGTTTTCCGATCTATGAAAAAAGCTGCCATGCCGTATCCCTGACCCAGCCTCAGGAGCTGTTCACGGACGTCTCCGAATGGCTCAGGCAAAGCGGCTTGGGCGAGCGCTGAGCGATGAAGGAGGCCGAGATGACAACCGGCAAGCGCCGTTTGCTTTCACCCATGTTGATGATCGTCGTCCCTTTCGTCTGTCTTTGGCTGGCGCTTCCGGAAGCGCTTCTTGCCGTGGACAACGAAAAGGCCGGCGGGCGAGGCCGTTTTCGCCTGGATCTCTACGGCGGTCTCTCGCTGCTCAATCCCGGCGATATGAATCAAATCGTGGATTACGACACGAGCGTCCGGGAATTCACCTATGACGCCTATTTCGATTACTTGCGGGCCAACGGCATGATCCTTTCCTGGAGCGAAGACGGCGATGGGGCGGGGAGGAAGATCAGGCATGCCTTTCCCTTCGGGATCCGTGTTCGATACGCCCTCTTGGATTTCTTCGCCCTATCCGTGGGATTCGAGTTCTTGAGGCGAGGGCCCAACGATTCTTTGCATGTCCAATATACGCGGCGCGAAACGGCCGCAGAGACATATCTCGAGACCTTGGATACGTCTCCTTATCGCCTGGAGACGAGAGCGTATTGGCCTTCGGTCGGGATTCATTTCTTCAAACGATTTGGGAAGGCTCTCGACGCCGAGGCATTCGCCGCCGGGGGGCCGCTTTTCGCCGAGTGCTCATACGAATCGCATCGGACCTATGTCTGGACCATCCAGGGACAAGGCTACGCTTGGGAGACATTCAAATCCGAAGACCACCTGGCGGAAGACGGATCGGGAATCGGGATCTCCCTTGAGGTCGGCGGGCGGCTCAGCCTCCCGGTTCGCCGCGGGATCGACGTGTTCCTCGAGAGTGGCTACGCCTACCAGATGGTGAAGTCGCTTTCGGGAGAAGGAAGCGAAATCAAGGGGGAAACCGAAAAAACCTGGGAAGGGAAATGGCGCGTGAAAAGCGAAACGATGACGACTCCGTGGGGAACGCGTATTTTACGGTTCCCGACGAATTACGAGACGGGGGGAACGGGAACCGGAGATTTCCGGCTCGACCTCTCCGGATTCCGGATCAGGATCGGCGCTTCGCTCGGATTTTGATCCCTCGCAGAAAGAGATATCATTCAAGTGGAAAACATTTCATGAGCGTATCGAAAAGAGGTCGAAACATCATCCGCGCATCGACTGTGTCGATGATCATCGCGGCCGGCGTTCTTATACTTACGGCGCCGGGCGCGCCTTCAAGGCCGACGGGCCAAGCCGCCCCGAGGGAACCGCTGGAACTCACCTATATCGCCAATTCGGGCGCTTTGATCGCTTCCGGTGATCTCAAGGTCCTGATCGACGCTCTCTTCGATAAGCCGAATCCCGAATATCGGGCCCCCGCCGCCGACGTGCTCGATAAAATGATGAAGGGCGCGGCGCCGTTCGACGGCGTGGATCTGGTGCTCGTCACACACAACCATCCCGATCATTTCGACGCGGGCTTGGCCGTCCGTTATTTGGAGGCCGTTCGCGAACCTTTCCTCCTGGCCCCCGCGGACGCCGTGGCGGAGATGAAAAAAATGGTGAAGGACTGGACGAGGATCGAACCGCGCGTGATCTCGTTCGATCTCCAAGTCGGGGAAAAACAAAAGCGAGATCTGAAAAGGATCCCCCTTACGGCCTTCCGCACTCTCCATAGCGGCGACAAGGAAACCCCGATGAACGTCATGTATCTCCTCGAGCTGGGCGGCTGGCGTGTTTTCCATGAAGGGGATTCGTCGGGAAATGTCGATGGATATCGCGGCTTCGGCCTGGGCGACGCTCCGGTCGATCTGGCCCTGGTCCATTACTGGTTTCCTCTCGAACCTAATTGCGTCCGCTTCCTCCAGGAGGTTCTCAAGCCGGGCCACATCGCTCTAACGCATCTGCCCATCCGACTCGAAGGCGACGCGCCCGGCAAGATCGATCAGATCCGGAAAAACTACAAGGACATCGTCCTCCTTCTGCCCGGGATGCCGGCCAAGGTCTTCCACGAGAGGAATTCGCCGGGGGGAAAACGCCTTAGCGTCCCGGATGTGCCGGCCCGCCGGCAAGAAGTGACAGCGCAACAGAAGGCGGCACACGATGATGATTGGTCCAAATTGCAGCCGCCGGAGAAGATCATGGACGCTATCGGTCTCAAACCCGGCATGGTCATCGGCGAGGTCGGGGCCGGCACGGGGCGCTTCACCGTCTGGCTGGCGCGGCGCGTCGGCAATAAGGGCTTGGTTTATGCGAACGATATCGATAAAAGTGCCCTCTCCATTCTGGAAAGAGACAGCCAAAAGATAGGGCTCACCAACATCAAAATCATTCTCGGCCAAACGCACGAGCCCTGCTTCCCCCCACGGTCCCTCGATATGGCGTTCATGATCAACGTTTATAACGCTTTCGAGGATCCCGTGCGCTTCCTGCGAAATATCGCTCCCGCCCTCAAGCCGGGCGGGAGGCTGGCCATCGTCCTCGATGATCCCGCCAAATCGGGCGGTGAATCCCCGCGATCGGCGACCAGGGAGCAGTTCTTGGCCCACGTCGACAAGGCCGGATATAAAGTCGAGAAGGAGGAGACGTTCCTTCCCCTCAACGGCCTTTACGTCCTCCGCTTGAAATAGGTGAACCGATGAGGGAAAGCGCGAATCATGAGGATTAATGTGCTTTCGCGCATAAGAGCGCTGTTGGCGGCCTGTTTTTTGTGCCTGGGCGTAGTCTTGACTGCGGCGGGTATCACGGAAAAAGCTCGGCAAGCGCCGCGGGAGATCTTGGGCCGCGAGCTCGAGCCCGGCCAAGCCGCCGTCTGGTACCTCTATCACAGCGGCTGGGCCGTGAAGACGGCCAACCATCTGCTCATCTGTGACTATACGGAACCTCCCAAGCGTCCAACCCGACGATCACTGGAATTCGGATCGATCGACCCCGCTGAAATCGTCGACCAGAACGTGATCGTGTTCGTATCCCATAGCCATGACGACCACTTCGATCCCCTGATTTTGGATTGGCGAGCCGCTGTTAAGAATATACGTTATATTTGGGGATGGGAAGGAGCCGGCTTGCCGCAGGACGCTCGCTTCGGGAAGGAGCGTCGAACCATCACGGTTGATGGTCTCGAGATCCTGAATATCTATTATGACTTCGACGGCATCCCCGAGTCGGCGTTCCTGATCAAAGCGGATGGGCTGACGATCCTTCACGCCGGCGACCACGGCCACAGCAAAGGCGTGGCGAATCCGGTTTTCAAGGACAATATCCTTTATCTGGCCAAAAAGGCGCCCCGGCTGGACCTTTTCTTCACTCCGACTTATGGCGGGGAGATCGAAGCCATGCGGGCACTTAAGCCTCGGGCGGTCTTTCCCATGCACGACGGGGGAAACGAGCGCCAGTACGCAAGGTTCGCCCAAAAGGTCAAAGCGCTCGGCTTGGACGCCGAGACCGGGGCCGCGGAAAAACCGGGGGCGCGATTTTTTTACTCTCAAGGCAAACTCACGGTTTTTTAGGCCAACGAAACGGCAAACAACAATCCAAGGCAAGAAAGATGAGAAAAATGAAAAAAGAGCCCATAAAAAAGTCGGGGCTGTGGATATTCGCTTTCGTCTGTCTTCTCGCCGGGACGGCGTTTTCCCAAGCCGAGAAAGACCGGCTCGCGCCGCAAAACGCGAATGAGGCCCGTCTCAACCGGCTCCAGCCGCCCGATACGTTCCGGACCCTGACGGGGGAGATCCGGAACGTCCGGGACGCCGACGATTTCCTGCTCGAACGGATGAAATCATCGGCCGTCACGGCTTTATCCGTTGCGGTCGTCCAGGATGACCGGATCGTGTTCGAACGCGTCCTGGGGATCGTCGATCGGAAATCCGGAAAACCGGCCGGTCCTGGGACGGTCTTTCGCGCCGCTTCGCTAAGTAAGCCGGTCTTTTCCTACCTGGTGATGAGGCTCGTCGACGAGGGCCTTCTGGGCCTCGACCAACCGCTTGCGGATTTTATCAATCCGTCGTTCACATCCTATCCGGAGTACGCGTCCCTCAAAGGTGACGCCCGCTGCACCGCCCTGACGCCCGCCATTCTGCTCTCCCATTCCTCAGGGTTCCCGAATTGGCGGCGGCAGCGCTGGACGGGGCCGCTGCCTTTTTTATTCAAGCCAGGCCGGGAATTCAGCTACTCGGGCGAGGGCTACTATCTCCTCCAGTTCCTGATCGAGAAGAAGACCGGCAGGAACCTTAATGCGTTGGCCAAGGAGAAGATTTTCGATCCGCTCGGCATGGCCCGGAGCTCATTCCTGTGGGATGATCGGTTCGACGGAGATTTCGCCGTCGACCTCGACGGCGGGCTCGGTCCCCTGATTCAGAGGAGCCGGACGTTCGCCGTGAGCGCCGGCTCGCTCTTGAGCAACGCCGCGGACTACGCCAAGTTTCTGCTCGCCGCACTCGTCGGCCGGGGCCTAAAAGCCGAGACCTTTGCCGCGTGGCGGATGCCGCGGCTGCGGGTCACGGGCAAGGCCTTGCACGACCGCGCAAGGCCGGATACCCGCCTGAACGAAGACATCCGGCTATCGTGGACGCCGGGCTGGGGCTGGTTCCGCTCCGGGGCGGGCGAGGCGCTCTTCCATGTCGGGGCGGAGGAAGGCTGCGAGAATTACGCGGTCCTCTTCCCCGAGAAAAGGACGGGCATCGTCGTCTTCAGTGTCGCGGAGATGTCCACCCGCGTGACGCCCCCGATCGTCGAAAAGCTTATCGGCGACGTCTTTTCCCCGTTCACCTGGATGCGCTATTGACGCGGTGATGAATAATCGAGTAACGGAGTCTCGATGAAGCAAGACACGATGAGCCAACAAAATCCGGGACCTCAGATGAGAAGAGGCTTCACCGGGACGAGGAGCTGGCGCTCCGCGCCCTGGCCAAAATAAATGTGCGGCTTATTTTATCGAAAGGATTGAGCATGAAGATCACGAACGAACGAATCCGCAGGTGTGGGAATTCCGCTGTTCTGGCGGCCTGGTTCCTCCTCGGAGTTCTCGGCATCGCCGATGGCGTCCCAGGATTGAACGGACAAACGGTTCAGTGCCCCTATTTTGGGCAAAAGCCGCCGGGAACGACTCCACAGGTCTTTGCCCCCGGAATTGTCTCGACGGACGCCCATGAGTTTTCCTGTTCGTTCACGCCGGACGGGAAGGAGTTCTACTTCACTCGGAGCGAGTCGTTGCAGAGCCCGACGCTGATCATGGTCACCAGATGCGTCGACGGAGTCTGGACGCCTCCGGCCCCCGCCCCGTTCAACGATAAGACGGGCGCCCGGCCGGGAGGCGGGATGTCCTTCGAGGCCATCGTCACGCCCGACGGCCGGCGGCTCTATTTCTCATCCGACCGGCCCGCCCCCGATCAGCCTGCGGCCGGGGGCATGCCGATGCTGAACATCTGGTACGTCGATAGGGAGGGCGACCGTTGGAGCGAACCTAAGTACCCGGGTGCCCCGTTCAATCCGATGAAGACGATGCTCATCTCGATGACAAAGACGGGAACGATCTACACGGCCGATATCTCCAAGGGGATGGCGAACAACCGGATCGCCGTGGCGCGGTTGAAGGACGGCGTCTATCAGCCGCTGGAAGATCTGGGCACCCCCATCAACGTCGCGCCGATCAACAATTATCCATATATCACACCGGACGAGAGCACTCTCCTCTATAGCCGCAGAGAAACGCCGGGTGGCGCCGGCGGCCTGTTTGTCTCCTTCAGGAATTCCGATGGAACGTGGGGAGAGCCGCGGCGTGTCGACCTCGGATTGATCAACGCCGGCCAGGGCATGATCTCCCCGGACGGGAAGTATCTCTTTTTCTCCGCCGGTGAGCGGCGGAAAGGCGACATCTACTGGGTTGACGCCTCGATTCTGAAAAAAGAACCGCGCTGATCGATCCCGGCTTCCCGCGTCGGACGCGTCCGGCGGCCGGATCAGGTAAAAGGGATTTCTCAGACCCCGTAATAAGCCACCTTGCCCTGTTCGTCACACATCTTGAACCAGGCCAAAACCGGCTTGTTCGCGCCGTCGTAGAACCTTCCAAGCACGATCATGACAAGATCGACGAGGATGCCGATCCCGAAGCAGCCGAACGTCAGGAGCCAGACGATTCCTGTGCCGGATTTTCCGACATGGAAGCGATGGGCGCCGAACATTCCGAACCAAGCGCACAGCAACAGCGTTACGACTCTCGATTTTTCCGACATGTCAGGCCTCCTTGTCTTAGAGACGGAATTAGTTTAGCAGAAAGATCCGGTCATTGACACAACTCCGCGGCCGGCGATATCATGTTTTTAAGATGGGGAGTCTCAAACTCGAACCAGGGGAGGGCGGAGAAATCAGGCGAGGCAAAAAGAGAATCTTCCGGACGATCGCCATCGCTCTCGCCGCCGTTCTCTTCCTCGTCGTCGCCTGTTCTCTTTACTTCTATTTTCACAAATCGACGCTCAAAAACTATCTCGAAAAGACCCTTTCGAAAAAGGCCGGCCTGACCGTTATGATCGGCCGGCTGAATTACCGGATTTTCCCCCTCCGCGTGGAGGCCGATTCGATCAAGGTCGTCTTCGTCAGCAAGCCGGGCCGGGCGGATGTGCGGATTGGCCGGGCGGAGGCCTCGGGCAGCCTCTGGCGCTTGATCAACAATCAAAAACCGTTTTTCGACTCTCTGACCGTTTCCGGCCTGAACATCGAATTCGCCGAAAACCCGAACGCCCCGCCCTCGGGACCGCTCAGCCTCCGCGACCTTGCCCGCATGGTCTCCGGAAACCTTGAATACGTCGGCGACCTGGTCGTTAAAGACGCTTCTCTCCACCTCAGCCTGCCCGGCGAAGGGATGGACCTTTCCGCGACCGGCGTAAACCTCAAGGCCGCGGCTGCCGATAAGACCACCATAGAATTAATCGTGGCCAGGCTTGATTTAAGCAGCGACAAACCCAAGGTCACCCTGGCCGCGGGCCTCCGCTGCGAGGCGGCCTGGCCCCGTGCGGAGCCGTTTTCGCTCCAAGGAACCCTCGACTTGACGGACTCTTCAATTTCTCTCCCCAAGAAGCAATGGGAGGGGCCTGGTTTCAGTCTAAGGGCCGGTTTTCAGGCCGGAGAGCGGAGCGTCGCCGTCTCCTCGTTCACTTTAGATATTCCTGACCTTGTCGCTCTTTCGGGTTCGGGCCTGGCCGAATTGGGCCAGAATGCCGTTATGAAGATCACCACGAAGCTGAACATCAAAAATCTAGAATTGGCGAAAAAGACGTTCGCCCCTTTTCTCCCGACGGACCTGCCGGCCTTTTCCCTTGACGGTTCGGCCCAGTGGGAGGGGGACGTGCGGCGGGAGACGGCTTCCGGCGCAACTAAGATTTACATCAACGGCGCACTCCGCCTGCCGCCGGCTCATTTCATCATGAACCAGGGCGGCCTTTCCGTCGATCAGATGCTCCTGGCGGAACTCCATCTCGAGGGAGAGCCGGCCGGTCTCCGTGCCAACGGTTTTGTCGAAGGACGTCAAGGACGTTTGCTCGCCGGCTCTTTCCAGGCCGCGGGGTTCTCTTTCCGCCTCCCGGTCCAAAGCGAAGGAAGCCGAGTGAACATCTCTTCGCTCAAGGCTCAAGTCAAAGAGCTTATCCTGCCGTACGGGAGCCGGAAGCTGAAGCTGGACGACATTTCCATCAGCGGCAATACGAAGCTCGACTATCTCCACCAGGCGGTCAGGATCAATTCCCTGGCCGTCGATGTTCCCCGTCTCGGCAGCCTCAGCCTCACTGGAGAAACGAGCTTGAACCCACAGAGGCAGGTCAACCTGGCACTAAGCAGCCGGAATCTCGATATCGGCAATATCCTCAAGTATTTTCCGGCCTTGGTCCCCGAAATTGTAACGGCCTGGAAGCCCGGGGGACAGCTCGACCTTTCTCTTGAGATCAGGAACGGGCCATCCGACCCCCGGCGATATCAGGTCAAAGGGACGGGCGATCTATCCAAGATCGCTTTTCAGGATTCCTCCGGGGCCATCGTCTCAGAGGGGCTCGAACCCCGGCTGAGGTTCGAGGCGGACGTCCTATCTTTCGATAAAGCGATTCCGTTTTCCCTCCAACTCGACCTGGCCAAGGGTGAATCGCTCTGGAAGGACGCCTATTTCAACTGGCAGAGCGGGCCTGTCCGGCTGGAATTCAAGGGGACGTTCGATCCTCGGTTCAGGCAGGTCCGCGACGCCGCTGCCGCCGTTTTTTTCCCTCCGCTGGGAGAAAAACGGCGGCAGCG